>VOFG01003590.1_pt1 | contig 13963 bp, 27 predicted proteins | sample 5384171 | NCBI WGS metagenome assembly VOFG01 (sample SAMN12384726, study PRJNA508395) | human gut metagenome | isolation source: healthy gut F | host: Homo sapiens | reverse complement strand
TGAACTGGTGGAAAAACCATTGCCCTGGAGAGCGAGAAAAAAAGCAAAACCAGAGTAAATCGGATTTTCTTTCCAGGATGTCCCATGATATGCGTACACCATTGAATGGAATTATCGGACTTATGGATATCTGCATGAAGCACCCGGAGGACAGAACATTGGTGGATTCCAGCCGCCTTAAAGCAAGAGTAGCGGCAGACCATCTGTTGTCGCTGATCAATGACACACTGGAAATGAGTAAACTGGAAAATGAAGAAACAAAAATGGCGAAAGAAGATTTTTTATCTGCCGGATCTGCTTCGTGAGGTGGAAACCATTGCACAGATGAGGGCAGATGAAGAGTGTATTACGATTCATTTTATGGATGAGCCTTATTCGATTCCATATCCGAATCTTATCGGAAGTTCCCTGCATGTAAAGCAGATATTTTTAAATTTGATCACAAACAGTATTAAATACAACCATAAAAATGGAACTGTGGATTGCTGCTTGAAAGAAGAGAAGGAATCCGATGAAAGAGTGCTGGTAGATGTGACTATAAAAGATACGGGAATCGGAATGTCAGAGGATTTCTGAAGAATATATTTCATCCATTTGTTCAGGCTGATCAGGAGCAAGATCGCAGTATAAAGGTACCGACTAGGCATGGCGATTGTAAAGGAACTGCTTGATCGCATGGGTGGAACCATTCAGATTGACAGTGTGGAAAATCAGGGCACTACCATACGTATTGGTCATACCTTTGAAATAGCAGAAGAACCTGCAGCTGTACAGAGAAATGTCTGAATTACCAAAGGAAAATCTGTCCGGGTGCCGTATTCTATTGGCAGCAGAGGATAACGAGCTCAACAGGGAAATTGCGGCATTCCTTCTGAAAGATGAGGGAATTTCCGTCACAGAGGCGGAAGATGGACAGCCAGGCAGTGGAATGTTTCCTAAAAATGCCGGAAGGATATTACGATGCGGTTCTAATGGATATCATGATGCCTGTGATGGACGGATATCAGGCAGCCAGGGCGATTCGTGGCAGTGGAAAAAAGATGCAGAAATGATTCCAATCATTGCCATAACAGCCAATGCTTTTGCTGAAGATAAAAGGAAAAGACGATGGAGGCAGGGATGGATGCACACCTGTCAAAACCTTTAAATGTACAGGAACTGATGGATACAATCCGAAAATTCTGTGCTGGTAAACAGATATGTCAGTGACCGAGAAGAGAATAACAGAGGATAGCAAGAATGAAAAAAGGACAGCGAACTATATAAAAAATAAGAGTACATTGCTATATTGTTGGATTGATTGCTTTTCTGACAGCATTGATTGTTGGCGGCGTTTTCTGCTTCATAATTTGGAAAAGGATGAAAAGACAACCGGAAAATATATGGCGCAGATTACTGAGAAAAGAGTCAGGGCAAGACTGGATCAGTATAGCATGCCTCTGCTCTTTTGGGAAATTATATCAGTGCAGGAGAGAATCTGGATGAGAATACATTTTCTGAACTGGCAGAAAAGATTCCTAATGAAGATGGAGTGATAAAGGCATTTGAACTGGCACCTGAAGGGATTGTTACAGACATTTATCCGAAAGGGGAAATGAGGGGGCTTTTGGACTGGATATGCTGCAGGAACATGAACGGAAAAAGGATGCAATTCTGGCAAGGGATAGCGGGAAATATACGCTTGGAGGACCATACCAGTTAAAGCAGGGAGGAACAGGAGCATTGCTTTTTAATCCGGTTTATCAGGACAATAATTCAGAACAGGGGTGAGTTCTGGGGCTTTGTGATTCTGGTGATTGACTGGGATCGTTTCATTAGAGAGATAAATCTTGATTATTTAAGCGATGCAGATTTCTGTTACAGAATTTGGACATATGACAGAAGCAGCAGCGACAAGATTATTTTAGCAGAGAGCCAGGATAATATGTCGGATAATATTCTGACAGTAGAATGTACAGTGCCAAATAACACATGGTATTTTGACATTATACCTTCAAGGGGATGGATTCCACGTTTTACCAGATTATGTGTATTGTCATTTCTTGTGTATACTCATTATTGGTTGCTACAGTATTTTATTTGATATTCAGCAAAAACACAGGGAAAGACAATATGAAGCGGAGCTGGAAAAAATCTGCTGAACAGGCGAAAAAACGCCAGCGAGGCAAAGACGAGATTTCTCTTTAACATGAGTCATGACATCCGGACTCCGATGAATGCAATTGTAGGTTTTTCCGGTTTGTTGGAGAAGAATCTGCAAAAATGAAAAAAAGGCAAAAGAATATCTGGGAAAGATACAGTCTTCCAGTAATCTTCTGCTGATGATTATCAATCAGATTTTGGAAATGGCCCGGATTGAAAGCGGTACAGCGGTATTGCAGTTAAAAGCTGAAGATATGGATGCATTATTTCACAGAGTAAATACAGTGTTTGAAGAGGATGTCAGAAAGAAGAACCTGCAGTATCATGCTGTTTTAGATGTAAGACATCATTATGTTGTCTGTGATCAGACAAAGTTACAGGAGATCATGCTGAATATTATCAGTAATGCTATAAAGTATACCCGGAGGGACATGCAATCCATGTGGAAGTACATGAGGCAGTATCAGAGAATCCTTCAAAGATACGTTATATTTTTTTTCATGTGAAGATACGGGCATTGGTATGAGTGAAGAATATCTTCCACATGTCTATGAGGAATTTTCAGAGAACATACCACGATAGAAAATAAAGTGCAGGGAACCGGATTGGGACTTTCTATTATCAAATCCATGATAGAATTGATGGGTGGAAGTATTCAGGTGGAAAGCAGACAGGGTATTGGAACAAAATTTACGGTAGATCTTTCTTTTGACATAGCATCGAAAGAAGAGGTATATGGAAATCAGAATGCCATGAAGCCACCCGCAATTCACACGATAAAAGGGAACAAGAATTCTCCTTGTAGAAGATAATGAGCTGAATGCGGAAATAGCAAAGACAGTTCTCGAAGATGTCGGACGTTAATTACCAGAGCGGAGAATGGACAGCAGGCACTGGAACTATTTAAAGAGAAACCGGCAGGAACATTTGATGTAATTTTGATGGATCTGATGATGCCTGTTATGGATGGATATACAGCTACGAAGAAGATCAGGTCATTAGAACATTCAGATGCAAAAACAATACCAATTATAGCTATGACAGCGAATGCATTTCAGGAAGATGCTGAAAAGTGCATTGCCGTGGGTATGAACGCTCATTTGGCGAAACCTTTGGATATTGAAAAGATGAAAAAGACTATTAAAAGTATTTGTTCCTAATATAGGCGGAAATTAAGGAAATATTGAAATCCTTGTACAGAGAAAAGATAGATTAAATAGTTATGAAAATCAAATACCAATCGACTATGCATGCGGATGGGCATTATCCTCCGATGATATGTCGTGTACAATGCAGATGTTATTGGATGATGCAGATGCTTATATGTATAAAAATAAACAGTTATGCAAGAAATATAAAGGAAACAGAAAATATGAATAAAAGACAAAAAATACTGATTGTCGATGATGCAAAGTTCAACAGGGATATATTGAAAGAATTTCTTGGAGAAACCTATGATTATCTGGAAGCTGAAAATGGAAATCAGGCAGTCCAGATTATGGAAGAGAATCCGGGAATCGATCTGATGCTTTTAGACATCAACATGCCACAGATGGATGGATTTGAAGTCCTGAAATGGATGAAACTAAGCCAATGCGTTGAAGAAACTCCTGTAATTATGATATCTTCGGAAGAATCTGTTGAGACTATGCGTAAAGCATATGAGATGGGAATCACAGATTATATTACACGGCCATTTGACTCTGTTATCGTAAAAAAAAGAGTTCAAAATACTTTGGGGCTATATGCAAATCAAAAGCGCCTGATCAATGTGGTCGTTGATCAGGTTTATGAAAAAAGAAGAAAATAATAATATTATGATCAGGATTCTGAGCAATGTATTAGGATCACGCAACAGTGAGAGCAGCGAACATATTTTACATATCCGTACTGCGACGGAAATGATGCTGAGGCAACTGGTAAAAACAACGGATGCATATCATCTGACGGAGACTGATATTGCTATAATTACAACTGCATCTTCGCTTCATGATATTGGTAAAATACGCATTCCGGAAGAAATACTGAATAAACCCGGAAGACTGACCGATGAAGAATTTAAAATTATGAAAACCCATAGTGAGATTGGAGCATCCATGATCCGGGATATGCATTTTTGCAAAATCATCCACTGGTGCATACCGCATGGGAAATCTGCAGATGGCATCATGAAAGATGGGATGGAAATGGGTATCCGGATGGCCTGAAAGGAGAAGAAATACCAATCTCTGCACAGGTGGTGTCTATTGTGGATGTTTATGATGCTCTTACCAGTGAAAGATGTTATAAGAAAGCATTTGATCATGATACGGCAATCAAGATGATCCTGGACGGGCAATGCGGACAGTTTAATCCGATTCTTCTCAAGTGTTTGGAAGAATTGAGCCTTCAGTTTTCAAAAAATGCTCAGCAAAGAGATGGATAGATAATAAATATTATTATGAGGCGCAGAGACTTTCGAATGAAATACTCAGTGAAAAATCTTTGCCGAACAAAAAACTATTCGCAGAATGTCGTTAAAATTATGCAGGAAAAGATAGATTTTTTTCAGATCGCACAGTGGCAAAAATTCTATCGAGTATAATGCAATTTCAGGGCAGCTAATCATAATAAACGAGGAGCAGCAGATACTTTGTCAGAGAGATGATCCTAAATTTGATATATTCAATGTGTTCGAAGTGAGCATGGAAGACATTCAACACATTAGATTTTTTGTTAAATCAGACATCTGTACAAAATAATGAAATCACATTGCAGATAAAAGCGAAGGTGAAGAACGACAGTCAGATGTATCATTTGAAACTGCGTACGTTGTGGTCGCCTTTAAAGAAAGATGGATATATAGGAATTGTTGGATATTTTGACACTGTAAAATAGAAAAATGCAAAGCAGTGGAGGGAATGCGGCATTAAGTAAAAATGGGAGAAACGTTGAAATTACAGCGTTTCTCTTATTTTTGTTTCAAAAAGCTTGAACACATTTGATCACTTTATGATAAAATACCAAGATTCCGATTTTCTATTAAATTTTCTCGAAAAATATTGACCTTCAAGTTACTTGATCGTTTACATTATAAGCAAGAAGCAAATGAAAAGATTAAGTAGAAGAAAGGCGGGCGTAAGAGTATGAAAGAGAAAATGAGAAAAGTAAGATATCCAATGTTGATTGTGTGGGGAATATTTATGGGAGCTGCAGGAACAGCAGGAGTAAAATCATCGTGGCATGTAATACCTGGCTGGTTGATAGGTGTTATTGTCATATTGGGAATCATGGTGATGTTAACCTGGATGATTTCAGGGAAAAATGATAAGTCAATAAAAACCTGAGAAGGAAACGGAAAAATTAACATCAAAGTACAATTCAGAAATTTCCGTTATTTCAAAAAGCAGTAGAAGAGCCTGTGGAGTTGGAATTTTGGGGAAAACGAAATGGTATTGATCAATTTAGAGTAAAAAAGTATCGCTGGACGGAATATTGTGAGTGATCATGTTCTGTTGATTAGTTTTTGATGGTTCAGAAGTCAGGGATGTGGCATTAGATGCAGTTGTAACAGGGAAAGAACATTCGGAGTATTTTGGAAAGATTGAAATGCTTTATTGTAAGAGACAACAGGGAACATTGTGGGACGGAGAAACTTAAAACGGAAAAAATTGATAAAGTGATACTGAGTAAGGAACAATGGGAAAAAGAAACAGGAAAAAATAAAATTATTGAATTATGGAATTGTATTCCATTTGAAAAATAGTATGAAATACGGGAATATAGAAGGCAGTTATGAATAGCTGCCTTCTTACTATGTAAAGAAGCACTGGTTTTGATTGCCATGCATTTGAAAGAAGCTGCCACTGGCAGCTTCTCTTGCGTTTTTTACAGAAAATCCTGACAAGATACCAGAAGATCAATCTTCTTCCACTGTGTCTCTTCATCAATACAGTTGCCCTCTTCAACGGAAGCAAAGCCACATTGCGGAGAAAGTGCGATCTGCTCTCCGACTACGGAGCGGGCTTCGGCATAACGTTTTTTAAGAAAATCATGATCTTCCAGAATCGGGTTCTTGGTAGAGATTAATCCTGCGACAAAGATAGCATCCTTATCTTTCAGGACAGACCATGGAGCAAAGGAACCGGAACGGGCATCGTCGTATTCCACGAAGAATGCGTGATAAGGAATCTCAGCGATCACTGGTGCTACGGAATCATAGAATCCGTGGAACAATGGATTTCCTTTGAAGTTTCCTTTACAGAAATGTGTTGCAATAAAAGAAATCTTCCGGTTTGTGTTCCAGAGCTTTTGTTGATACAAGCTGGAACCAGTTCAGAATCTGTCCTTTTGTATATCCAAGAGCAGTTATCTTTTTTTCTGGAAGTTCTCATCGATCAGATAAGTCCATGATGTATCGTCAATCTGAATATAGCGGCATCCATGATCGTAAAAGTCTGCAATTGCATCCTGAGATGCTTTTGCTACATCATCGATCAGTGCATGGATGTCTGTTCCGTAATAAGGTGTCTCTTTATTACCAAGCTGAAGGAAGTGATCAATCAGGATCATGTTCGGACCAGAAATACATTTTTTAGCCGTAATACCGTCATATTTTTTGTGTCAGAGAATGAAGATAGTCCCACGCACAAAGCTCCGGATGTGCCTTGTTCTTATCATAGAAGAACTTACCGGTAACGGTTCCAAGCTCAATTTCATTACTGGTTCCATTGATTTCTTTTTGTGAAATGAATGGTATCGAATCCATCAAATTCTTTGAGCCAGTCCAAATGCCACCACCTGCGGCGGAATTCTCCGTCTGTTACATATTTCAAACCGTGTGCCACTTCCTTTTCTACCAGTGATGCGATTACAAGATCTTCGGCTTGTGTTAATTCTTCTTTTGTAATCTTACCGTCTTTATAATCTTTACGTGCTTCTTTAATTTCTGCAGGTCGTAAAAAAGAACCTACGATGTCATAAGTTAATGTGTCTTTTATCATATGAAAACCTCCGATTTTTTTGATTATTTGTCTTTGCTTAGTTGATGATTTTATTATGCCAGATGTAATAGTTTTTTGCATAATACTTAAAATTGTAGGTTGGGTATAGCTTTAAACTATAGCATATGAAAAAGAAGATCAAAATTGCTGTTTGTGGATATTTAAAAATTTTTTATTATCTTAAAAAGTGTATAATATAAATATGACATGTGTTACATTAGAGTTGAAACCACAGGAGAAAAGGGAAATCAAATATGAATAGCAGAAAAAAAGTCTTATGGAAGATATTCATTTCAACATTATATTTAAGTGCATTTACATTCGGCGGCGGTTACGTGATCGTGAGCCTGATGAAGAAGAAATTTGTAGATGAGCTTCACTGGGTCGAAGAAAAGGAAATGCTGGATCTGGTTGCGATTGCACAGTCTTCACCCGGGGCAATCGCGATAAATGGAGCAATTGTTGTAGGATATAAGCTTGCAGGAATTGCTGGTGTACTGGTATCGATCATCGGAACAGTCATTCCGCCATTTGTCATTATAGCGTTACTTTCTGTCTGTTATAATGCGTTTCGCACTAATGAACTGGTAAGTCAGATGTTGGAAGGCATGCAGGCGGGAGTCGGGCGGTGATCGCGTCAGTAACCTATGAGATGGGCGCGGGCATAGTGAAAGAAAAGGACGGAATCTCGCTGCTGATCATGGCAGGTGCATTTGTGGCATCCTGTGTATTTGAGGTAAATGTTATTGTATATTGTGATCATATGTGGATTGTTGGGTGTCTTACGCACATGTATGAGCAGGAAAGGAGCAGGCAAATGATATATCTGCAGCTTTTCTTAAGTTTTTTACAGGTTGGGATGTTCAGCTTTGGTGGTGGCTATGCGGCGATGCCTCTGATACAGGGACAGGTTGTGACGGGACATCATTGGCTTAGTATGTCAGAATTTACGGATCTTATTACAATCTCCCAGATGACACCGGGACCGATCGCAGTGAATTCAGCAACCTTTGTCGGAATCAAGATTGCAGGGATACCGGGTGCTCTGGCGGCAACATTTGGATGCATTCTGCCCTCGTGTATTATCGTAACTGTCATTGCAAAACTCTATTTAAAATATCGCAGCATGGAGGTACTGCAAGGTGTGCTGGGGTCTTTAAGACCTGCAGTTGTGGCGATGATCGCATCAGCAGGGATCACAATCCTGATCACGGCATTCTGGGGAAACAGGGATCTGATCGCACTTGCAGGGACGAAATGGAGTCTGGTAGCGATTTTTGTAGTTTGTATGATATTACTTCGGAAAGTGAAAATGAATCCAATATGGGTGATGGTCCTGGCCGGAGTGATGAAAGTGGGAATATCACTCATTTGAAATTGAATAAAGGGAAAACATAGGGAAAAACAAAAAATGTGGAAAAAAGCAAGAGAGGAACAAAAAAATGGGGGAAAAACGATTGAAAAAAATGCGATCACGGAAGGAGTTATCTGGAAACAACTGTTGATCTTCTTCTTCCCGATCATGCTTGGGACGTTGATCCAGCAGTTATATACAACTGTGGATACGATCATTGTGGGACGTTTTGTGGGAAAAGCGGCACTTGCCAGTGTCGGAGGACCGGCAGCCGTCTTATCAACAATTGTTGTTACATTCTTTAATGGGCTGGCGAACGGGCAGCAGTTATTATCGCACAATATTATGGTGCAAAGGACAGAAAGAGTCTGCATGTGGGACTACATACGGCATATTTGTTCTCTGTTGTGATCAGTCTGATCGTATCGCTGGTTGGTACGGTGTTGACACCATGGCTGCTTAAAATCATGAATACACCACAGGATATGATGGCAGATTCTATAACTTATCTCAGAATTTACTTTATGGGAATTCTGTTTACGCTGGTCTACAATATGGGATCGGCAATCATGAGGGCGGTCGGAGATTCCAGAAGACCGCTTCTCTATCTGTTGATCTGCTGTGTGATGAATATCATACTGGACATTGTCATGGTGGTAGGAATGAAGATGGGGATTGCGGGGGCAGCACTCGCAACGGTTATTTCGCAGTGTGTCAGTGCAATTCTGGTTACATGGTCGCTGACCAGGGCATATGATGCTATGAAATTAAAGTTCCGGGAGCTTCGGATGGATGCCAGAGTATTGAAAAAAGAATTGAAGATCGGTGTTCAGGAGCGCTTCAGGCATGTGCATACGGTGTGACGAATGTGGTGATCCAGGCATCGGTCAACAGCTTTGGTACAGGATACCGCTGCTGGATGGGCAGCTTATGGAAAGCTTGACTTGATCTTCTGGACGGTATCGAGTGCGCTTGGAGCAGCAGTGACGACATTTGCCGGACAGAATTACGGGCAGGAAAGATGGACAGGGTATATAAGAGCATCCGGGTGAATGTGGTGATCTCTTATATATTTACAGGAGCGATTATTGCAATACTTTTTGTATTCTGCGAGCCATTATATCATATGTTCACGACAGATCCGAAAGTTATTGAGATCGGAGTATATATGTTGCGTTTCCTGATACCGAGTTATCTGTTAAGTGTACTACTTGAAAATCTGTCGGGAGGCCTGCGCGGACTGGGAGATGTATTCTGGCCGACGGTATTTACGTTTGGAGGATTGTTCTTTTGTAAGACTTCCGTGGATCATGATTCTTACGAAGATCCATCATGAGGTGGAAGTTCTGCTGATCAGCTATCCGCTTGCATGGGGAGGGGGACACTGTTGTGTCTGATTCCGTATTATTTCTGGCGAAAGAAAAAGAGAATGAAACTGGCAGGAAGATAGAGACAAAAAAGAGCTTGTGAAAAAACAGATAAATGTTTTATCACAGGCTCTTTTTTATCGCCATGCGTTCGTAAGGAGCTGCCAGTGGAAGGTCCTGTAGATTGCCATATGTCCGGAAAAAAGCTGCCGGTATATTAGTAATTTCAAGTTTATTCAGATATTTATCAATGATATTCAGCCTTTTTCAATTCCCTTTTGCTCTGTGGCTGATGATTTCAAGCAGAGCCTCTGTTACAAACTGTGGTCCGATCATAGAATTGAAAAATGTATTACTGTCTACCGGGACTGTAAGAAGAATGTCGGCATATTTCGCAAGAAGAGAACTTGGTTTGTCCGTAATGATCTATAATTATTGAAGCTCCGGCGTCGCATGTGCCATCTCGGCAGTCACTTTGTCCTGAGAAGAATATCTTGGAAAACTAAATAATACCAGACAGTCGGTATGCGAGATATTGCACATATGGTCAATCGGACTCATAGAAGTGGTGGTTGTCATAGTCACATGCGGAACCATCTGCTTTTAAATACAGGAGAAAGAAATCTGCAAGACAGATATTTCCTCTTGTTGCAGCAATATATTTGTGCTTGCTGGAAACAATGAGATCAGCAGCCTGCTCAAATGTCTCAATGGAATTTTGAATAAATATTTCTTCCAGGTTATGTGCGGCATTCTTAAAATGCCGGTTGATATAATCAGAAGAGGTGTCTAATTTGGCCTGCTTTGCAATCCGCTGGGATGGGACCGTAATACTGCTGGAAATGCTGAGTACTTTATCCTGATAATCTTTCCGCAATGCTTTCTGAAAATCCATAAAGCCGTCAAATCCGATCGTACGGCTGAAACGGATTACGGAAGATTCACTTACCCCAAGTTTTAAAGCAATCTCCGTTGATGTCATAAAACAGGCTTCCGAAGCATTATCCAGAACATATTCTGCAATGATCCTTGTGTCTTGGTAAGATGTGCAGAATGAAGCAATTCCTTCATATCTTTCATAATATAGTTCCTCCGAAAGTGATATTGATAATTAGATTTAAACATGAATCTGGGAAAGTTGCAAGACGGAGAACATGGAAAAGGAAAAATCACTGGAAATGGGAAAAAAGAAGAAAAACTTATAGATAATGATAATTTTTGTCGTTATTTATATATCATGTAAATGAAGCATACTCCAATCTTTTGAATGAAAATCGTCAAAAAAGATAAAAAAACTATTGTGCATAATACATAAAAATATGTGAAAATAATAACATATATGGATAAAGTGCAAAAATAATTATATACAAAAAACAAAGGTATGTTATTATCAAACCAACGAACGACGAAAGAGAGGAAAAGAAATGTTACAAACAATTGAAAACGTGAATGCGGCCGTTAACAATTTCGTCTGGGGGTTCCGGCAATGGTCTGTATCATCGGTGTAGGGCTTGTACTTTCAGCTCGTACAGGATTTATACAGTTCCGAAAATTTGGGTATGCCATTAAGAATTCTATCGGACGTATCTTCACAAAGTCAGAAGCGAAAGAAGGTAGTATCACTCCATTCCAGGCAGTGTGTACGGCGCTTGCGGCAACGGTAGGAACGGGAAATATTGCCGGAGTTGCCGGTGCGATTGCAATCGGAGGAGCAGGAGCAGTGTTCTGGATGTGGGTGTCCGCATTGCTTGAATGTGTACGAAGTTTTCAGAAGTTACACTTGCGGTTCATTACAGAGAGAAGAATGCAGAGGGAGATTATGTTGGGGGCCCGATGTATTATATCAAGAACGGTCTTGGCAAGAAATGGTACTGGATGGCTTCGGTCTATGCGATCCTTGGAAGTTTGACAGTACTCGGAACAGGAAATGCAACACAGGTAAATACCATTACGACATCCATCGATTCAGCACTTATAAGCTACAATGTGATTGATGACGCACAGATAAGTATGGTGAATCTGGTGATCGGAATCGCAATTGCAGTACTGGTGGCGGTTGTTTTACTTGGCGGAGTAAAACGTATCGGTACCGTAACAGAGAAGCTGGTTCCATTCATGGCAGTATTCTATATCATCCTTGCAATCGGAGTAGTTGTACTGAATGCAGACAAAGTTCCACATGTATTTGAGATGATCTTTGTAGGAGCATTTAACCCGTCCGCATTTACCGGCGGTGTGGTTGGAAGCATGTTTATGACTATGAGACGTGGTGTTTCCAGAGGTATCTTCTCGAATGAAGCCGGAATCGGTACCGGATCGATCGCACATGCATGTGCAGATACAGATGAACCTGTAAAACAGGGAATGTTTGGAATCTTTGAAGTATTTGCAGATACGATCGTGATCTGTACTCTGACAGCACTGGTTATCCTTTGTGGCGGCGAAGGAATCCAGTACGGCGTGGCAGCAGGTGCGGAGCTTACCATATCAGGATTCGTAACAACGTATGGAAGCTGGGTGACGATCTTTACGGCAGTTGCCATGTGCTGCTTTGCATTCTCAACGATTATCGGATGGGGACTTTACGGAGCAAGATGTGTCGAGTTTGTATTTACAACAAAGGTTGTGAAACCATTTATGATCGTGTATGCGTTGGTCGCAATTTTGGTGCAACAGTGGATCTTGGTATCATCTGGGGAATTGCAGATACCTGTAATGGTCTGATGTCTATCCCTAACCTGATCGCATTATTCCTGTTGTCAGGAACGGTGGCAAAACTGGTAAAAGATTACTTTGCAAAACAAGAGAAAAAGAATTAGAAAGACAAAAAAATAACTTACTAGTGAAAAAATAACTTTTATTGCATTGATAACTTGTGTTATGTTAGTATGAGTTCAGACAGAAATGAAGAATATTCTTCAACAAAATAAAGTTAAGAAAAATAATCTTCATTCAGAAAAAAAAACGGATTAAAATTTTTAGGAGGTTTTTCAAAATGAAAGTAGGATGTGTAAAAGAGATTAAAACAACGAGTTCCGTGTAGGTATGACACCTGACAATGTTAAGAGCTATGTGAACGCAGGACACGATGTTTATATCGAAAAAGGTGCCGGAGAAGGATCAGGATTCTTAGATGCCGAATATGAGGCAGCTGGGGCTAAGATGATTGATACAGCAAAAGAAGTGTGGGATACTGTAGAGATGATGATCAAAGTAAAAGAGCCGCTTCCGGAAGAATATCCATTATTCCATGAAGGACTTGATCTTTATACATATCTTCACCTTGCAGCAGACAAGCCGCAGACAGATGCTCCTTCGGAGCAAAGGTAAAAGGTGTTGCTTATGAGACACTGATCGAAAGAAACGGAAGTATTCCTCTGCTTGCTCCAATGAGTCAGATCGCAGGACGTCTGAGTATTCAGGAAGGTGCAAAATACCTTGAAAAGAGATTCGGTGGAGAAGGTGTTCTCTTAGCAGGAGTTCCTGGAACACCAAAGGCTAACATCGTAATCCTTGGAGGCGGATCTGTAGGAACAAACGCTTGTAAGATCGCTGTAGGAATGGGCGCTAATGTAACAATCATGGATATCAACCTTCAGAGACTTGCTTATCTGGATGATATCTTCGAGCACGTATTCAGACACTTGTTTCTAACGATGCAAATATTGAAAAAGCTGTAAAAGAAGCAGACCTCGTAATCGGATGCGTTCTGATTCCAGGAAAATCAGCTCCTAAGATCTTCAAGAAAAAATATCTGAAAGAGATGAAACCAGGCGCTGTATTTGTAGACGTAGCTGTTGACCAGGGCGGATGTTGTGAGACAACAAAAGTTACATACCTCGATGATCCGATCTTTATTGAAGACGGTGTTGTTCACTACTGTGTAGGCAATATGCCGGGAGCAGTTCCAAGAACATCTACAATCGCACTTACAAATGCAACATTATCCTATGGACTGCAGATTGCAGGAAAAGGACTTGAGCAGGCATGCAAAGATAACGAAGTTATCTATTCAGCTGTAAATACATACGATGGAAAATTAACATGCAAGAACGTAGCAGACAGCTTTGACTGTTATGAATACACAGATATCAGAACTGTATGTTAATTGAATCGCT
>VOFG01000197.1_pt1 | contig 13964 bp, 33 predicted proteins | sample 5384171 | NCBI WGS metagenome assembly VOFG01 (sample SAMN12384726, study PRJNA508395) | human gut metagenome | isolation source: healthy gut F | host: Homo sapiens | reverse complement strand
GGTTAGTTCAGGAAGTGATTCGTTTTATTTATATGTAGAAGATGGCAATGGAAATGTTAATTATACAACAGTAAGTAGAGTGGAACAATAAAATAGTAACAATAAATTTATTATAAAGTTTGCTAATAAACAAATTCTTCTTTCAGAAAATTTTCACACAAGCAGACTGGGATTACGACCCTAGATTCTGGGTGTCAATATAGAAATAACAATTATTTTATAATAAAGATGGGTGTACCTTTTTTATCAAAGGAACAGGCAGACCGTTGTAATATAGTAAGGATTGGAAAGATAGTGTCTGTATCGGATAAGGTGAAGTCGGTTAGAAAGGTTGTAAAGCAGGATTTTATCAGTAACATAATAGTTGCATATATACCAGAGCAAAGGAGACATGATGTAATCAAACAATTTCTTTCAGTGGGACTGGTTGCGATTAACCTTATCCTTATGGAGTTCATGCAGAATACCATTGAAAAAAAAGAAGAAGAGAATAAAATTGCGGTACTTACGGAACAAAATCAGAAAAATCGTATTGCAGATTATCAGGACCGGGAAGAAATCTATGAGCGTCAGCGAAGAAAAATGCACGATTATAAAAATCAGCTTTCCACGATCCAGACATTGATAAAGAATGGACACACAGATGAGGCACTTTCATTTACGCAGAAGCTGACAGAGAGCATAGCTGTCGAGATGTCGGCAATCAACACGAACCATCCGGTGGTCAATGCTGTTTTAAACCAGAAATACCGCAGCATGCAGGAGAAACACATAGCAGTGATCCTAAAAGTAGGGGGATCTGCAGGCGATCTGTCTGGAGGAGGAAGAGATCGTGATCCTGCTCTCCAATTTACTGGATAATGCAATCCGGGAGAGTGAAAAGGTACTAAAAAGGAACGGAAAAGCCGTAATCCATCTGAAATTAGAGTGCGAAGATCATAAACTGATATTTGCGGTAAGAAATCCGGTAACAGAAAAAGTAGAAATTCAAAACGACGCGATAAAAAGCAAAAGAGGGGATCATCACGGTATTGGATTGTTAAATGTAAAAGCAGTTGTGGATAAATATGGCGGTGATATGGTGCTTTCCTGCGATGAAAATGAATTTAAGGCAGTGGTCATCTTGTAAAGAGATGGTCTTTGTGTGCGTAATATGGTCGTTTGATGATATGGGACTAGGAGAACAGGTTATTTTATCCGATAATAAAATAGAGGAAATAAGTATGTTATGAGAATTTTAAAGAATAAATATGATAAATGGATAAGTATATATAGAGGTTAAAATATATGCAGAGAAGGTAGAAAATATGAGGTGAATTCATGGGAATTTCGATTTCAAATGCAACGAGTTCTGCTATTACAAAATATAGTGTATCGCTGAGAAGTGGAGAACCTGATTGGTCTATGATTCCAAGTGCAGGGAAAAGCAATAAGTCACAGGCAGAGTTTGTCTCTGAGATTAAGGAACTGGCTCAGAGAGCTGCCAACACTACGAGTAAAACGGAATTAGAATCTATTCACAGGCAGAGAACAAGGTTATGTGCAGAATACATATCCGATGTATCCCCTGACAGAAAGGCATTATATCAGCAGGCTAAAAATGCGGTAAAAAGTCAAAATGGTAATCCGAAATGCAAAGGAATCGGAGAATTATCATTGCTCGATTTTCTGGAGAGGGCAGAGGGGAAAAATAACAACCTTTGCGCAAAAGAAGTTTGCTCTGGCGGGAGGAGGCACACTGGAATGTCCGATTCTGACAGGCGAAGGATATGGTGCCGACATTTCTTATCAATGAACAAAAGTGTTGACCTATCTGGGAGATAGTTATGGATGGGGATGCGAAAGAACTCCGGCTGAGCGGGAAAAAAGGAAAAGAGAATTTTACGGAATTTACTTCAATGAATACCATACGCAAAAGAATGCCCAAAGCTCAGAATTGAAAGAACTGCCGAACTATTTGGAAGAGAAAACGTCTTTTGATAGGAAAGCGTAAGGATATAGGTAAGATAACAGGTTTAATATGTGAGGTGACTTTAATGAAAGATTTTTCATGGAAAATTTTTGCTATAAAAACAATAATTTTTAGTATATGGGGTTTAAGTACACTTCCGTTCCTTTCAATTATTGTTCAATATATTGACTCAATAACTGGATTTAGTTCTGGAAACGGATATCATACCAATCACATGGATTATATTTTTGAAAGTCCTCTTGTTTATATGGGAGTTGTTTTTTGTATCAATATCATCCTAGCAATCGCTTACTTGATATATTGTTTTCTTAAAGCAAAACGGGAATGACTTTTAAATAAAAAATTAAAATAAAGTAAGGAAAGTTTATATTATAGACAAGTGTTTCGGGACAGAAACTGCGGGATAGCATTATATACAGACACAGAAAAGACATCATCAGACAGACATTCAACATTCATAGGATAGAAAATCTCTTGAAAAAATGAAAAGATTGTGTTATAATACATTTAACAATTAAGCTAAATGTTAAATGAAGGAGGGATAGACTTGGGAATGCAAGACACGCTTCGTGCGATTGCCGATCCTACAAGGCGTGAGATACTTAATCTGCTCAAACATTCACGGTTGTCAGCCGGTGAGATTTGCAATCATTTTTCGGTTTCAGATGCAGCAGTTTCCCGCCACCTGTCCGTTTTAAAGGATGCTGATCTGATTCGTGATGAACGTGAGGGAAAATTTATCTATTATGAGCTCAATGCATCTGTGCTTGAGGAGATTATTTTATGGATTAGTGAATTAAAAGGAGAGGATGACTATGATCAGACAACATAAAAAAATGATATTACTCACATCAATTATAACGCTGTTTCCGATTTTTATCGGCTTGCTATTGTGGAATCAATTACCGGATTCGCTGGCAACACATTGGGGAATGAATAATGAACCAAATGGGTATGCATCCAAAACATTCGCTGTGTTTGGACTTCCGCTCATTATGTTATTGGGACATGCAGTGAGTGTGATTGCAATGAATATTGATCCTAAAGTAAAAAAATATCAGTGAAAAAGTATACTTTGTTATCTTATGGATTATTCCATTGTTATCGCTTTTCATTTGTAATGTACTCTATGGATATAATTTAGGATTTCAGTTGGATATGGGGATTCCTGTGTGGTCTGATGATCGGAGTTTTTATCTGATTTTGGGAAATTTTATACCGAAAGTAAAGCCAAACTATACGATTGATTTCGGATTTCGTGGGCATTATGCGATCCGGAAACTGGTATCGCACGCATCGGTTTGGAGGAAAATGCATGGTGATCGGTGGGATTATCATGATTGGTACAGCACCATTCCAAAATATGTGGATACTTATTGCACTTATTCTCGTCCCTTGCATTTTACCGGTAATCTATTCTTATCTGTATTACCGCAAGATAATTTCATAATTATGTTATTCCATTTTTACATTCAATCAGCGGGTAATATGCCCGCTGATTTTTTCGTCATTCATCCAGAGAAACTACCGATGGCAGGTGGTATATTTTTATTTATGCAATGTATGGTCTTTGTGTGCGTAATATGGTCGTTTGATGAGATGGGGCTAAGAGAACAGGTTATTTTATCCGATAAAGGAAATAGAGAAGCTGAGAAGATTATTAACATTGGAAAAGTTATAATTTTTTGAATAGAGATGGGAGGATGTTTTATGTCAAAAGATTACAGATTATGCTTTTTTATTTCAAAAACATTCGGGACATCAGGAGAAAATGTAATAGGAAGTTGTTCAGTTGAACAGCAGTTCTGTTCAGTCAGCAAAAGCTGCCGGGTATACGCTTGAAAAATCCCATTTACAGACAGGCATTTTATGATGCCGCAAAAAGGTATACGCAGGAATAGAAGTATGCACATTGGTTCTGGTCTGAATACCGTATCTTCATTGTACGGTCAACAAAAAGGTAATCAAATGAAAACTCCTGCATCTGCGGAAAAAGACATTTTATACGGCTGAAACACCAAAGGTATACCAGATATTCACAACATACAATATGTTATGGACAGGAGGTAATGGTACAGGTCTTTCTTATTGTCTTAAATATGCGGATGATTCGACGGATGAAAATTCTGTGGTGTTAGCGAAAGGTGTGGATGAAAACGGGAAAGAGTTTGAACAAAGAATATATATCAATGATGTTGATCCATCAAACGCCACAGTAGTTGAAATGCGTGCATTGGAGGCACATTACAAAGTGGAGAAGCAGGGAGGTTTCACGTCTCTGCCGCTTGAAGCTGGTAATATGGGACTTAACGACAGAAGAGATTTTATCTCAATGTTCAAAAAAAAAGCATAGAAGATTTAAACAAATTGGGAAGGTTTGACTTATCGTTGCTTTGGACGAAAAGTATGGATACATATCTTGATCTGACAAGTGAAAATAGTAAGGATAAATAGTGCTTAGTCATTTGAACATAGGAAAAAAAGAGAACTTGGATTACATATCATATTGAGGCTGAGAGAAAGCCAACAGGTGACACAGTCGGAAGAACTCCGGATAATGAAGAAAAAATGTGGAAAATAAAATGAAAAAAAGTTTATCGATAGGGTTTCAGTATGATTCACATGATACAGATTATAGCTGATACAACTGTAGGATATCAATATGATGGACTTACAGAGGAGGATCGTTTCGTACAAAAAAAAGTTTTGCAGGAGCATTATGATAAAGTGTACAAAGAAAATTTGCGATATACTGCAGCCCACAGGACGATACAAACTATAAGACATTCAGATTGATAGAGCACTAGTCAGAATGAAATATGTCTGAATGTCAATATTTGGAGGAATACATATGAACCTATATATAAGTGATTTACATTTTGGACATAAGAACGTGATTGGTTTTGACCACAGACCATTTATTGATACTGATGAAATGGATCACTGCCTGATCAAGCTCTGGAATACAAGAGTACAGCCGGATGATCATGTGTACATTGTTGGTGATTTTGCATACAGAAGTGATAAGACCGCTGATTGGTATTTAAGGCAGCTTAAAAGGCCATAAGCATCTGATAATCGGTAATCATGATAGGATGGTGTTAGAGAATGAAAAGGCAATGGCGTATTTTGAATCTGTTGACAAGCTGTGTCATATTAAGGATGGGGATAAGGAAATAGTTCTGTGTCATTATCCAATGACAACCTGGTATAAACGTAGATATGGTTTCTGGCATATATACGGACATATTCATGGAAGAAAAAATGAAGAATATGAGTTTATGAAAACCAGACCAAATGCACTCAATGCAGGAGCTTGTATCAACAATTATACACCGGCATCTTTTGATGAACTTATAAGAAATAATGCAGCATTTCAGGCAGAGGATATGTAAATGGTGGTAGATTTGATAATATTTCCGTCCAGTTATTTTTCAAAGAATCAGGTGGACGAGGATTTACAAGCTGAATATAAAGGTGCACTTTGGATACAGGGTTATTTGATATAATCATATTTGGATATGAGAGCTGGTTTGTTAATCATAGGCTGATACCTACAAGTGAGCCGGCGGATTTGAGAAGGGCAATATACAGAGGGTGGATGATGAAACCTGATGAGTATGAAAATTTTTATAATATGCTTTTAAATCACAATATACAACTAATCACGACACCGGCAGAATATGATATGCTACATATTTTTTTCCTAATGTTTATAAGTACTTTGGGAATGATACCGCAAAGATGAAAACATATTCATCTCATGACAGGATTAATGTAAATGAACTAAAGACGGAGTTTAGCAGGTTTATGGTTAAGGATTTTGTTAAGTCTGTTAAAGGTACTGATTTTCCAAAGTACTTTGATAGCGGGATAACCCAGGAAGCTTTTGATAAATGGATGGAGATGTTTTATCAGTACAGAGGAAAGCTTTTAACTGGCGGGATATGCATAAAGAAGTACTTGCCATTAAAGCATTATGGAGGAAAAACCAATGAATGTAGGGTATTTTATGTAAATCATCAAATTGTAACAGTTAGCAGAAATTCCGCACAGCCTATGTATGCTCCGGAAGTACCTAGAGAATTGATTGAAAAATATAATGATTTACCGAGCAATTATTATACTGTAGATTATGCAGAGCTTGAAGATAATACATGGAAAGTAATTGAGGCAGGCGATGGAAGTGTTTCAGGATTATCGGAAGGTCAAAGTCCTGAACATTATTACAGAGCATGCATCAGTGCATCACGGAAACACAAAAAAGATAATTAACGAGATAGCAAAGACAAACGATGTCGAACTGATAGATGCGACACAGACTATAGAGAAAGATATGTCTGAATATGATTTAATCGGTTTTGCATCAGGAGTATATGGCGGAAAGTTCCATGAGTCAGTGCTTAAGTTTGCATCAGTTAATCTTATGGATAACAAAAAGGTATTTCTTATCTGTACATATGGCGGCAGACCTGTCTTTAAGTCAATTGAGCAGGTGATAGCATACAAACATGACATCATTGTCGGAAGGTTTTCATGCAAGGGATTTGATACGTTTGGTCCGTTTAGGCTGATTGGTGGTGTATCAAAGGGGCATCCGGATGAGAAGGACATTGCGGCAGCAGTGGAGTTCTACAATGGATTAAAAGATTAGATGTTTTCGTCCCATTAATGTTTCCTTTATAAAAATCAAATATAAAGGCATAGCCCCCATCACAGGTTCTATGCTTTTGCATTTTCCGGAAGCAGCATCCGGTCATCGATATAGTAGTCGCAGGAAATCTTGCGGCTGTTGTGTCCGTAGAATTTGATGATTTCGGAAGGTTGTCATTGACTGGATCAAATTCAAGATTCTGTTCCCGGCACCATTTGACAGCCTTCGACAGAGCTTCACCGGCGCGGCAGGTCCAGAGAATGAGTTTGTTGCCATTGCGTTTCCATTCCTGGAGATATTCGATCAGTGCTTGGTTTGGCTGACCAAGCTCCGGTATTTGCTGTAGCAGAGAGTGCCATCAAAATCAACAGCGATTGTCTGGAAATCTAACATTTTTTATTATTCATTCAGATCATCTCCTTTAGAGGGAGTCTGCTGAACACCAAGCTGATGCCGGTTGCTGATGCAAGTTCTTTCTGGGTAATGTCAAGATCTGCCCCTGGCTTCAACAAGTCTGCAGGTAATTGTTTCTGTCACGGTGTTTATGTCTATATCCATATCAGTATTCATATAAAGGATTTTGCAGCGGCAGCGGGAATAGAATTATAATTTATACCACAGGTATAATGACAACGGCAGAAAATTGTGCTATTCTTGCTTACAGATAAAAGATAAGCGGAGACAGAGAACTCCACAGAAAGGAAAAAGACATGACAACAATGTATCGTTTTGACCAGCTTCATAGTGAACGTAAACCGTTAGCACTGCTTAAAGATCATGAGTGGGGCTTTGATTTCATACGCTCATTTAAGGCGAGGCATAAACGAGAAAATTGTGTTTTTGATGCTGCACCTGAACCGGAGGCATAGCCGGACAGGGCATAATAGATAAACATGTTTTAGCGTACCGCTTACCTTAGATGAAGGTGGGCGGTATTTTTTATGCTCCTTTAACTCAATCGGTAGAGTAACCGGCTTTTAACCGGTAGGTTGTGGGTTCAAATCCCATGAGGAGCACTGTCCAATGTTAAATATCAGGAAGGAAAAGAAAAATGAATGCAATAGAGATTAAAGGAAAAGTAAATACGGCTCTCTGCTATGCAAAGGTAGTAGAGGATGAAGCCATTGAGCAGATCAGACGCATGTGTGATTATGCAATGACAGAAGGCTCCCAGATCCGTATCATGCCTGATGTGCATGCCGGAAAGGGATGTACGATAGAACAACAATGACCATAACTGATAAGGCAGTTCCCAATGTGGTCGGAGTGGATATCGGATGCGGGATGTATACGGTAAATCTTGGAAAAGACGATATTGATTTTGAGAAAGTGGATGAGGCAGCACATTTTATTCCATCAGGACGTGAGGTGTGGGAAGGACGGCAGGAGAAATTTGATCTGACAGAGCTTCGATGCTACAGGGAGCTGAAAGATGCAAAGAGACTTGCAAGGTCTCTTGGAACACTTGGAGGCGGAAATCACTTTATTGAGATTGATGAAGCAGCAGATGGAACAAAGTATCTCGTAATTCATTCCGGCAGTAGAAATCTTGGAAAGCAGGTGGCAGAGCTTTATCAGAAACTTGCCATTAACTTAAACCGTGGTTATGGGGAGTATCTTGAAAAGAGGGATGAGATTATCCGTACCTATAAGGAACAGGGAAGAAAAAGTGAGATACAGGATGCCTTAAAACAGCTTCACTGGCAGGTATATGAAAGTCCTACAAGCATGCCGGAGGATCTGTGTTATCTGGAGGAAAATACCTGGAGGATTATTTTCATGATGTAGAGATATGCCAGGAATTTGCCAGAAGAAGCAGGGAGAAGATGGCAGAGGTTATTTTTGAAATTACAGGCATGACCGGGAGTGATGCTTTTCACACGATTCATAATTATATCGACACAGATGAAATGATATTGAGGAAAGGTGCAATCGCAGCCCATAAGGGAGAAAAAAGTGCTGATACCGATTAACATGAAGGATGGAAGTATACTTGCCATTGGAAAAGGAAATCCGAATGGAACTATTCTGCCCCACATGGTGCAGGAAGGATTATGTCCAGAACAAAGGCGAAAAAATGAGCTAAATCTGGATGAGTATAAGAAAGCTATGGAGGGAGTATATACAACCTCAGTAAATGAAAATACATTGGACGAGGCACCAATGGCATACAAGTCTCTGGATGACATCATAGATGTGATCAGGGAGTCCGTGGATGTCATTGATGTAATGAAACCTATATACAATTTTAAGGCATCAGAGTAGCACCGACTGTACAGCCCGGCTGTTGGGAAGGTGTTGACTGACAGCCGGAACAGGAGGAAAAATGATAACAATGCCTACAATAGATATGGCAGCAACAGGAATGAACATAACAAGACTGAGAATCAATGCAGGTCTTTCAGTAAAGGATTTGGCAGATATATTCGGATTTGCAACACCACAGGCAGTATACAAGTGGCAGCACGGTGTGGCAATGCCAACCCTGGATAATCTGGTGGTATTGGCGGCAGTCTTTGGTGTGTCAATGGACGAGATAATTGCTGTTGATGTAAATGCAAAGGCACAGATCAGTGCATGAATAAAAAAAGAAAAGGGGTATCTGAAAGGATGCCCCGGTACATGCTCATATAGTTCAATGGATAGAACGACCGGCTACGGACCGGCTGATTCAGGTTCGAGTCCTGATATGAGTGCTATGGTCCCATAGTCTAAAGGTTAGGACACCGGCCTTTCAAGCCGGAGATACCGGGTTCAAGTCCCGTTGGGATCATTCTGCCCCCTTAGTCTAAAGGTCAGGACACTGGCCTCTCAAGCCGGAGATGTAGGGTTCAAGTCCCACAGGAGGTACTGTGGCCATAGGATAACGGTCAGTCCGTCAGATTGTGGTTCTGAACATGAGGGTTCGACTCCTCTGGTCACATATGTTTGCGTGTCCGAGCTGGTTTATGGTGCCACTTTGCTAAGGTGGTGTGCGAGAGTACCGCACCGAAGGTTCAAATCCTTCCGCAAACGTTAATAATGAGCAGGCTGTTTATCAAGCCTGCTCATTTATAATATCCGGCAGCAGCATCCGGTCATCGGTATAGTAATCACAGGAAATCTTCCGGCTGTTGTGTCCATAGAATTCGATGATTTCCGGAAGATTGTCATTAACTGCATCAAATTCAAGATTTTGTTCCCGGCACCATTCGACAGCTTTCGACAGAGCTTCGCCGGCACGGCAGGTCCAGAGAATGAGTTTGTTGCCATTGCGTTTCAATTCCTGGAGATATTCGTTCAGTGCCTGGTTGGGCTGACAGAGCTCTGGCTATTTGCTGTAACATAGGGTACCGTCAAAATCAACAGTGATGGTCTGGAAATCCAACTGTTTCTTATTGTTCATTCAGCTCATCTGTATGAGATATGGCGGGAAGAAAAACTTGAGACTTTTACGGTAGATTTTACAAAGAGAATTCCCATTGAGGTATTTGAAAAATGGTATGAGAATCAGATCATGTATCAGAAAGTAGGAAAGATGCCTACGATCACGGATCTGCAGGCAGATTTTATTCCATTGCACGAAGCGGCAGCACTTCTTGGAATCACGAAGGAGAAGATGTCTGTAATCACCAGGGCAAGCAGATTTAAGGACTGCTTTGAAATCCAGGTGTTTGAGGATAAGAAGTGGATCTCCAAAAAGAGTTTTCAGCATTTTCTGAATGCGCAGAGTGTATATCAGGTTGTGAAGGAACCGGGGCTTGTAAAGCAGAATAATCAGGAGAGTATGGAGACAAAAGAATATATTTCCCGATCAGAGGCAACGGCTCTTGCAGGAGTTACAAGCGGAACAATCACAAAATGGATGCAGATGGCACGGAGCACCAGAAGTCGGAAGGCTATACCACGCTGAAAGAAGCCGAAAAGCGAAAAAAAAGGAGATTGAGTATAAGCAGTCCCTGGGAACATTTGTTGTACCAAAATGTACCAGAGTAAAAAAGAACTTATAAAGGAATATGTCAGAATCTACGGACATAATGAGTGGGGAGTTGCTACCTATGATGGAAATATAGGACTGATCAATAACTATATTATTCCCACAATCGGAGAGGTGCAGCTGTCTGAGATCAACAACCATTTCATGGAGAAGTATTATACGGATCTTCTGAAAATGCCGGCTGTAAAGAGTTCAAGGAATCCAGATGGGGACAAGCTGATCACAGCTGCGACAGTTCATCAGATACATAAGGTACTAAGGAGCTGTTTCAGGCAGGCGGTAAAGTGGGATATGATGGACAAGAATCCGGCAACGGATGCGACACTGCCGAAGTATAAAGCTGAGGAGCGTGAAATCTGACTGCGGAAATGCTGATGCAGGCAATCGATGCGTGTGAGAATAAATGGCTCAAAGTAGCATTTCATCTGGCATTCGCAGCAACGGTCCGAATAGGAGAGCTGCTTGGGCTGACATGGGACTGTGTGGATATATCAGAAGAAGCTATTTCAGAGAACAGGGCATATGTCTTTATTAACAAACAGGTGGAGCGTGTATCAAAGGAAGCTGTTCAGGAGCTGGATTCAAAAGAAGTCATTCTGATCTTCCCATCCCAAAGGAAGAATAATAAGACGGTCAGGGTGCTGAAAACACCAAAGACCGATACCAGTGAGCGCAAAGTTTATATACCGGGATTTGTGGCGCAGTGCCTTATTGATATAAAGAAGGAACAGGATGAGGTAAAGGAGGCGCTTGGCAGTGAGTATACAGATTACAACCTGATAATGGCGACCACTTTTGGAATGCCGATCAATGGTAGCTATATTCGTGACCAGATGCAGAAAGTAATTGATAAAGAAGGTCTTCCGATGTGGTTTTTCATAGCCTTCGCCATACAAGCGTCACATACAAACTGAAACTGAGTGGTGGAGATATCAAAGCAGTCCAGGGAGATTCCGGACATGCACAGGCGGACATGGTAACGGAAGTGTATGGCCATATTATTGATGAGGACCGGCTAACCATGATAATTATTAGAATAGTTTTTTATGAAGGTTGTCATCCGTAAAAATTTAAACAAATATTCAAAAACGCCTCTGGAAGTAAAAGATTTAAACTTTTGAACGTTGTTGCGTAAATGCTGATACAGACGGAGTATTTTTGTTAAAATCAAAGAAATCAAGTAGTTCTTTACTCATAGTAGCTCCACCCGAATTCATCATGATTCCTATAAAAGTTTTGAAATCAATTTTCCGTTTTCGAGAGAAATCGACATTGGGGTTTCGAAGAAATAAACATGGATTGTTAGCTAATTCCGAAATATGATTCTTTAGAGAATCTGAAACTTGATTAATATAATTGCTCATATGCGTTACCTCCTTGCAATCAAGATGTTCTTAATTACAAGGGCCGCTTTCGCTACCTCATTATCATTCAATAGCGAAAGCGGCCGCACATTTCGAATCATATGTCAAGCATTTATTACAAAAAGTATTTAAGGAAATCAAAAAAATTTGACAGTTTATAGAGAAACGGATGCGTCATCTATTTTGGGACTTGTAAATAGTGTAATTGATTTATTGCATACAATATTAGAATAAATTTTAAAGAATGAGGTAGGTAAGTATGAAAAAGAAAATTATCATTTTTATTTTGATGGCTACATTAGCTGGGACAATAATGTCATGTGGCACAGAAAAAGCAAACACAAACGTTGAAAATACTAAAGAGCAAAATAAAGATAATAAAGAGGCTGACAGTTCAGATAATAATACGGAAGATTTTTTTGATTGGCTTACAAGTGATACTATACAAGGATTATCAGAAGTAGGTAAGAAACAGGAAAAAAATAATCATACCAGAAAAATGTAAGCAGATTGTTGGAACTCTTATTACAAAAAGATTCAGATGTTAAAGAAATTGAGTTCGCTGGAAAAATGACATCAGATTTTGTTACATCGTATATTACAGAATCAGGAAGTCCAGTAGAAAAAGATAGAATATCCAGAAGGTATGGAAGAATTAGCCTCAACATCATTATATTCATTAGATAAATTGAAAGACATAGAATTCCCTTCTACACTAAAAAATAAGTGATTATTCGATTAGTTCATGTAATTCTATAGAAAAAGTTGACTTGAGTAATACAGAAACTGAATATATTGGATCGTATGCTTTTCAGGATTGTAATTCTCTTAAGGAGATATATTTACCAAAAACAATTAAAGAAATTGGACAATATGCGTTTCAAAAGTGTTACAGACATATATGTTCCAGAGGAGGCTGAACTTATAACATTTGCAGAAGATAATGTCTTATTAGCTAATGAAACAGCTGTAAGGATACATGTTAAGGAAGGTTCCTGGGCTGATAATAATTTTGATAACTGGTTTAATAAAGATCCAAAGTATACTAAGGTTTATGATTAAAAAGGAAATGAAATATGAAAAGAAAATCATTTATCTTTTTAAAGCCGGGCTTAATATGGAAATTAACAGAAGAATGGAAATCTTATCGTGCAGATGAAAAATCTGAGTTTTACTTGAAAGCCACAAAAATAGGTGGTATTCTATTTGCCCTATTTGGAATTATTATGATTATGCTTCCGGTTAATTTGGAGTAATAAATTCTTGTAGATAAGGAGACGGGAGTTAATTACCTTTGTTGGAAGTCCGGATATGGAGCTGGTGTTACACCTCTCCTGGACTCTGAAGGAAAAGTTATAGTTACAAAGTAAAATCCGGTTTGCCACTGCATTTGCAAATGCTGGACGGAGATAAGAGAATAACAAAGACTCAAGTGAGTAGGAGAAAATCAATGAGAAAAGATATTTATAAATCCAAGAGAACAAAAAGAACAGAAATCACTTCGTGGGCACTTATAGTGGTGGTGGTGTTGGCATTGCTGTCGCCTTTATTTATCGTAAGGTTTTGGTACGGATTCCGTAACAGAATACAAAGAACTGCTGGTCATAACGAAAGGTAAGGCTAAAAAAGTTGACAGGGGGTACAATTGAAGAAAAGACATAACAGTAGTGCGAGCAAAACTGCAACAATGTACTATGTAAGAGTCAATGCTTCTGACCTGATTGTGGTGAAGAAACTATGAATGTAGAAGTGTCATCAAGTATTTATGATAATGTCGTGGAAGGTGAGTACCATGAGTTTACTGTTGTTACGGACACATCACGGGAAAGAAAAACGGGTGCGGATTTATTATTAAGTGCTTTTGAGATATTGATAAAATATGTGAAGAAAAATAAGCAGATAAATGGATTTAATATAGAAATTCAAGTTTTTGAAACTGAGAAATCGGAATTTACCGGGATATAAAGAATAAGAATCTGAAAAGATAATAGTATCATT
>VOFG01002062.1_pt1 | contig 13994 bp, 20 predicted proteins | sample 5384171 | NCBI WGS metagenome assembly VOFG01 (sample SAMN12384726, study PRJNA508395) | human gut metagenome | isolation source: healthy gut F | host: Homo sapiens | reverse complement strand
GTCGCACCGGCAGCCATCCACGCAGGTGTTCGTCCGCACCAGCCTTGCGTGGAGCAGCTCCATGGACGCATAGTCCACATTGCACAGGGCGGGCATGATGTCCGTAAGACCGTGCCGGATAGCAAACTCCGCCGCCGGACACGATGTAAACTCATAATAAATAGGCTTTTTGGTTTCATAAGGCGCAACCGTCATCTCGTAATCGTGCCATTTATCGCAGCCGCTTTTCGCTCGTACAAACGCTCTTTGCATCAGCTTCCTCCAGAACGGCTTGTTGCAGTTCACAAATTTCAGCTTACGGAAAGTCGGAAGAATCAGATTTTCCTCCATCTCTTCGATTTCACGGAACGAAGTAACTGCTTTGCAGACCACATAATAGCTCATAATGGCGATGCAGTCGTAGGTACCGCCTACGCCGTTGTGGAAGTTCTTTTTGCCGCCCAAGTCGGTACGCCACTCGGAGAGATAGTCCGCGTACTGCCGCTGTACCTTTTCCCATACTGTCTCCCGTTCCATTTCCGGATAGTGCAGGGCGATTTTCGCCAGGATTTCTTTCTTGCAGGGCTTGGAATACAGCACATGGCTTTTGAGGTCGAATAGAAGCTCGTTGTCCTTCATCTGATTGTCTCCCTCCTTGGTTTCTGTTTGCTTGCGCGAGAGTGATTCGGTTTAGCCTGCTTTCCGGCAGATGAACCATGCCATACTCTTCACATTTCCGAGGGTCACGGCTGCGTACATGCGCTCCAGCCAGTTTTTTCAGGCCGGAAGCCGTCTCATAGGGCGGCGTGAAAAAAAACCTGTCGTTTTTCATAAATGCGCCGGACGAACCAATCCGTCCGCTTGTGCTCACCCATCACATAAAAAGCAGCCGCAGAACGTCCCGCCGGGTCTCAAGACCCGGAAAATCTCCCGATAAGCTGCCTTTTTTCCGGAAAAGCATGAAAGCCGTTCAGCGACAAAACGATGTCAAAGGTGTCGTCTGCATAGGAGAAGCGCACCCACATCGCCCTGCCGGAAGGTCACGTTTTTCAGGTGCAGGCGGTCCGCCTTTTCTCGTGCCTGCCCCATCATATCCGCAGAGTAATCCAGACAGGTAATGTCCGCCTGCGGCAGAGTCTGGTAAACGGGCATGGTCAGTATCCCCGTCCCGACCGGCACCTCAAGCAGCTTTCCGGAGAAATGCTCCGGAATGCCGGACAGCGCCTTCTCCAAATAAGCGTCGTTTTCCGCCTTGTTCATTGCCCACACCAAGCGGCACACCGCTTTCCCGCTCAGGGTGGAGCAGGTGATCATGCCGTCATAAAAGTTGTTTCCACCTGTCAATCGGTATGCACTGCGAATGGCCTCTTTTCGTTTCATGGTTTTCCCTCCGTGTTTCAATCAACACACGACCGTTTCCGGTCTCATTTCTTCAAAAAATCTACAATCTTTACGAAGTCCTCTTTTGCCTCCTTGAAGATCGGCAGCATACAGTAGCAATGCACCATCTTCGGGCGGGCGGACACCGTGTAGGGGACATTTGCCCGTTTACAGGCTTCCTCAAAATCCGGCAAAGCTCCGTAAAGCACCTCGTCGGCAGAATAGAAGAAGTGAATATCGCCTACGCCGGTAAAATCTCCCCGGGAGCCGGAGAGCATATAGTCCGGCACCTTCTCGCAGCCGTGCCGCATGACGTACACCATCGCGTATGTTTCAGTAATGCAGTGTTCCATGCAGAGCGGGTAAAACGGAAACCACACATCACAGCCGGTCTCGCGGCAGAGCTTGCGCATCACAGGCAGGTCGCCCTTATCGGGGCCGATCACCATGCCGCCGCCAAAGAAATAGAGAATCGCACGCTCGGACGGCTTCGGATGCTCTCGCACGATCAGGCAGGGAAAGCCGTTCACCGTGATCGTTTCATAATATGCCTTGCGGTCGGTGGGCGTAAAAACGCCGCGGTGCCGGTTCTGCTTTTCAATTTCCTTTCGCAGTGCATCCTCCGGCAAGGCGAACGCCTTTTTCACGCCGGAGAGCTTGTATACGCTGCGTAAGATAGATGCAAAGATACTCATGATTTAGCCCCTCATTTCCACGCCGTGACGCAGAGCCAGCTTTTCTTTTTGTGTATCCGCACATCGTGAAAGCCCGTCTGCTCCAGATACGTCTTCAGCTCGGCGTCCTTGTAGATGGTCATGCCGCCGATGATCTCCGTCCACTTCTCGTCCTTGTCCGTGTCGCCGTTGCTTTCGTTGCAGATGAGTAATGTCCCGCCGGGCTTCAGCACCCGGTAAACCTCGCGGAAGCACTGCGGCAAATCAGGCCAGAAATAGACGGTTTCAAAGGCAGTGACCGCATCGAACCAGTCGCCTCGCAAAGATCATATTCGCCACGCTGCCCTGCCACACCACGCAGCGCCCCTCCGCTGATTGCGGCTCGCGTTGAGCCTTCTTGAGCCTTCTCCACGCTGACGGGCGAATAGTCGATGCCCTTGACAACGCCCTGCGGGCATTTTTTCAGCAGCCTTGTCATATTGGCCCCGCCGCCGCAGCCGCAGTCAAGCACCTTATCGTCCGGAGCAAGCTCTAGAAATTGAAGTCCCCACTGAGCCACAGGACTGTGCCCAGGGTTCATCATGGCGACCATAAGCTTTCCACCGAAGCCCACGGGCTTGCGGGTGTTTTCAAAGAATGACATATCACACCTCCGATTTCACACATTCCGCATAGGTCAGCGGGAAGGACGCCTTCAGAACAGCGCTTTTCCGCACCGTCCAGCCACTCTGACTTAGAAAGCGCAGGTATTCCGCGCTCGTCCACTTGCTGTGGAGAGGGAATCCCACACGCTTCATAAAAAATGCTCTTGACCATGCCGGAAAAAGAGTTCCCCGCATGGGTAAAGGTGGGCGCGATGAGCACGCCGCCGTCCTTTAGCACCCGGCAGATCTCGGCAAGGGCCTTCTCCGGCTGCGGCACGATATGCAGCGCGTTGGACACGATCACCACCTCGAAGGACTCCTCCGCGTAGGGCAGGCGGAACATATCCTGCACGGAAAGTGCAGCTTCGCAGATTGATTATCCCGCCTTGCTTCAAGGATCATCTCTGCGGAGGCGTCCGTCGCCTCGATGTGTGCCGCCGCGTTCACAATGTGCTTTTGCGATCAGCCCTGTGCCGGTAGCAAGCTCCAACACCGTCTTGGCTTTTACAACCGGTCGGATCAGCACATACATCTCGTCATACGCCGCCCAATCCTTTTGCATAAATCGGTCGTAACGTCCGGCATTTTTGTCCCAGAAATCCTTGTGTTCCTGCATCGCTATCATTCCTTTCAATGTTAGATTTGCCTAACCGATACGCACAGTTGATGCGGTTAGGGGCGGCTAACCGGCATGTCTTGGAAAAGCCGCATTTCTGCGGCCTTTCGGCTTATTCAAATAGCTCCCTGCAAGCGCCGTACACCAGCGTTTCCAGCACCTGCGGGTACAATTCTCCGATTTGCTCCTTGTGTGCGACGGTCAGAATCAGTCCGCGTACTGTCGCGGCAGCCAAAGAGAAGCCGCGCTTGGGCACAAGGTCATATTTCTCCAAGAGCAGACGGATGTGCGTTTCGTCGTCGTGGTAATGCATGTTTTTGATGTCATCCGGCAGCCTCTGCAAAAGCAGCTTCGCATCGTTTTCAATGAAGATCATATCACCGGTATCGGACAGCCGCCAGCAGACGGCGAGAACCGCCTTTGCCGCACGCTCCGACGGCGGCAAGCCGTTTGCTTCGCTCAGTGCATGGTCAGCCACCCCGTAAAGATCGGAGTGAACATTCTCCAAAACCGCGAAGAAAAGCATTTCCTTGGATTCGTAGAATTTATAGAACGAGCCCTTTGCAATGCCGACCGCCTTCGTCAGCTGATCCACGGAGGTTTTCTTCATCCCCAGTGTGACAGCGCAGCGTCTCGTTTCCTTCAGCAGCGCCTTGCGGAGCTGCTCAGTCTCGTAATCGGTACTTCTGGTCATTGCAAGAGGTGCGGAGAAAAACGCTAATCAAAAGGGGTGCAGTGTTGCAGAAAGAGACGACGGAATTCCGGTAAGGCCGTCAACGGGATAGGCAAACCTGGTCGGCTGCATGCTGAGAATCGCACGTTCAATATCACGGGCGCTGCATGAAAAGGCAGATACAGATATGGGACCACACTGAAGCCGCAGTACGCCAAAAGCTTCTGCTGCGCGTGCTTGCTGCCAGATTCCAAGCTGTCGCTGACCAGATCGAATGCCCAAAATTCCAGCATCCGCTTCTGCGCTTCCGAAGCGTCCAGCTTTCGCACGCTCCTCGGCTGCCAGATTTCGAGGGTGGCTGTAGGCATCATCCAAGTCCGCATTGATGGTGTCAAAGTTCTTCCATGAAATCACGCCCTCGCCGCGAACCTCAAATGCCTCTGAAATTGGAATGGTCAGCGGTACATTGAGAAAGGTCTTTACGGGGTGGGTGACGTCCTCCCCGATGATCCCGTCGCGGCCGCGTGTATGGCCTGCTTGAGATGTCCGTTTTCATATCGAAGGACAAGCGTAAGGCCATCCATCTTCCATGAAAGCAGCACATCCCGGTCAGCGGCGAACCGGATCAGATCCTCTACAGATTTTGTTTTCGCAGCAGAAAGCATGGGCTTTGTGTGCCGAACCTCTGTCAATGTTTCAAGCGTTTCGCCGGCAACATGCTGTGTGGGCGAATTGGACAGATCACACCGCTATCCTCCTCCAGCGCGACCAGATCGTCAATCAGGTGGTCATATTCCAGATCGCTCATGATTGGCGCGTCATGCTTAGCCTACGTCATACCTTTACAACCAGGCTGTGCGAAGCCGGTACGAATATCAAGATCATGCAAGATATCCCTTGGGCATCAGGATAACTCGACTACCATGAACATTTATGCTGATGTGACGAAGGAGTTGCGCGAAAAGAGCTGGGCAATTTGGAAGCTTATTTCGCAAAGCAAAAGGAATAACGTTTTCATGCGGTGTGGTGATAGTAAAGAATATGCGAAATGAAAAAGGCCCTCGGCGGCGGCATAAGCCAAAAGCAGAGGGGGCTGTTTTTATGTTTATCGAGTGCGTAATCGAAGAAATACAGGAAATCACTTCCGCTTGGTATCAAAATGTCATACTATGTACGAATAATCTGCGTACTTGATTTATTTTTTTACCGAGTACAATTATTATGTGATCAAGAGTCAAATAGAAAGGGCAATCATTATGCATAACGAAAAAAAGAGCTTTCGGGTAGCGGGAAAACAAGTGACACTATATCTTAGCCAAGCATCTGACCAACCGTTGATCGTTTTGAACAATTACTCTGGCGATGGAGCGTCAGTCATAAAGGCAATGGAAGAAATCGACACGCCCGACTGTAATCTCCTTATCGTCGGAGATCTGAAATGGGATCACGATATGACGCCGTGGTACTGTCCGCCATTGTCCGGAGAACGATACGCCTTGCACGGGCGGGCTGATGAATATCTTGCTTTATTGCTTTCGGAAATCCTGCCAACAGCAAAAACAATGATAAAAGGCACGGCTCCGTTTATCGCAATTGCAGGCTATTCGCTTGCGGGGCTGTTCGCACTGTACGCTATATATCAATGCGACGCCTTTGATCGCGTCGCAAGTATGTCCGGTTCATTGTGGTTCCCGGAGTTCAAAGAATATGTGCTGGCACATCAGCCGAAAAAGCGCTTGAAAAGCTCTACGTTTCTCTCGGAGACAAAGAAGCGCATATAAGAAACGCAGTCCTTAAAAACGTTCAAGACAATACTGAAGTGATTGCAACACACTTCAAACAAAACGGCGTGAACGTGACGTGGGAACTGAACTCCGGCAATCATTTCAAAGATGCGGCGCTGAGAAGCACTAAAGGCATCAAAGCGATTTTGGATTAGAAAAAGGAGATATCAAGATGGAAAATACAATTTACGGACTTTTCAAAAGTATTGTGAGCAAACAGTCGGAAGCTCCGGCAATTATTGAAAACAACAGGATTTTAAAATTCTCCGAGCTGTCGGCAATGGTGGATATGATCGCGGACAGTTTTCCGAACGGAACAAAAACCGTCGGTATCGTTATGCGGCACCGCGCCGAGATGATCGCTTCCATTTTGCCGTTCTGAAAACGGGAGCAAAGTACATTCCCGCTGAACCGACCTTCCCCACGGGGAGGATCCATTATATGATGGAAGAAGCAAACGTAGATTTTGTACTGACCGAGATGCAGTTTGAGTCAAAGGTGCAGGATTACAAACAGATCTATTCCGACTGCTCCATTTGCACGGCAGCCCCTGGGAGCAAGGAACGGTTATATACACAGGCCCCACGATCTCGCTTACATACTGTATACATCGGAACGACCGGCAGACCGAAGGCGTTTCCGTGACCAATCGGAACGTCTGCCATTATGTAAGAGCGTTTGAAAATGAATTCCATCCGGCAAAAGGCGACGTAATGCTTCAGTATTCGGTTTGCTCTTTCGATATTTTCGTCGAAGAAGTTTTTACAAGCTTGTTGAACGGAGCCGCGCTCGCTATTCCTTCGGACGACGATAAAAAGGACATCCGCAGTCTGATGGCGTTTGTGGAACGCCACGGCGTAACGATGCTCTCCGGCTTCCCGATATCTGCTGGCGGAGATGAATCACCTCAATACGATCCCTCCGTCGCTTCGCCTGCTCATCAGCGGCGGCGATGTGCTTCGCGGACATCACGTCAACAATCTCGTTCATAAAGCCGAAGTGTATAATACCTACGGCCCTTCTGAAACAACGGTATGCGCTTCCTATTACAGATGCAGAGACGGTCAGATCCTGGAGGATGGCACGTATCCCATCGGCCATCCGTTCTTGGCGCATCCATCAAAATCCTTGACGCTGACGGCAAAGAGCTTCCAGAAGGAGTAACCGGTGAAATATGTATTTACGGCGACGGCGTATCCAATGGCTATACTGGAGATCATGCGGAAGAAAACAAGGCGTTCGTTAAGCTTGAAGACGGTAGTACAATGTACCGCAGCGGAGACCTCGGGTATATTCTTCCCAACGGCAACATCGCGTTTCTGCACCGCAAAGATACGCAGATCATGATCTACGGCAAACGCGTGGAAGTTATGGAGGTAGAGTCAAAGCTGTATCAGTGCAGCGGCGTGGAGCAGGCGATCGTCAGACCGTTTACGGATGAAGAAGGCTTATCTTATATGATCGCCTACATTGTCCCGAAGGATAACAATGTAAAGGTATCACAGATTCGCCATGAACTGGCGGAGAATCTGACGCCATTTATGATCCCGGAGTTTATCGTAAAGATGCCGCAAATCCCACTGAATACCAACGGCAAGCCGGATATGAGCAGAATGCCTGTAGTGATGAAAGAAGGACAAGCGTATGAACGTATCGGTTAAAAAAGGCTGGGCTTGAGGAGTTCGACACGCTGATGGAATGGCGGATGCGCGTTCTGCAAGAGGTATTCCCATGCATGAGGGTGAGACCGCTCTGCCATCGCTCGAAACAATGAGGAATACTATAAAAAGCATCTAGCAGACGGCACACATACGGCCTGCTTTTGCTCTGGATGCAAACAGCGGGCGGATCATCGGCTGCGGCGGGATCTGTTATCAGGAGGAAATGCCGTCGCCGGATAATCATTGCGGAACGAACGGATACCTGATGAATATTTACACACTCCCGGAGGTTCGCGGCAAAGGTATTGGTAGAATGATCATAGAGTTCTTGGTTTCCGATGCAAAATCACGTGGAACTGAAAAAATCTATTTAGAAAGCTCCGGCGTTGCAAAGAATCTCTACCATGAGATCGGTTTTACTGACATGGCGGATTATATGAAATTATCAGAAAACGTTCAAAGTCAATTGAATCCGCGTTGAATCTGGGCGCATACGTGGTATAATTATTATACATACGAAAGCATCGCGGATCTTCAGAACAATATGGATGGATTTCTTGAAGAAATTGAGAAGATACGCCAAGACCTCTTCCCGAGATTCTATCGCTATAAACAAGATCGCCATGCTGCATCATGCTATCTTGCATTCTATGCACCGGAAGAACACTTTATCTATCGTTACAGCGAGGCCGAGGAGTTCGCTAGATATATCGAGTTCGGCAAAGACCTTGGAGCCGGTGTTGACTTCAAGTTGGAGAACTACTATGAGCTGGCAGAAATCGTAGTTAATGCTCTAAAAGAGCATCCGTCACTGATCGAAAAGCACGACGCTCTCTTTAGGGATAACGACCATTATTACTATGACAAGAGTCTTCATCTGATGGCTTTTGATCTTATGTACTGCTGTCGGTGCTATAACTTCTATACGGGGCTTTCCCATGCCAAGAAGAAGGACAGCATTAAGGCTTACACAGCACAGCAACTGCATGAAAAGGAAGAGGCTGAAAGACAGGCAAAGATTACGGAGGCTCGAAGACGCAATTCACTCTCTTGACGTTCAAATGGAACTCTTTGAGGAAATCTCGTTAATTGGAGTTGAAGTTACTCAGAAGATGTATGGCAATGGGACTGTTATCGCTCAAGAAGGCAGCAAGATAACAGTTCAGTTCCCTGCGAAGACAACTGCGTACTTCATCAATAAACAATATACTATGCGTCCTCGCTTTGAAAATGACGAGGAGATCGTCGAGGCATTTACCGAGCTTGATAATCTTAAAGCGCAAAAGGCCAAGCTGGAAAAGAATTGGAGCAGTTATGATTATACGGAGCAAAGACACAAGTCTCTCTTTTGAAATAGATGATTATCAGTATCCTGAGCATAAGTCCCAGGAAAAAGGGTACGATTACGACGCAAACTGGCTCGAAGTTGCTATTCAGTATTCTAATCAGAATGAAGTGGAAGAATACAAGGATGCCTGCCTTTTTGACTTATGAACTGGAAGGGCTTATAGATGGGCTATCTGAGGTTATTGCAGCTAAGGAATCACTATATATTTCTGATTTCATGGAACCATATTTGAAGTTTGCAATTGCAAGCACAGATGGAAAGATACTGTTGGGCATGGAGTTTGTCTACGAAGCAAACAAAACGTCGTGGAAGAGCCATAAGGTGTCCGAAGTCATCACTAAGGAGAGCGCAGAAGAGATAGCTGAAGAATTGCGTTCTATGCTGGCTCGTTTTCCGCAAAAGATAAGTCAAAGTAGGGTGAAAAAATGCCGCTTGGATGGATTGATTTTTCAAAGAATGAAAGAAACAAAGTGCTGAGCGTACTCGACCTTCTCTCAGAGGCTGGTACGCTTGATGAGCTTGGTATTTCTCCAATCCGTAATGGGTTTGCAAATCTTTTCTTCCCAGGGACATCAACGATCCAGACAAGGGCAAAGTATTTCCTTATTGTTCCGTATGCTCTAAAAAAAGACATGGAATACAGCAGCGAGACCAACCCAAACAGGATGCTTAGAGCATTTGATGAAGTAGAAAGAATGTGCGGGAAGCGGTTCCTTGAAAACGGAAAAGACACTGAAGGTATTATTGGAAGTAGATCTCTTGGACAAAACCGTTGGGTAAAGAGAACGCCTGCAGATATCTATTGGGCTGGCCTCCGCAACTATGGTATTTTCACGGGAGGGAATCTTTCCCTTGCTGAATATGTCAGAGCTATATGTGCTTTGAAATCACAGAAGACGACACTCTCAAGGCTCGGCAATCGCAATGATAATGCCGAAGAGTTTGACTCTGATGATAAAGATGCAGGTGAGCTATTTAAGATGCAGTTCTGGAAGCTGCCTACATATTTATCGGGATGGGACAAAAACCTTACGATTGCTCTAACAGAAGAAGAGGGAGCATTTCTTGAATCCCAAATAGTTAGAGCATATCCGGATTCTTTATTGGCGTACATCTTGAATAAGAAGGTCACAGAGATATTTGCTTGTGATTCCTTCCAGGCATTAAGCGGCCTTATGCACACCTTCCCGGATCAGATTCAATCAGATTATGCTCTGGCGTGTGATTTTTCAGACTTTCTATATATTCTTCGGACTATTTACAACATGATTGTAAGTGACGGCAAAATGAAACTGCCGAATCAGAATGGAATAATCTGCAATCCAGCCTTCTGAAAATTGCTGAAGTTGACATTGACACTATCTTTGCAAGGCTTGAGATATATCACAACACGTTTTTATATTCTTTCCTCAAAAAAGAAAAAGCTCTGATGCTTGCAAACGATCTTGAGGGCATGAAGACCGAGATAAAACGCAGAGAGCGAGAATTGAAGCAGACGAGAGCTAAGACCATGCACCCAGGAGAATTTGATTCTAAAACATGGTATGGTGGCGGTGCTCTCGACTATCGTTTCGGAAATGCGAAAGTAATCATTAAAGACATCTTTGAAAGCGAGGGCTGTGATGTTAAATCCAAACAATGACAGACTGGATTACGGACAGATCCTTGCGCCTCCGGCAGGGTATTGTCTTGACTTCGCAGTCGGCACAACTTATTCGTTGGACCTCGACGCGCTTGTTGGAGCGAGCCTTGCTATGGGCTTGTCTGAAGAGACGGACAGCGAACTGATGAACAATCCGGTATGCCTGTTAGAAGCACTCAGAAGTACCGGAGATAAGGTTGCCCTCTTTTGCGAGGGTGGTCAAATCCATATGCCGAGCAAAGTCACTTCGCTCTACGTCTTGCTGGAAAAAAATGGTGTTCTCGGTGAAAACCGCTAAACATCGAGGACTGGCCGCGTTTCCGTCGTTCCATCCGAAGATATGGCTTCTCCGCTATAAGAATAATGTTGGCGAACTTTTTTATACCGTGTAGTGGTATTGAGTCGCAATCTTACTTTTGATCGTAGCTGGGATATTACCTATTACATGGATGGAAAAGCTAACGAAAACGCAAACGGAAAAGAACAGGCCAGTATGCGACTTTCTGCAATATCTGACAGGATTCCTTTCGTCAAATCCCAACGGGAGAGCAAAAGCGAAACTGATTCGAGGACTTATAAAGGAACTGCTTTTCGTAAACTTTGGTTCTCGCAGAAAAAGAGTTTTATGACTATGAATTCCTTCCGAATGGAATCCGGAGAGAGGACGGCAGTTACTATCAGATCACAGAGACCCCATTATTTAAGGATACCTTCCATGATGTCCTGATTATCTCTCCGTTCTTGACGGGGAGCATCCTGCGTGGCTTTAATGACCGGAATAATCGCTCTTTGATCGAAAACTCAAGGTACTTCTTAATCACCAGAGAGATGTCGCTTGGTAAACTGAAACCGGAGGATGTGAGCCGTTTTAGATTATTCACAATGCGTGATATGGTTGTTGATGGTGAGACAGCGATATCAGATAGCTCCGCAGAAGTCCAAAAACAGGATATCCATGCCAAGGTTTATATGACCCGGAAATACTCTGATGCAAATCTTTATCTTGGCTCTTTGAATGCTTCGCACAATGCAGTTCATGGAAATATAGAGTTCATGCTTTTGCTTCGTTCAAAGAACCGGTATCTTAACATAGATAAGTTGTCGGTGGATCTCTTTGGTGCTGAAAAGGATGGATCGGATAATCCGTTTCAAGAAGTCACGCTACAAAACGCGATTTTAGACGAAGAAGATGAGAGGAAAAAGGTTCTCGATGGAATCATCAAAGACATCAACCGCAGCAACCCCAAAGCAAGCGTGACACAAGAAAGCGAGAAAACATACTCTGTTTCAATCCACTTTGGAAAGGTGGATTTGAAGGGTTGCCAAGTGACCGTTCGGCCTCTCTTGTCCAAAAAGACAGAGGCATTTGAAAATGATATTCGGTTTGATGGGCTTGCCCTTACGCAACTTTCAGAGTTTTATTCGCTATCCGTATCAAACGATGAGTTTTCAACTGAGCGTGTTCTTATTATCCCTACAACCGGCCTGCCGGAAGACAGGGAGAAAGCTATTGTTTCCAGTGTAGTAAGCGATAGAGATTGCTTCTATCGCTATATCGCGTTCTTGCTCGGAGACGATTCTATTCTTGGTGTACTTGAAGGAAATGTAGTCGAAGGAGAAAGCGGAGTTACGCAGAACAGGCCAGTTTATCGCGTGCCTGCACTATATGAGAAGATGCTGCAAACTGCTGCTAATGCTCCTGAAAAATTCAAAGGGATTGAATACCTTATGAAGACAATTTCCGAGGATGGAATTATCCCTGACCAGTTCAAAGCATTATATGAGGCCTTCAAAAGGCGGTGAAGATTAGTGGCTAACGTAGTTGATCAGCTTGAGCAAATCGAAGAGCGAATAATGGGGGTTGAAAGATTTCCAGCAAGCCACTGTAAACCGCATTGACTATCTTTACCGCCACGGCCAGCGACGGGTACTCGTATCTGATGAAGTTGGCCTTGGAAAGACGCTGATAGCCAGAGGAACGGTCGCAAAACTTGCACGGTTACGCAGAGAAGAGGGCGACAGCCTCTTTAAAGGTCGTCTATATTTGTTCCAATGCAGCAATAGCTGATCAGAACCTGAGAAAACTACGTATCACAAGTGAGGCACAAACCGAGAGCGCTTCTTCATCCAGACTTTCAATGCAGCATCTGAACATTTTTAAGCAGGAGAATGATTCGGAACTTCTGGATAGATATATTCAGCTCATTCCTTTGACGCCGGACACTTCTTTTCGCATGACAGCAGGAGCCGGAACAAAAGAAGAACGGGCGCTGATGTTTGCAATCCTGAAAAGATTGCCCGAGCTACAAGAATATCTTTCTGAGCTGGAAGTAGCAATGATGGATTACGCAACTTCCGGATGGAACGCTTGGTGCAAAAACTATTATGAACAGGAAGCGACAGCTTGCAACGAGAAGTCCGGAGGCCGTTACTTCGCATATATGAAGGAGCACTTGGCTCAAGAGCTTGCTACTATTTGGCATGACGATTTGACCTTTATGGAAGCCATCAAAGAGTTATGCAAGAATATCAGAGCAAATAACGGGAAGCGTGTCGGAAAAACGGCATCATTGGTCAGCTTCGTGTAATCTTTGCAAAAATCAGTTTGAGTAAGCTTGAACCTGACCTGGTAATCATGGATGAGTTTCAAAGATTTAAGTATCTGTTGAACTCTGATCCTGAGTCTGAAACTGGAATGCTGGCAAACCGGTTCTTCCACGCAGATGATGTGAGAATGTTGCTCCTATCTGCAACACCTTATAAGATGTACTCTACTCCAGAGAAATTGACGAGGCGCGAATCGACGAGCATTACACAGAGTTCCTGTCAGTTATGAACTTCCTCAACGAGGACGCAGTTTCCGAAGCGAAGTTCTTAACCGTGTGGAAAGACTATTCTGTTAAGCTTAAAGAACTTACCCTTGGCGATACCTCTATCCTTTCAGCAAAAACCGCAGCAGAAGATGCAATGTATCAGACGGTATGCAGAACCGAAAGGATTTCCGCCAAAAGAAAACGCAGATATTATTGACGATAGTGACGTCCATATCCCGCTTGATGTATTAGAGCGGGATATACGTTCATATGTCCAAGCACAGCAGTTGTTAGATCAGATCGGTGCTAACTATCACGTTCCGGTTGATTACATCAAATCGACACCGTACTTGATGTCGTTTATGAGAGACTATCAGTTGAAACGGAATGTCGAACAATACTTCAAGAAAAATCCGCAGGAATTAAAGAAGATCAAGAAGGACACTTTTGGCTTAATCGAAATGCGATTGACAGGTATGACAGAATCCCAAGCAATAACGCCAGACTGGAACGCGTTCTGAACTCTGTTCTGCAAAGAGGTGTTGAAAAACTCCTTTGGATGCCTCCCTCGAAACCGTACTACGAATTGCATGGCGTATATAAAGATACAGAAGCTATGTCAAAGACACTCGTATTCTCTTCGTGGGAAATGGTGCCGCGTATGCTTGCCAGCATGATCTCCTATGAGGCTGAGAGAGAAGAACCGTAGGCAAACTCGCTAAAGACTATCAGAGCGGGATGTCCATTACTTCTACAGCGGCGAGAAGAGATATCCGTCAG
>VOFG01004446.1_pt1 | contig 13995 bp, 23 predicted proteins | sample 5384171 | NCBI WGS metagenome assembly VOFG01 (sample SAMN12384726, study PRJNA508395) | human gut metagenome | isolation source: healthy gut F | host: Homo sapiens | reverse complement strand
CTGTCCCGGATTTTAGGTATTCATCCCATACCACGTTCTGCATCCGGGAGGAAGAAACGAGAGAGCCTTCTGGTAATAATCCCCATTCACCGAATCCAACAAGAAGAAATTCGTGAATGCCATCGGGTTCGAATGTAGGTAGATAACCCCCCTCCCCGTAATTCATCCGGATAAAATGATTCTTGATCGTGTCGACATATCCTAAAACCTCCCGTCAAAAGATTCCTTCAATTCAAAATAACGGTGGAGTTGACCTGAAGGGATAACCTTTATCTTCAAAGCCTCGCAAATAATCCTTCCCGTTCTGAATCCTTTTCATTCCTAGAGAAACACCCACGTAAAATACAATGTATCGGGAATAAATTCTGCCGACACAAAAGCGCACCTCCGCCTTCCACCTCTTCCAACACGGCCTCCAGATCTCCCGGAACAATCTTAAAAAGGGACTCACGAAAAGTAGGTCTTCAAGAAAGGCGTTCTACCCACACGCAATTGTTCCCGTACAGACATCCGGGCAAAAAGACACCTCCTTCCGGAAATAGATAAAGGCAAAGCATCTTTAATAATATACGTCCCATAAGGACTCTTCTTGCTGATAGAAAAATTAGGACTCCAATCTATCGGTTTGCGGTTTATTGGCCTCATATCCCGTGTAAACAGCCATAATGGCGATCACGAAAAGAACAATCAATACATTTTGCCGCCGTTTCATCCTTCCACCTCCTTCCTGAACTCCGTGAAATATCGTTTGATATTCCGATAAGCGGTTTCATCCACGGGAAACTCGCCATAACAAACCACTACAATCAAATATACGGCTTATCTCCTCAAAATGACGACTCCACATTTCATTCTTTTATCTCGTAAATATAATGCTGATTCGTTTTAGAAACCTCCCCAACGAATCACCTCTTTTTTTATCCAACATTTGCAACAGGGCAGAATAACTCACCCGTATTGCCAGCATCGTAATCATTCTCCTGCTCCGCTTTCGCCAGTAACCGCACGAAAGAATCCGCTTCCTGTTCCCCGGTGTACTCCACGGAATCCTCTGGGGAAAAATCGGTCTCCCGCTTGCGGAAAAGAAATTTATCCCTATTCCTCACGAGCAGGTAAACGATACCCAAGGCAAAAAGACCTAATACAATTTTTAAAATAATATCCATCGTCTGCATTGACCCCTCCGAAACCTTGATCCGAAACAAACGCTCCAGAATCCAACGTTTTATCCAGTCCCAAATACTAGGCGAATCTTCAATATTCGTCGTATAATCAAAAGACCGCATCTTTCCTGTATTTCTCCAAGAAATCAGCTTTCGGACCCCGCAAAACATAAGAAGAATCCGAAAGAGCGAAGACCCGCCCCCTTCTTCCGCCCATGTCACGTTCCCGACACAAACAAACACGAATAGAATAATATATTTAATTAGCCTCTTCATCCGCCTTTTTTCTCGGGTTGAACCCCCAACTGGTCAATCTGGCTTAATAAAGTCGTGTGTTCCATCTCTTCCGAACGGGAAAAGAAAAGCATCCCGACCCCGACAAACAAAACCGTGTATAACGTGTATTGCCCCAAGTAAGAAAGTAGCAACGAGAAAGTAATCTCGTAAATATTGGGAATCGCCCCGTGAAAGCCGACGACATCATCACGAACATATAAGGAATACCAAACAGATAAGCCACAACACCTACCAACAAGTACATCACGAGAATAAACCCGAAAGTCTTCCACCAATTTCCTTCACCATAGCCATTGATTCCGAGATAATTTTTCCGAGTCCGTTATCCCTTAATATCAGCAAATATGATCCGAAAGTAAACGAAATTCCGATATATATTCCGGGAACAAACAAGAACAAGAAACCGATAAAAACAACCAAACCACAGAAAACAGACCACACAAGATACACCCCGAATTTCCTCAACATAACTCTAAAAACCTCGATAATCGTGATCCGTTCCTCAATCCCCGCTTGATAATGATCCCAGTAAACCCGCAAATAAGAAATAGCAAACAATTGCACCCACAGCATCATCAGCACCCCAAACAGTGACGTGAACAAGGTTCGCAACATCGTATCTCCAAAATTATTCACGTCGTAATAAGCCTCCGGGTGTAGAGACATATCAAAAACCCCATCAACAGGTCCTTCATGAAAAAAAGCATCAGTAAAATCATGGGAAACCCGATCACGGCAAAAGCCCGGATAAAAGGAACAAACTCCTGTTTCATGAAATTAATCGTCACGGTAATCAAATCCGAAAAGAACGCTGCACGCTCAAATTAATCTTTTCCATTAGTCTCTGTTTTATGTAAATAATAAGGATAAACAACAAAATACCCGATAACGCCTCCCAGCGAAAGGATGATTGCCACGGCCCCTACCACCGGGTAAGACGTCGGCATAACGCGTGATGAAACTTTCAATCCACCCGCGATAATAAAAAACGGAATCAGCCCGGTAACAATCTTTATGCCCCGCAAGGCCCTATTCCGAAACGAGTACGAGCGCTTGTACGTCCCCGGAAACAGGAAACTATTTCCCATCACCAGCCCTGCTCCCCGGCTATAATAATAGACGTTATCTCGAAAGTCCCATGCGCCCACACGGACATCACCGAATGCAACAAAAGCCCGTGCTGGAAAAAGAAGTATTGGAAAGCCCCCAGCATAACCCCGTTCGAGAAAAGAATCCATAACGTTCCCGCGGAAAAAGATACCGAAAACAAACGCCACGAAAGCCACTTTAATATTGTTAAGCGTAATCATAAAAAACATATCCACCTCGTTCGAGGACGAATAAATCCCCATAGGTGTCCCGTTTTCAATGTTTTCCAAGGTCTTGTCCACGTAAGCATCCCCCAGAATCAAACGTACGAAAGTATCGTCTTTTGCCGTGGAGAAAATCCCAATCAATGCCGCAAACAGAAGAAAAAGAAAAAGCAAACAACAACGTCCGCCTCTCTCGATGATAGAGCAACAGCGGAAACTCCCGCACCCAAAAAAGGAAAGAATCCCTTTTTCTCCGATCTTTCCTGTCCGTAAATATTGATCTGGTAGACAGAAATCAACTGATTCAAATACTTCACCACATCACTGCCCGGGTAAAACGTTTTTGGCATAGGAGAGAGATCATCGGAAAGAATCACGTAATTAGAGGCAAGAGTATCTGTATCCAAATGGCTTACATTTTTCCATTTTTCCCCATTTCTCCTTGTTCTGACTTACAAATCTAGCCTCTTTCATTCTAAATACCCCACTTTTTTCTTGTGATAAAAATAATGCATTTATTCAAAAAAAAAATGTATGTTTGTGGAAATATTTATACTTATCATGAACATTTCTATCAGTACAGCTCACAACGTTGACATTGATTATTTCCCGCGGGCGTTCTAGACCGCATCTTGGCAACCTTGATTGATGGCGCCTTTCAGTTCGGACTACTCATGTTGGGTCTCATGTTTATCGGCCTTTTCAGCATGGTAGGCTCCCCGACTTGGTTTTCGTCATTCTTGCGGTGATCATCGCTTCCTACCATCTATTCTGCGAGGCAGTCTTTAACGGCCGTAGCCTTGGGCAAATACACCATGCGTATCCAAGTCGTGAAACTAAACGGCAAAAAACTCACCTTCTGGGATTGTATGCTCCGCTGGGTCTTCCGTTTGATAGATATTTCCATCTCAAGCGGTGCCGGCGCCGTCATCTCGATCATCGCCTCCAAACGAATGCAAAGACTCGGCGACATGGCGGCAGGAACCACGGTAATAAAACTCGAAAAAAGCAGTCACGTTAAAACAAATCAGTGAATTCGAGGCCCCGGAAGAATATCAAGTCGTCTTTCAGCAAGCCGCTCTTTTGTCCGACAAAGACATCAAGATCATCAAGGATGTGCTACGGGAAGTACACAAAAACAACAATTACGCCCTACTGGCCCTCTCACGAAAAAGATTAAAGAAGTAACAGGAATTGAGACATCCATGATTCCGTTGGAATTCGTGGAAACCATCTTAAAAGATCACTCACACTTGGCAAATAATTAGCTGAAAGCTTTCACTTTCAGCCATTAATTTTACCGTTTTCATCTCTTTCAGAACATCTTCCAGTAATTGGGAAGTTCCTATTCTGAAATAAGCAGGCGTAAGCCATTGCTCGCCTAAAATATGTTTCACGATTGTCAAGTAACGAATCGCGTTCTGAATCTTGGTAATACCACCGGCCACCTTAATCCCGACCATCTTCCCGGTCTGTGCATGGAACTGACGCAAGGCCTCACAAATCACGTAAACCGTCTCCGGTGTAGCATTTACCGGAACCTTCCCGGTAGATGTCTTAATAAAATCAGCTCCGCGTAAGCCCCGATCAATGAAGCATTGAACACGCTCTCGATCGTCTTCAGCTCGCCCGTTTCCAAGATCACCTTCAAAATAACCCCAGCACAAGCCTCGCCGAAATAGCAACCAACTCTTTATACACCTTCTCGTAATTACGCTCCAAGACATCACCCACGGAAATCACGACATCTACCTCATCCGCACCCGCCGCGATAGCAGCCTTGCATTCAGCCAACTTCACGTCCAAAAACGTCTGTGCAGCCGGAAAACAAGCTCCCACAACCGTCGTTTTAATCGGTGTCCCGACCAGATTCTCCTTCACAAGAGACGTAAACCGGGGAAACACACATACTGATGCCACATCCGGCAACGTGTTTTCTTCAATTTCTTCAATAATTCAGAAACGAAAGTCACGATTGATTTCTCCGTATCCGTCACCTTCAACGAAGTATAATCCATACATGAAACACACAATTCAAAATTCTCATTGCAATAAGCCGGAGCAATTTCCTTCTCGATCACCCCATCCAGCTCAAATTCGATCCGATCCTCTAAATTTGAATACCCGTAAATTGCCAATGCATCCAATATATTTTCCATATACATTATTTTATTAATCGGCTATCCCCATACCTGTCTCCATATTTAATACGGAAAAAATACATGACAGGTTATTCTTCTACACTCACTAAATTTCGTCATTTCCCTTTTTAGCCTAGGCAAAATTACACAATGTTTGCGAAGTTTTAAAACAAATCTCGATCAAAATATTTACTTTGGGAGGCGAAAACACACAATTAAAATTTAATAACAAATCATAAACACGATATAATGGCAACAAAGTCAGAAGAACAAACCCCATTAATGCAACAATATTATTCGGCAAAAGCAAATACCCCGATGCAATTTTATTATATCGGATGGGTGACTTTTTACGAAACCTTCGGTGAAGATGCCATCTTAACTTCCAAAATATTAGGAATCACGCTTACCAAGTGATCCCACGGCTCTCCCGGGGACGTGGAACTTGCCGGCTTCCCCATCATGCCATCGACACGTATCTGCCCAAACTGGTGCGAGCCGGACAACGAGTTGCCATCTGTGAACAACTGGAAGACCCGAAGAAGACTAAGAAACTGGTAAAAGGAGGGGTTATCGAACTTGTTACCCCGGTGTTTCCTATAACGAAAACACCATCGACAACAAAAACAACGTCTTTCTGGCTGCCGTGTATTTCACGAAAACCCAAAAGCCGGATTATCCCTGTTGGACCTATCCACGGGAGAATTCCTGACGACAGAAGGAAGTCCCGCCACCATGGATAAGATATTAAATAGTTTTCAACCCAAGGAAGTTCTATACCCTAAAGGTTCAGAGGCCCGGTTTAACGAACTCTTCGGGACAAAAATACTACACTTACTCGATCGAAGAATGGTTCTTTGAAACAGAGTCTGCGGCAGATCGCCTTAAAAAGCATTTCGAAGTATCGTCATTAAAGGATTCGAATTGAAAATGGACTGCGGCATTTCCGCCGCGGGAGCCGTTTTGTACTACCTCGACATGACAAAACACGAGCTTGTAGGACACATCACCTCGATCTCCCGTATCGATGAATCAACCTGTGTCCTACTGGATCGCTTCACTCTACGTAACCTTGAAATCTTGGATACCCTTCACGAAGGAGGACGTTCCTTGGCAGACATCATCGATCGCACCATCACCCCGATGGGCGCACGCGCTTTGCGTCGTTGGCTATGTATGCCCCTGAAGAAACCAGCAGACATAAACGAACGCTTAGACATCGTGGAATGTTTCGTGCATCACGAAACGGAACGTTTGGAACTGGAACAAATTCTCCGCACCATTGAGACCTAGAACGCCTTGCCTCCAAGATCGCCGTCGGCCGCATCTCCCCCGAGAGAAATGGTTCAACTAAAAATTGCGTTACAAGCCATCAAACCGTTGAAAGAACAATGCTTATCTACCGGTAACGAAGTCCTTACCAAATGGACGCAACAACTGGATGATTGCGAAACATTAAGCCAAAGAATAGACCACGAGATCAGGGAAGATGCCCCTCGATGCTTAACAAAGGGAATGTCATCGCCCCGGAGTTAACACAGAACTGGATGAATTACGGGAAATCTCTTCTCACGGGAAAGAACTTCTACTAAAGATGCAACAACGTGAAATAGAGAATACAGGAATACCTACATTGAAGATCAGCTTTAATAATGTTTTCGGCTATTACATCGAAGTGACCAAAACTCACGTGAGCAAGGTTCCCGACACTTGGATTCGCAAACAAACCCTTGTCAACGCGAACGTTACATCACCCCAGAACTAAAAGAATACGAGGAAAAGATTCTCGGTGCCGAAGACCGGATTCAAGAATTGGAAAGCGATATATACAATACCTTGCTGGCAGCAGCAGCCTCCTATATCAAACCGATACAGCTGGATGCCGCGTCATCTCCCTACATCGACACGTTAATCTCGTTTGCCAACATAGCAATCACGAATAATTACCATCGACCGGAGATCAACGAATCCTTCGTGATCGACATAAAAGGGGGACGTCACCGGTTATTGAACGCCAATTACCTCCGGGAGAAAAAAACTACATCGACAATGACCTCTACCTCGATAACGACAAGCAACAAATCATCATTATCACGGGACCCAACATGGCAGGTAAATCAGCACTTTTACGCCAAACCGCACTCTCATCGTGATCATGGCACAGGCCGGATGTTTGTTCCCGCCATATCGGCAAAGATCGGGTATGTTGACAAGGTTTTCACCCGCGTCGGGGCATCCGACAACATCTCTTTGGGAGAATCCACCTTCATGGTCGAGATGAACGAGGCTGCCAATATCCTGAACAACATCTCCGATCGCAGCCTTGTACTATTCGACGAGCTTGGGCGAGGCACCTCCACGTATGACGGTATTTCCATCGCTTGGGCCATCGTCGAGTTTTTACACGAAAATCCGAAAAAGCAGGGCAAAACCCTTTTCGCTACCCACTACCACGAACTGAACGAAATGGAACGTTCTTATCCGAAAATCAAGAACTTCAACGTATCGGTAAAAAGAGGTGAACAACAAGGTCGTGTTCCTCCGGAAACTGGTAAAAAGGAGGTTCCAACCACTCGTTTGGTATACAGGTTCGTAAAATGGCAGGACTGCCACAATCCGTCATCAAACGTTCGTCCGAACCTCGAAAACGACCGCATCCAAGCGGTGCGATACAAAGAACGTCGCTAAAATAAAACGAAAGAGAAGGCATTCAACTTAATCTATAAGCAGATTCGAGATTATTTAACATCAACAGCCTAACCCCTTGAAGCCTTTGAACAAACTGAGGAGATAAAAAGATAACCGAATTTAATCTATAAAAATATTTATCAACTGGGGTTGTCTCAAAAGTCATCTTTCAAACTCCCTCCCCCCCTTCGGGGTACTCCCTCTATAAACAGAGGGAGGCTGGAAATACTCCCTTTCTTCGGGAAGAGTCACCAACTCCTCCTCTGTTTATAGAGGAGGTGGCACAAAGTGACGGAGGAGTTTTTGAGGATAAAATACCTTTTATTTATCTTCTAATCTTTTCAATCACAAATATCTTTCACCGGCCGATCGAAAGAATTTGTTTTAACCGCAACAATCTTATCCAGCACGTCCAACCCTTCAATCCACCTCCCCGAACACCGTGTACTGCCCGTCCAAATGGGGCGTCCCGCCAACCGTGGTATAAGCCTGTTTTTTTTCTCCGTCAGCACGAACTCTTCATTCACGAACAAACTATCACACTCCCGGGTCAATTTCTCCGACAACTCATCCAAAGCCTCCGGATCATTCGCCTCCCTGCAAACGAGTAAATTCATCCTTGTACTGATTCTTCAATCGCCCATATAACGCCATCTTACGCCTTTCATTGATGCTCTTCACGGTAGCCTCCAACTGTTCCGGAGAATACACCTCCCCTGAACGATATAGAACTGCGCCCCCGCTGACTTACGCTCGGATTAGTATCATCCCCCTCCCGCGCGGCGGCAATCACCCTTTCTTGTGGAAATACTCCGGCACGAACTCCGCATCTATCCGGTAATCCACGTCTCCCTCACCCAACATCACGTCCGGCCCTGCATTCTTCGACGTCGGGTCTCCACCCTGTATCATAAAATGATTAATCACCGGTGAAACAGCAAACCGTCATAAAACTTTTCATCCACCAACTTCAAAAAATTATCCCGATGCTTGGGTGTTTTGTCATACAAACGAATCTTTATATCCCCGAACTCCGTGGTAATTTTCACGATAGATTCTGTTTCATTCTTACACGAAGCGGCAAGAATCAAAATCAACAATAATCCGATAAATTTATTCATAATAACTCTTTTACTGGTTACAATTCGACACTTTCACCACAAAAATAGAAGAAAATACTTTACTAACAATAAATTTGTTTGTATCTTGGCATGATTAACAAAACGTTGTCAAACATGAAAACGATTCTACTATTTACACTTGTCATCCTAGCGGTTGCAATCTCGGATGTCAGGACAAAAGAAGGTAAGAAACACGAATACGCAAAGAAGCGGTTAAAGTAGAGACCAAGGCTGTTCTTATAAAAGACACCATCAAGTAACGGAAACAAAAACGGTAACCATGAGACCACCGTGGTAAAAAGAAGCCCCGGAATATCTCCTTGTCGGCGGTTGTTTCCGCATCAAAGACAATGCCGACCGCATGTACGAAGGAAGTTGCACAAAGAAGGCTATGCAAACGCCATGATCATGCCTTATAGCAGAGATCTTTACCTCGTGGCTTACGAAGGGTACAAGACCGAGAAAGAGGCTATCGCTGCCGTGAGAAAAATTCACAAAATCCCCGGTAAAGAAGAGAGACTTGGATCTATCAAATAAAATAAACACAAGCAACATGAAACTCGTATTGTTCCTGTCATTCGTCCTGATGTTGCCGTTCGCTGGCTGTCAACGGGATAAATGAATTCCAAGAACCTGACCACTGTCAACGTGAAAAGAAAGCGCCTTCCGGCCTGCTCTTTCGGGAAACACCGTCTCCCTTGACACCATCAGGCAAAACCCCTCGCGAGATAACAATAACACAACGATTGCATCAAATGTGAAGATTTCCCCATCCCGGCAGGAAACAGGAAAGCAACAAGGAACGGAACAAAACATCAAGAAAACAAATACAAGAAGTTATCATATCATCGTGGCCAGCCATCCCCGGGAAAATCTAGCAGAAAAGACGTGACACAACTAAAAGCCAAAAGGCTTCCAGAACGCCTGATCATTGCAAAGACCAGCGTTATCGTGTCGGTATTGCGAATTACACGGATAAACAGGAAGCCACGAAACAAAGGGATCTACTCGCCACCCAACTGGGACAAAGCGATATATGGATCATGCTTTATTAATACATGATAGCCACCACGGCCGCACCATAAATATACCCGACATATACTTGGGCAGGAGTATGTTGTTTTAGATACAAGCCCAATTGGAGGCCACGAGACCGGAAATAGCCAGAATCAACAAAGGCAACAAGTTAATCACATCCCCCAAATGCTTCATTCCCAAAATAAAACAAGCCACACAAAGCCCCGATAGCCGTCATATGCATACTGATCTTCCAGCGAATCGTCACGATCATAAAGCCGGAGAGCATGATTACCCATAATCAGGTAAAACTGCCTCACGATATTTGAATAAGGCAAATTACGGGAAAAAATAAACACGATAAAAAGCCCCCACGATCGTCACCAGCACCAGGAAATACCGGATCTTGCTTCTGTACCAAACGATAACCCTCAATCAACCCCCAACCATTTTAACAACGGCAAGCAAAGCAATGGAATCAACGTCACCCCAGCAGGGTCAACAAATAAGACATATTCTGCGTGTATGCCGGAATATAAATAAAACGGTTCCCGTATTAAGTATGATAAACAACACGTACAAAGGCAACAAGGATGAAACAGTATAGATACTGCAAAAAGCAAGTACTTTCATATTTTTAAATTATGGCTTTAAACTTCCCTACAGTCGGGCCACCGGAATATCCAGCAACTGACGATACTTTGCAATCGTCCGCGGGAAATCTGGTAACCTTTTTATTCATTAATTCCACCAACTCATCATCCATTAAGGTTTGCGTTTATCCTCATAAGTCCACGATTTCCTTCAACACATTCTTCAACTCACCCGTGCTAACTTCCTCTCCACTACTTGTCGGCATACTTCCCGAAAAGAATTGTTTAAAGAGTAGATACCGAACCAAGTCTGTATATACTTAGAATTAGAAACCCTCGAAATAGTAGAAACATCCAATCCCGTAATATCAGCAATATCCCGAAAGAATCATCGGTTTTCAACTTGCTCTCGTCCCCCGTCAGGAAAAAATGGTTTCTGGAACTGCACGATAGCCGTCATTGTCAACATCAGCGTGTTATTTCGCTGTTGCACGGCATCAATAAACGAACAGGCAGAACTCGAGCTTGTACTTCACGAAAGACACCACATCTTTCTTCTCGCGAATTCGAATTCTTTTTGGTAATCCTCCAACATATTGACGTATGATTTGGTAGCCTCAACTCGGGAATATCCCCGTGTTCAAGCTCAACTTCAACTCCCCGTCTACAATAATCCAAGTTAAAATCAGGAATAATCTTCTCGGCTCCCGGAACCGAAGAATCGGAATTTGTCCGCCGGCTTGGGATTCACTTTCAAAATTTCGTCCACTGCCTCTTTCAACTCCTCATCCGAAATCCTCATCCGTTTGGAAATCTTCTGTAATGTTTCTTCGAGAATTCCTCGAAATAACCTCCAATATGATCCGGCATTTATCAAAGCCGGCGTGGAAACCTCCGCCAAACGTCGTTTCACCTGCAAACAAAAAGACACTCCTCAAATCTCTGCCCCCACTCCTGCCGGATCGAAACCGTTGCACGACACGCAACAAGGATTCAATCTTCTCCTCATCCACCTCGATCCCAGCCCCAAAAGCGAGATCATCCACGATATTCTCCACGTCCCGGCGCAAATAACCATCATCATCTATATTACCAATGATGTACTCGCAGATCTTACGATCCATCTCTCCCAAGTGCTGCGTCCCCAACTGTTCCACCAGATTCTCCCGAAAAGAAATCCCCTGAAAGCACGAACTCCCGTGCATCATCATCCTTCGAGGCATCTGATGCTCGTCAACTTATAGTCCGGAATATCATCCTCATCACTGATATAATCATCTAAAGAAAACTCATCTCCGAAGATTCGTAATTATCTTCTTCCATGCGAATTCTCATCATAATCCACCTCATCCCCGTCCTCCTTAATATCAACCTCCGGCTCTGGTTTCTCCACCCCCTCTTCCAAAAGCGGATTTGACTCCAGCTCCTCCTTAATCCTCTGTTCAAGTTGATAGGTAGGAGGCTCAAGCAGCTTGATCAGCTGTATCTGCAACGGTTGATTTTCAATCTAATTTCTGTTGTAAAATTTTGCTTGAGAGCATACTTCTATTTATTTCTAGAATTATTCTTAAAAACTCGGCATTCTTCGGTTGTCACTTGGGAACAGGATCACGTCTCATGTATTCCCCATTCCGGTCACGAACAACAACAAACGTTCAAGCCCAAGTCCAGATCACTATGCTCCGCAGAAACCGAACCTTCTCGTGTCCAGATACCCAAGACATCGCGAAACCGGAATCCCAACCTCCTGCATGCGGGTCACCAGCTTGTTATAGTCTTCCTCACGCTGCTGACCCCCGATATCTCTCCGGTGCGGGGCGTCCATCGCGGCAACCGTCTTTCCGTCCGGGTTCTGTTTCATGTAGAAAGCCTTGATTTCCTTCGGGTAACCCGTCAAAATCACCGGTTTTCTTGAAAAATGTTTCTCTACCAAGTAACGCTCGTGTTCGCTGTAAATCCACCCCAACCTGTCACCGGATACTGGAACTTACCGTTCTTATTTTGCTTGCTGTTTTCAATATATCAATAGCCTCCGTGTAAGTAACCCGTTCAAAATCATGATTCAATACGAATTGCAACTTTTCGATCAACTCCATGGAACGCTCCTCAGCTTTCTTGTCCTTCTCCTCCTCCTGCAAACGCTTGCTCAAGAACAACAAATCATCCATGCAATGCTCCAAAGCATAACGGATCAGGTATTTCAAAAAATCCTCCGCCAAATCCATGTTATCTTCCAAATCATTGAAAGCAACTTCCGGCTCGATCATCAGAACTCCGACAAATGGCGCGTGGTATTTGAATTCTCCGCCCGGAAGGTAGGCCCGAACGTGTAAATCTTACCCAGCGACATGGCACCCAGCTCACCTTCCAGCTGACCGCTCACCGTCAAGTTGGTTGATTTACCGAAAAAGTCCTGTCTGAAATCAACACTTTCCCGTCCTCCAACAAGGGTGGATTCTTCGGGTCAAGCGTCGTCACCCGAACATCTCTCCCGCCCCCTCGCAATCCGAGGCCGTGATCAACGGGGTATGCAAATAATAGAAACCATGATCGTTAAAATATTGATGAATAGCAAAAGCCATCGCGTGACGAATACGGAAAACAGCCCCGAAAATATTCGTGCGGAATCTCAAATAGCCACCTCACGCAAAAATTCCAAGCTATGTTTCTTCGGTTGAATCGGGGAACTTTTCCGGATCAGCCTCTCCCATCACGATCACCTCCTTCGCTTGAATCTCACGAGCCTGCCCACTACCGGTACTTTCCACGAGCAATCCTTTCGTGAACAGCCCCCCGGTCGTAACTTTCTTCATCACCTCCTCGGCCACCTTCTCCATATCAGCCACCACCTGTATATTATTGATCGTAGAGCCTCATTCAAGGCAATAAATTCACCTGTTTATTACCGCTTTGGTTCTTACCCAACCTTTAACCTCAACCTCTTTACCACCAATCTTCTGGCTACCCAGCAGTTCTTTTGACTGACATTCTACTCGTTTTCATCTGAAAAACATTTAATTATTAAACTTACAGCGCAAAAATAGTATTTTCATGTAAAAAAACTTAGACCACGAATAAATCACTCCAAATCGTATCTGAAATTACATCGCGGCCTCGCTAATTCTCCATCTCCTCCTTCCTCGATTAATCCCGGAATCCTCGTATTTCGGACTTGCTCCACACCTGTTCCCAAAACTCGGCATACTCCTCCAATTTTTTGCTTTCCATCACCCCACATCGTCCAAACTCGTCATCACATATTCATTATACAAATCAATAGGTTTCCTCTTTTTCAAATGAAAGCGTTCCTTCATTTAAATGATCTATATAAGTTTTTAAATTCGCCGTATTCCATTGTCTGGAATACAGGTCATAGAATGAGCCGAAGGGCCGAAACCGATGTATGACTTTTTGTTGCCAGTAAGATGTATTGTGCCGGGGTATCTCCCGTTCCGGGCAAAATTGGAAATTTCATAATGTTCAAGCAACTCTTTCAACCGCTCACACACCCGCTGATAACGCCCGGCCATCACCTCCTCATCCTCCAACCGGAACTCTCCCCGTTTCACCATGTGTGTTCAAATACTGTATTTGAATCAATGCTTAACATGTACACGGATAAAATGAGCTATTGGCAAACCACTTGCCCTTCTCCACATCTC
>VOFG01001383.1_pt1 | contig 14000 bp, 19 predicted proteins | sample 5384171 | NCBI WGS metagenome assembly VOFG01 (sample SAMN12384726, study PRJNA508395) | human gut metagenome | isolation source: healthy gut F | host: Homo sapiens | reverse complement strand
AACTCACTTATAATGAAGTTTTCTATAACATCTGCTAAATTTTTCATAATTATCACCTGCGAAACTTTCTTGTATTTCTATTATATTTGACTTTTCGACTTTAAGCAAGTGAAATTATTATGACAGAGAAAAAAGTCCCTTCTGCGATACTGCAAAAGGGACTTCTACGACAAAGCACAATATTTTTTACTACATATATAGCAACAACAAATAATCTTTTATGACAGAGATTAACCTTTAATAGTTTTTAACATCTGCAATGCTTGAAGGACATCCTGCATAGTGCAATCCTTCAAAGAATCAAGAGTGGGATCATGAGGTGCTGGTGCGGTACCAAAAACAATTTCATCAATACCGCAATCAAAAATATGCACCATTTTTACCAGGTTCTCTAAAGTCAAACCTGCACGACCACTTTCAATGTTACTCATATGAGTTTGAGAAACACCGATTTGTTTTGCTAATTCTGTTTGGTAAATATTATGTTTCAAACGTAGGGTTTTTATACGTAAGCCAATTTCTTTATAATCCAATTCTTTTGACATAATTTTCATCCTTCCGTTTAAATATTTAATTCATGTAATAAGTATATACCCTCTGAATTTAATATGCAATATTAGCAAAGGTTAAATTTTTATAAAACTTTTTAGTCAAAATTTTTAGACATTAAATGTTACGTAAATGTGCGTAATCATGCTATTTACAGCATAAATATTACATAGTGTACTTTCATATTGCATAATGTATAATTTTACTTATATTATAAGAAATAAGAATATTAAGTATTCTTTAAATAAAATTAAATTATTTAAATATCACAAGAATTTCGCAAAATATTTTCCCTTTTGACTTTTTGACATTTGACTTTATTTAGGCGATAACGTACAATTAATTCATAGTATTTTATATCTTTTTAGCTTGAAAGGAAGATGAATGATGAACAAAACTTTGATTGGTATTTTAGTGGCGATTGTAATTATCGTCGGCATGATTTTTAGCAGCTATAACGGCCTGGTAAGCATGAATGAAAATGTTAACGGCAAATGGTCTCAAGTAGAAACACAGCTGCAACGTCGTAACGATTTAATTCCGAATCTTGTAAGTACCGTAAAAGGCTATGCTGCTCATGAAACCGAAGTTTTCAAAGCAGTATCTGATGCCCGTGCTAAATTAGGTGGAGCAAAAACCGTTGCTGAAACCAGTGCAGCTAACAATGAAATGAATAGTGCTCTGAGCCGTCTTTTGATGGTTGCAGAAAACTATCCTAACCTGAAATCTAATACCAACTTCACCCAATTGCAGGATGAACTTGCAGGTACCGAAAACCGTATTGCTGTAGCACGTAAAGATTATAATGGTGCAGTACAAATGTACAATGCTAAAGTAAAATCTTTACCTGCCTCCTTGTATGCCGGTGCTTTCGGCTTTACTCCGCGTGACTATTTCAAAGCTGACGAAGCAGCTCAAAAAGTTCCCCAAGTAAAGTTCTAATCTCCTGCTTGCTGAATGATAAGGCTTGTAAGAGAGGTATCTATTAGCTATGAAAAAATTTCTTATCTATTTAGTCCTACTGCTACAAACATTCTTTGCAGCAGCAGCCTTCGCAGCACCTGCTATACCGCCTAAGCCAAGTGCCTCCAGTGGTATTTACGTACAGGACTACGCAGGCGTTATCCAGCCTGAAGATAAGCAGAAAATTTTAAGCATCGGTCAGGATCTGGATAACAAGACAACTGCTCAAGTAGCTGTTGTTACTGTCAAAAGTCTTGAAGGACAGCCTATTGATGAATATGCCTTAAGCATTCTCCGCGAATGGGGTATCGGTACAAAAGGTAAGGATAATGGTGTCCTGATTGTTGTTGCTACTCAGGACCGTAAATCCCGTATTGAAGTCGGCTATGGTCTGGAGGGTATCCTACCCGACGGACGTACAGGACGCATTCAAGATAAATATATGATTCCTTACTTTAGTAAGGGTGATTATAGCACAGGTATTCTGCAGGGTTATCTAGCTACGTCCTTAACCATTGCTAAAAGTGCTAATGTCGAACTAACAGGTGCCCGTTATAATGGCGGTACTGCACAAAAGCAGGATTCCGGTTTTGATTTAGGTAATATCTTGCTGATAGCGGCTATAGTAATTATCTTAATCATAGATAATGTATTTTTTAGGCGGTTTTCTCACCCAGACATTGCTTTGGTCCCTTATCTTCCGTCGAGGTGGCGGAGGTGGCAGTGGCGGCGGTTTCGGAGGCGGCAGCGGTGGTGGCGGCGGCTCTTCCCGTAACTGGTAATACGAATTTATTAAATATATATTAAGGAGTTGATAAAATGTTAGAAATCGGTTCTATGGCTCCGGAGTTTTCTCTGCCGGACAAGGATGGTAATATTGTTAATCTCAGTGATTTCCGTGGTAAAAAGTAGTGCTCTATTTTTATCCCAAAGGATTCTACTCCAGGATGTACCCGTCAGGCCAAAGCTTTCCGTGATGCATTTGATAAATTTGCTGCTGAAAATGCTGTTATCATCGGGATCAGCAAGGATAGTGTAAAAATCTCATGCTAACTTTGCTACTAAGCAAGAATTGCAGTTCATTCTTTTATCTGATACGGAACTGACTACTCTGCAAGCTTATGAGGTTTGGCAGGAGAAAAAGCTGTATGGTAAAAAATCAGCATGGGTGTTGTTCGTTCTGTCTATGTTATTAATGAAGAAGGCAAAATCTCTGCTGTCTGGACTAAAGTAAAACCTGAGCAAAGCGTAGATGATGCTTTAGCATTTGTCTGCAGCTGTGAAAAATAAATAGCGTGAAAATAAAACAGCACCTGTACTTTTTTTGTACAAGTGCTGTTTTTATATTATAAGAATTATTTAGCCATACGATAAATATTTTCCATATCTTGAACATCCAGAACTTTAAATTGACCAATAGTGCGTTAGCTTCGATACCTTCTAAAGCAATATCTTCTGCTTTTCTATAATTATACGGCATCTCGAAAGCAGGAACATGGAATACATTAACTGCTAATTGTGCAAAACGTTCTGCATTTTCTTTCTATACATAACGTGCCCAACTACCCCCCAAACTGCTGCCAAACCTGCACCGTGAGCAACATCAAACATACCGCTCAGCTCATGTTCTAATTGGTGGCAGGACCAATCACCAAAACGGCGATCACCGGTAGTATCATTATGGGATAAAGTGCCACTCCACATAATTTCAGCACGAGCATCATAATTATCCGGGTCATCTAAAGCAACCATAACGTATTTCATAACATTACGCAATAAGTTTTCAGCAATACCATCAACTAACTCCAGCTGATGAGTTGCAGGATTAGTAAAATAACGTTCCAGAGTATGTACAATAATATCAGTACAACCATTGCAGTCTGATAAGCAGGCAGAGTATAAGTCAGCTCTGGATTCATAATGGAGAACTTGCAGTAGCAATAATCAGTGGATAAACCACGTTTCAGCTGACCATCTTCGTTAGTAACAACAGAAGCATTGCTCATTTCACTACCTGCAGCAGCAATAGTAAGTACAGCAGCCAGAGGAGTGCAACCGGTAACCTTCTTTTTGCCTAGATAGTAATCCCAAACATCGCCTTCATTAGCTAAGCCATAACCAATACCCTTCGCACTATCAATAACACTACCACCACCGACAGCCAGAAGGAAGTCAACATTTTCTTTACGGCATAATTCTACACCTTCACGAATTTTGCTTAACAGCGGATTAGGTACAACACCACCCAATAATACATATTCCAGACCTGCTTCTTTTAAGCTGGTGCATACTCGATCGATGAGGCCAGATTTCACAGCACTATGACCACCAAAATGTACCAAAACTTTATGAGCACCATATTGTTTGCACATTACCTACTTGTTTTTCGGTATCCTTACCGAATAATACTTGTGTTGGTGCATGAAATTGAAATTTATCCATTTGCTCTGCTCCTTTTCTAAAACAGTATTAGCAGCTATTTAAAAACTGCCTACATTATTTACATTGTAACACGCAGATTATCCTTTGTAAATTTTCACATGAATCAATAAAGCCAATTTAACCTAAAAAACAATAGCCCGATTGACTACTCTTATATTATCAAAAAGAAAATCTATGTTATAATAAAAATAATTTAAGGAGGTTACTTTTATGTTGAAATATTTATTAATCGCTGTACTCATCGTTGCCGGATTGAGCATGATTGGCTTCTCTTTCGGTAAAAATGCTGGTGAAAGCAAAAATCTCGTTACTTACGAAGAACTGCAAAAAAATTAACCGCTAAAGAAAACTTCATTCTGTTAGATGTACGTACCCACGAAGAATTTGCGGATGGTCATATTCCCGGCTCTATTCTTTTGCCTTATGACGCTGTAGCACAAAAAGCTGCCACTATGTTAACTGATAAAAATAAGGCTATTATCGTATACTGCCGTAGCGGTCGCCGTAGTGCTATTGCTGCTGATAGCCTGCGTCAGCTTGGTTATAAGCATGTCCGTGATTTCGGTGGCATTAACCGTTGGCATGGTGCTTTAGAACACTAAGATGTTAGATTATGGAATATATCGCTTGCTTTGGTGATTCCCTAATTCAAGGGTTCCCTTTTTTCTCAGCAATACTCCTGGGTTGCCCATGCAGAAATAGCAGATAAATATAAAATGCTGAACTATGGTATGTGCGGTGATTGCTGCGATGATATTTTTTATCGTATGCGTCAGTTTGCTTTACCTGAATATGTACAGCATATACTCTTTTTAGGTGGTGCCAATGATATTTTACAGGGACGTCGCTATGAAGACACCCTAAATGATTACCTACGAGTCCTGAACTGGTGCACAGACAATAATTATCACCTCTGCTTTGTTCTGCCCTTTATTACTGCAGATGAATTTTTAAATCGAAAAATTTTTAATCTACGTCAGGATATTGTTCACCGATTCAGTGATAAAGTCTTTTGCTAGACTTACAACCTGCCATAGGTTTAGATGAAAAAACACGACAAAAAGCTTATCTAGATGGTGTGCATCCGCTGTCACCAACGTATAAAGCTATGGGTAAATATGCCCGTCCCTTTATAACCGAATGGCTAAAGCAATGTGAAGCTTAAACTAAACTGCAATATAAGAAAAGCTGCTAAAGTTATTTAAATAACTTTAGCAGCTTATTTTAATTCTTCATTTTGTTCCTATTCCAAGGTAACATTTCAGCAGGCAGCTGAGCCAAGATAATAGCAATAAAAACAAGACCACAACCAAAAATCTCGCGCATTGTCATTTCCTGTCCCAACAATAGCCAACCGCTTAATAATGCAAAAGCTGATTCTAAGCTCATAATCATACTAGCCAGAACAGGAGTACAGTTTTTCTGGCCAAAAATTTGCAATGTATAAGCAATACCACTGGACATGATACCTGCATAAGCAATAGGCATCCAACCTTGCTCAATACTAGCCCAAGTAGGATTCTCAAATAAAAGCATCATCGTAAAATTAATGGCAGTAGTGCCGATTAACTGTGTCAAGGACAGACGGATACCGTCCGTATTAGCGATTAATTTATCAACATAAATAATCTGTCCTGCAAAGCAGAAAGCACTAATTAAAGTGTAAATATCACCTTTATTAATAGAAAAGCTTTCATTAATACAAATAAAATACATACCTATCGCAGCTATCAATACACCAAGCCATTGTAATGCAGAAATCGCTTTGCGAAAAACAAGGTAATTTAAAACAGGTACTAATACTAGATATAGTGCTGTAATAAAACCGCTTTTACCTACTGTCGTATATAAAATACCTACCTGCTGCGTAAAAGTTGCCAAACTTAAAGCTGCACCGCAGATCAAGCCGCCTTTTATTAAACGTAATTTATGTGCAGAATCATCAGTTCCTAAAAAGACTTAATTTACGTCCGGCAGCTTTATCGAACATTAAGCAACAAATAAATAAGAAAATAGTTGCTAAAAAGCTACGGCAAAAATTAAATGTAAGCGGTTCGACAACCTGACAACCAACACTTTGTGCAATAAACGCTGTGCCCCAGATAAAAGCACAGAGCGTAAGCATGAAAATGCCTGAAAAACTATTTTTTTGTACCTCTTGATTCATCATTAACAAACTCCCCTCATATAAACAATGTAATGCTTATCATTGTACCATTTTTTTATGATATATACAAAGGTGACACGCTAAAAAAATGGTTATTTCGGCAATTTTTGCACTACTTATTTCACTGAACATTTTCTCATGCAGGACTAAAATGTAAACTATATTAACATATTACTTGTAGAAAGGTAATAATTGCAACATCACTTTTTAAAATCTGTCTATACCAATAAAAAGCATCGAAAAACTATATATTGGTGCTTTTCTTTTTTGACACGTACGATATATTGTGGTACAATTAGTGCGTACTAAACAGCAGCAATTTTTTAATCGCTTTTTTCTATCTTATTACATTAAAGCTGTTAAACTTTGCCTGTTTTTTTTATGCACTAAAACCTTAAAATATATATTAATGAAAGGACGGCCAGGGAAGATGAAAGTTATAAAACGTGACGGCAATACGGTTGATTTTGATATTAACAAAATCATCGTAGCCATTCAAAAAGCCAATGCGGCAGTTGATACAGAATATCGCATTGATGACGATAAAATTCACACAATTGCTAAAAATGTACAAAAACCGCAATCGTAAACGCCTTTTAGTAGAAGATATCCAAGATATGGTAGAACATAGCTTGATGGAGGAAGGTAAATTCGAATTAGCAAAACAATATATCATTTACCGTTATCAACGTGCTTTAGTACGTAAAGCTAATACTACCGATGAATCCATCTTATCCTTAATCCGTAACAGCAACAAAGATGTTATGGAGGAAAACTCTAATAAAAACGCTACTATGGCAGCAACTCAACGTGACCTGATTGCTGGCGAAGTATCTAAGGATTTGACAAAACGTTTAATGTTGCCGGAAAAGATCTCCAAAGCACATGAAGAAGGTATTTTACACTTCCACGATGCAGATTACTTTATTCAACCTATTTTTAATTGCTGCTTAATCAATATCGGCGATATGTTGGATAACGGTACTGTTATGAATGGTAAAATGATTGAAAGCCCGAAAAGTTTCCAAGTTGCCTGCACTGTTATGACACAGATTATTGCATCTGTTGCTTCCAGCCAATATGGTGGCCAATCTGTTGATATCTGTCATTTAGGTAAATACCTGCGCCGCAGTTATGAAAAATTTAAAAACATATTTTTGATACTGCTAACGGTAATATTGATGAAGAAACTTTGGAACGTCTGACTAATGAACGCCTGCGTTATGAATTAAAAGGCGGTGTGCAGACCATTCAATACCAAATTAATACATTAATGACTACTAACGGTCAATCTCCTTTCGTTACCCTGTTCTTGAATTTACGCGAAGATGATCCTTATCTGAAAGAAAATGCTTTGATTGTTGAAGAAATACTGCGTCAACGTCTGCAAGGCATTAAAAACGATAAAGGTGTTTATGTGACTCCTGCTTTCCCGAAACTTGTTTACGTTCTCGATGAGCATAATTGCCTTAAAGGTGGTAAATATGATTATATTACCCGCCTGGCAGTAAAATGCAGTGCTAAACGTATGTATCCGGACTATATCAGTGCTAAGAAAATGCGTGAAAACTATGAGGGTAATGTATTCTCTCCATGGGTTGCCGTAGCTTCCTTTCTCCTTGGAAAGACGAAAACGGCAACTATAAATTTGAAGGTCGCTTCAACCAAGGTGTTGTTTCTATCAACCTGCCGCAAATCGGTATTATCGCCAAAGGCGATGAGCAAAAATTCTGGAAGCTGTTGGACGAACGTCTGGAGCTGTGTTATGAAGCTTTAATGTGCCGTCACAATGCTTTGAAAGGTATTAAGAGTGACGTTAGTCCTGTACATTGGCAATATGGTGCTATTGCTCGTCTTGGCAAAGGTGAAACCATTGATAAATTCCTAGAAAATGGTTATTCTACAATTTCTTTGGGTTACATCGGCTTATACGAAGTAACTAAATTGATGAAGGGTGTAAGCCATACTGATCCTAAAGGCACCGATTTTGCTCTACGTGTCATGAACCGTATGCGTGGTGCCTGCGATAAATGGAAAGCTAAAACCGGTATCGGCTTCGGTCTGTATGGTACTCCTGCAGAAAGCCTGTGCTACCGCTTTGCGCGTATTGATAAAGAACGTTTCGGTACCATTGAGGACGTAACTGATAAAGGATACTATACCAACTCTTATCATGTTGATGTTCGTGAAAAATTGATGCTTTCAGCAAGTTCTCTTTTGAAAGCCAATTCCAGAACATTTCCTCCGGAGGTGCAATTTCCTATGTAGAAATTCCGAATATGCGTCATAATACTGAAGCTTTGGAAGAAGTTGTTAAATTCATCTATGATAATATCCAATACGCTGAGTTCAATACTAAATCCGACTACTGCCACATTTGCGGTTATGACGGTGAAATCACCATCAATGACGATAACGAATGGGAGTGCCCGGTTTGCCATAACAAAGATCATTCCAAAATGACTGTTATCCGTCGTACCTGCGGCTACTTAGGCGAAAACTTCTGGAATGTAGGCAAAACCAAAGAAATCAAAGCACGCGTTATGCATTTATAAGAAGGTGAACTGCATGAACTATGCAACTATTAAAAATTTAGATATTGCTAACGGACCTGGATTGCGTGTTTCCTTATTCGTCAGCGGTTGTACCCATCATTGCAAAGGCTGCTTTAATCCAGAAGCCTGGGATTTTAATTACGGCAAGCCTTTTGATGAAGAAGCAGAAAATGAAATTTTCAAGCTCTTAGAAAATGATCACATTCGTGGTCTTTCTCTTTTAGGCGGTGAGCCTTTTGAACCTGCTAATCAAGCTGTTTTGTTACCCTTTTTAAGACGCTTTAAAGCCAAATTTCCCAATAAAGATTTATGGTGCTACAGCGGCTATAACTTTGAAAAAGATATGCTGACCGGTAATTTAGGACCTTGGGAAATTACAGAAGAAATGCTTTCCTATATCGATGTTTTGGTCGATGGTGAATTTGTTCTAGAATTAAAAAATCCTAACCTACGTTTCCGTGGCAGTGCTAATCAACGTGTTATTCGCGTGCAAGAGTCTTTAAAAGAAGATAATGTTGTTTTATGGGACGACAAAGAAGGCTTATAAAAACTAAATAATGAACTAAACCCCATTTGTCAGACAGTAGAATATACTGAAAACAAACGGGGTAAATTTTTAGTTTATTAGTGATAATAAATAAAACTGTACGTTCACATGAAAAACTAAAAAGTAAGATAAAGGGAAAAGGATTGTTGTCTGTGTGAGATGGGAACAGGTGGATCCCCTTAGCCATTACCACCGGATTTTCTTTTTTGTTGAGGTTGTACCCTCAAAACTTCCACAGAAGAACTTTCTTTTGGCTTTTTAAGTCAAGCCCTCGACATATTAGTATCGGTCCGCTGAATACATTACTGTACTTACACTCCCGACCTATCAACCTCATCTTCTTTAAGGTGTCTTACTAGATTACTCTATGAGAGATCTCATCTTAAGGCTGGTTTCACGCTTAGATGCTTTCAGCGTTTATCCTTTCCGAACGTAGCTACCCAACTGTACCCCTGGCGGGATAATTGGTACACCATTGGTTCGTCCACTCCGGTCCTCTCGTACTAGGAGCAGCCCCCTTCAAATCTCTTGCGCCCGCGATGGATAGGGACCGAACTGTCTCACGACGTTCTGAACCCAGCTCACGTACCACTTTAATGGGCGAACAGCCCAACCCTTGGGACCGACTTCAGCCCCAGGATGTGATGAGCCGACATCGAGGTGCCAAACCTCCCCGTCGATATGGACTCTTGGGAGAGATTAGCCTGTTATCCCCAGGGTAGCTTTTATCCGTTGAGCGATGGCCCTTCCACTCGGATGCCACCGGATCACTAAGCCCTACTTTCGTACCTGATCGCCGTGTTTGGCTCTCAGTCAAGCTCCCTTCTGCCTTTACACTCTTCGCGCGATTTCCGGCCGCGCTGAGGGAACCTTTGGGCGCCTCCGTTACTCTTTGGGAGGCGACCGCCCCAGTCAAACTGCCCGCCTGACACTGTCCCGAGTTTCGTTACTCCTACGGTTAGAATTTCGATACATCAAGGGTGGTATCCCAACAACGGCTCCGGCAAAACTGGCGTCCTGCCTTCCAAGCCTCCCACCTATCCTGTACGTGATGTATCAAAACACAATGTCAGGTTACAGTAAAGCTCCATGGGGTCTTTCTGTCCAGTCGCGGGTAACCTGCATCTTCACAGGTACTTCAATTTCACCGGGTCCCTCGTTGAGACAGTGCCCAAATCGTTACACCTTTCGTGCGGGTCGGAACTTACCCGACAAGGAATTTCGCTACCTTAGGACCGTTATAGTTACGGCCGCCGTTCACCGGGGCTTCGGTCGAATGCTTTGGATTGCTCCGGACATCCTTCCTTAACCTTCCGGCACTGGGCAGGTGTCAGCACCTATACGTCAGATTTCTCTTTAGCAGGCACCTGTGTTTGTGGTAAACAGTCGCTTGGGCCTCTTCTCTGCGACCGCCTCATGCTCCGTCTGTTCAGACTTCACAACAGCGGCTACCCTTATCCCGAAGTTACGGGTACATTTTGCCGAGTTCCTTAACGAGGGTTCTCCCGCGCACCTTAGGATTCTCTCCCCGCATACCTGTGTCGGTTTACGGTACGGGCGGTAATTCTCTAACTAGAAGCTTTTCTCGACAGTGTGGGGTCAGCAGCTTCGCGTCCATCTCTGGACACTCCACATCACGCCTCAGACTTCCGAAACACGGATTTGCCTATGTTTCATCCTACACGCTTATACAGGAACAACCAATCTCCTGCCTGCCTGCCCTCCTGTGTCACTCCGTCGCTCAAACAATCATTACCGGTACTGGAATATCTGCCAGTTGTCCATCTCCTACGCTCCATGCCTCGGATTAGGTCCCGACTTACCCTGGGACGACGATCGTTGCCCAGGAATCCTTATGCTTTCGGTGGAAAGGATTCTCACCTTTCTTTTCGCTACTCATACCAACATTCTCACTTCCCACAAGTCCACCATGCCTTTCAGCACAACTTCAACCCTGTGGGAACGCTCCCCTACCCCGTGTACTTTCGTACACAGCCACAGCTTCGGTTCCGTACTTTAGCCCCGGTAATCTTCGGCGCAGGGTCTCTCGACCAGTGAGCTATTACGCACTCTTTAAATGGTGGCTGCTTCTGAGCCAACATCCTGGTTGTTTTCGAGACCCCACATCCTTTTCCACTTAGTACGGCATTTGGGACCTTAGCTGGTGGTCTGGGCTGTTTCCCTTTTGACCACGGATCTTATCACTCGTAGTCTGACTCCCAAGCTCTGCAGTATAACCATTCGGAGTTTGACAGGGTTCGGTAACCTTTATGGCCCCTAGCCCGATCAGTGCTCTACCGCCTATACTTACTACTTGAGGCTAGCCCTAAAGCTATTTCGGGGAGAACCAGCTATCTCCGCGTTCGATTGGAATTTCACCTCTACCCACATCTCATCCTAAAGCTTTTCAACGCTCACAGGTTCGGTCCTCCACGCAATTTTACCTGCGCTTCAACCTGGACATGGGTAGATCACTGCGGTTTCGGGTCTACGTACACTAACTATCCGCCCTATTAAGACTCGCTTTCGCTTCGGCTCCGTGTCTTCCACTTAACCTCGCTAGTGCACGTAACTCGTTGGTTCATTCTTCAATAGGCACGCCGTCGCTTTCGCTCCGACTGCTTGTAGACATACGGTTTCAGGTTCTCTTTCACTCCCCTCCCGGGGTTCTTTTCACCTTTCCCTCACGGTACTATGCGCTATCGGTCGCCATTCAGTGTTTAGCCTTGGAGGGTGGTCCCCCCTGTTTCCCACAAGATTCCTCGTGCCTCGTGGTACTCTGGATTTCAGCCTCGCCGCTCTGCCCTTCGTCTACGTGACTTTCACACTCTCTTGTTTACCTTTCCAGGTAATTCGACTGGGCCTGACTTTGATTATGCTGATCCTCAACCCCAAAGAGCCGTAGCTCTCCGGTTTGGGCTCTGCCCTCTTCGCTCGCCGCTACTGTGGGCATCTCGTTTGATTTCTCTTCCTCCGGGTACTTAGATGTTTCAGTTCCCCGGGTTCCCTTCCTTTCGGATAACTACCCATAACGGTAGTTGGGTTTCCCCATTCGGACATCTACGGATCAATACTTGCTTGCAGTTCCCCGTAGCTTTTCGCAGCTTACCGCGTCCTTCATCGGCTGATGGCGCCTAGGCATCCGCCGTATGCCCTTAGTAGCTTGACTTTTCAGCTTACTAAGAACATCTACGTTCCTAGTTCTCGTTAACTCTTTAATGCTTTCGCATTGAATAGAGGTTTGATCACTTCTGATCATGCCTTGTCATCTCATCAATAACAAGGACTTTTTATTCTTCTGTGTGAAGTTTTCAAGGTACAATGAAGGTGTGAACCTTCAAAACTAAATTAACCTTAAGCGAATGCCCCCAACTGAAGGTGTGTTCAAAACTAAACTTGTCGACTTGTCGTACGTAATGCTTCCGCATCACATGTACTCCATAGAAAGGAGGTGATCCAGCCGCACCTTCCGATACGGCTACCTTGTTACGACTTCACCCCAATCATCGGCCCCACCTTAGACGGCTGGCTCCTTTCGGTTACCCCACCGGCTTCGGGTGTTACCAACTTTCGTGGTGTGACGGGCGGTGTGTACAAGGCCCGGGAACGTATTCACCGCAGTATGCTGACCTGCGATTACTAGCGATTCCGACTTCATGCAGGCGAGTTGCAGCCTGCAATCCGAACTGAGATCGAGTTTCTGGGGTTTGCTCTGCCTCGCGGCTTCGCTTCCCTCTGTTGTCGACCATTGTAGTACGTGTGTAGCCCAAGACATAAGGGGCATGATAGGGGTTGCGCTCGTTGCGGGACTTAACCCAACATCTCACGACACGAGCTGACGACAGCCATGCACCACCTGTTTCATGCTTCCGAAGAAGAAACTATCTCTAAGATGGTCATTCAATGTCAAGCCTTGGTAAGGTTCTTCGCGTTGCGTCGAATTAAACCACATACTCCACCGCTTGTGCGGGCCCCGTCAATTCCTTTGAGTTTCATCCGCTGCGACGTACTCCCAGGCGGGGTACTTATTGCGTTAACTCCGGCACAGAAGGGGTCGATACCTCCTGACACCTAGTACCCATCGTTTACGGCCAGGACTACCGGGGTATCTAATCCCGTTCGCTACCCTGGCTTTCGCATCTCAGCGTCAGACACAGTCCAGAAAGGCGCCTTCGCCACTGGTGTTCCTCCCAATATCTACGCATTTCACCGCTACACTGGGAATTCCCTTTCCTCTCCTGCACTCAAGTCTTCCAGTATCCAGAGCCATACGGGTTGAGCCCCCGCATTTCACTCCAGACTTAAAAACCGCCTACATGCTCTTTACGCCCAATAATTCCCTGACAACGCTCGCCACCTACGTATTACCGCGGCTGCTGGCACGTAGTTAGCCGGGCTTCCTCGTCTACTACCGTCATTACACGTCATTGTTCACAACATGCACATTCGTCATAGACAACAGAGCTTTACGGGACGAATCCCTTCATCACTCACGCGGCATTGCTCCGTCAGGCTTTTCGCCCATTGCGGAAGATTCCCCACTGCTGCCTCCCTGTAGGAGTCTGGGCCGTGTCTCAGTCCCAATGTGGCCGTTCATCCTCTCAGACCGGCTACTGATCATCGCCTTGGTAAGCCGTTACCTTACCAACTAGCTAATCAGACGCAGGCCCATCCTTCAGCGATAGCTTATAAATAGAGGCCATCTTTCATCACATCCTCATGCGAGGTTGTGATCACACATTCGGTATTAGCACCCCTTTCGGGATGTTGTCCCCAT
>VOFG01001324.1_pt1 | contig 14000 bp, 22 predicted proteins | sample 5384171 | NCBI WGS metagenome assembly VOFG01 (sample SAMN12384726, study PRJNA508395) | human gut metagenome | isolation source: healthy gut F | host: Homo sapiens | reverse complement strand
GGTGTCTTTTTGTCGTATTTATTAATGAAATCTACAGCTCCATCGCCTATGAGGTTTGTCAGGTAAGCATTCTTGTCAGCTTTTGGAAAAGGATTGTTTGTCTTAAAAAAAGGTTGGTAATAGCTGTTAGGATGCCCATGCTCGCATGTGCCATACATGGCATCGAATCCTTGTTTTGTAGGGGAATATGGTTCTGTGCCGAGATGCCATTTGCCGACAAACATATTGTAGTAACCAAATTCTTTAAGACGTTCAGCGTAAGTAATTTCTTCTAATGGAAGATATGCCCTGGATTTCATTTTTCCTGGATCTTTATCGAATGTCTCGAACTCCAGACTTGTATCTTTACCATATATATGTCTTACGAATCCGCATCTTAACGATTCTTTGCCTGTCAGAAGCGATGCTCTGCTCGGGCTTGAAGTAGCACTGGCTACATAGGCTCTTGAAAAATACAGTCCGTCGGACTTTAGTTTGTTGATGTTTGGAGTGTCGAATACAGGGTTGTTATATCCCAAATCAGCCCATCCAAGATCATCTACAAACAGCATTACTATGTTGGGCTGCTCCTGTGCGAATGCCGTTGCCTGGCTTCCTAACAGTAGGGTGGAGACTGTGATTAGATTCTTCATAATTATTCGAATTTTAGATTTTTGCTTCCTTTAATTTTCAAAGTTTCTCTTGACTTCTTGTCGGCCTCCAGAACTTTAGCCGGTTTCAGTCCTGTGTGTATATTATCTTCGATTGTGACATTTTGCAATTTTCCAACTGGAATACCGGAGCATCCGGGAAAGGAGCTTTTTCTTCATTGTTGAGATTAATCCTGTTTCCCTTAATGACAAGGTTTTCCGCTCTGTCTGCCCATACCACTCTCGGGTTGAATCCGTCTATCTCATTGTTTATGATTTTGATGTTCTTGTCGTAACATTCGGTCTGGTCGAAATCCTTGCCTAATCGAGGGGTTATATATATTGCTGCATGAGGCTTTCCGCAGTCGGCATAGTTCTTGAACTTGTGTTGTTCCTGATGGTAACATCATTGACGGCTCCCGATTCGAACCAGAAAAATGTCTCACCTCTGAAAAGAATGGCCGACATCATAGACGAGAGGTTATTGTTTTCTATTACCGTCTTCAGTGGTGTCTTGATTATGAGGTTTCTTGCTCTATGGTTTCTTATGGTACATCCTCTTACAGTAAATGTAGGATTCCATGTTTTGTTTTCCACTACATCTCCTGTTTTCAAATCAGACGGAATAGCATTTTCGAAAGTGAGATCCATGTATGTCTCGTTTAATACCTTGACATTGGATACTGTATTGGTTTCTGCTCTTGCAGGTGACGGATGTTTGATGAACCACACTTCGTGCGCCTGGTGCTGCAAATTTAAAACCTGTCTGTTCGAAGTGTTTTAATGCCACACGTATTGTTTTCGAGTCGATAATCTTGTTTATTTCTACGTATGTACCATGGACGTTTGTTCCGTCGTCAAGCATATTCTCGAATGTGCATCCTTCAATCAGAATATCCCCCTTACAGTTGGCAAAGTGTGGCGTCTGCAGTAGATGAGATTACTCTGTTTGAATTAGGAGGAAGAACCACTTTACAGTCTGTTATTTTATATTTTCAGAACGTTCGAAAAGATACGCCATTCCGAGGGCATGATGTACCGTTACGTTGTTCAGAGTGATGTTCTGACACTCCTTGAAATCGAATGCAGGAGCATATCTGTCCTTTTCTCTGTCGCCTTTAGAGCTAAGCAGTGAACCGATTGGTGGGTAGTATTTTTTGTTTCTCGTATATACGCAGGTTGCCGTTAGGAAGTTCCACCACCTTTGACGGGTCGCTGTGCATATCCTGTGCGCCGGTCACTACTTTCTTCTTGCCCTTGTCGAAAGGCAATGTGCTGCCTAATATCGAATAGTTAAATCCGTCAATGTTCGGGAACATTATTTTATTCTTCTCTATTTTCCGTGAGAAACCATCCCTTAATGGTCTTACTTCCCTCCATCCTTCTTTGGATTGATGTCTATGACTTCAGCAAGGAATGTAAAAGGTATGTCCCAGTTTATCGTTATGCCTGATATCTTCACTTCGTTACATTCCTCTATCAGGAAAGGGAATAACTGACCGTGGCATAAGATGGTAGCTCCGTTGCCTTCTATTTCCACTTTCTTGAAGCCTTTGATAGGGAATATGATTTTCTTTGAGCCATTGCCGTGATTTGTTATTGCACAGTATTTTTCTGTAGCATAGTCCGGCTTGCAGAAATATGTTCCTTTTTCAAGTATTATTTTTATATCGTCTGTCTTGGCACTTTCTATAGCCTTTCTTATATTCATAGTTACATCGCCATTCTGTAGCGGAATGTTGATGATTTCTTTTGCGGCTGTATATGAATTTGTTATCAGTGTTAATACAGACAGAAATGTAATTCTTTTCCAGATTTTGGGTATAGTCATAAATTATTGAATTAGTTTAAGGATAAATATCCGGACAGTGGAGTGTAAAGATTATCTCCACTATCCGGCAGTAATAGATTTATTTTAGAGTTTCTCCTTTTTTATTCGGATTGTAGTATTTTCCTACAGAATTCAAGAATTCGGCCTTCATTTCTTCAAGCATTTTGCCTTCTTTAGCAGCCAAATCTTCATTCTGGGCAAAATCATTTTCAGGTTATATAAAGCAAAATCTTCGACAGTTCCGAGTTCATTTCCTGTTTTGTTTACCTTTTCACCTTTGTATGGAGGTATAAGTGCATAGTCGCCTTTTCTGTATGCAAGGCGGCCCATTGCTTCAGTTATAAATGATTCTCTACCATCAGTAGATTCTCCCATGAACACCGGTAAGAAGTTCTGGCTGTCAAGTCCTTCAGGAATTTCTTCATCTATCAGCTCGGCAAATGATGCAAGCATATCCATATGCGAAATAAGGGCATCCGATTTGACCGGCTTGATATGCCCCTTCCAGTAGACAAAGAATGGAACCCTTTGTTCCTGCTTCGAACAGACTGTATTTACCTCCTCTTAATCCGCCTGCCGGTTTGTGGTCGCCAACAAGTTCCGGTGACTGGTCTTTGTAACCGTCGTTAAGTACCGGGCCGTTGTCGCTCGAGAATACTATCAAAGTATTTTCCAACAGGCCTTCTTTCTCAAGTTTCTCTATCAGTTGGCCAACACACCAGTCTGCCTCTACAATAGCATCTCCGCGAGGTCCCATTGTAGTTCTACCCACGAATCTCTGGTGCGGAGCGCGTGGCACATGTGGCTGGTGAAGTCCATAATAAAGGAAGAATGGCTTATCTTTGTTTTCGTCAATGAAGTTCATTACTTTACCTACGAAATAATCAGCCATATCTTCATCCACCCATTTGGCTTTCTCTCCACCTTTCATATATCCTATACGTGGAATGCCGTTTACTATTGAGTTGTTATGTCCGTGCGCCCAGTGCATTTTCAGCATTTCCGGATGGTCTATGGCTGTTGGTTCTCCTTCAAAATTCTTTTCATAACTCACCTGAATAGGGTCTTCAGGGTCAAGTCCGACTACTGTACCATTTTCAACATAGACTGTAGGTACACGGTCGTTTGTCGCTGCTATAAGACATGAATAATCGAAACCTATTTCATTTGCCCCGGGAGTTACTCTCTCGTTCCAGTCCGGATTTCCCGAACCCATTCCAAGATGCCATTTGCCAATTGCCGCTGTAGTATATCCTGCATTTCTGAACATTTTCGGCATTGTAAACTGTGCTGTGTCAATCAGAAGGGGAGCGTCGCCAGGAAGAATCTTGGCATTCTTGTTTTTCCATGGGTATGAACCTGTAAACATCGCATAGCGACTAGGTGTTGATGTAGCAGAAGTGGCATGCCCATCAGTAAAGCAAACACCTCCATTCGCCAGTTTGTCAATATTTGGTGTAGAGATGGTTTTACTTCCATATGCGCTGACGTCGCCGTACCCTAAATCGTCCGCAAGGATTACTATTACATTCGGTTTGCTTGTTTTCTCTGTTTCTCTGTTGAAGAACATGCAGTCGAACTTATGGCTAAAGGAGCCAAAACAGAACTGAATAATAAATAATTTTTCATGATAAAATATTTTAAAGAATTTGTTTCCTTTTTATATCTGCAAATATAAATTGTAAATCCATACTGTGGGTATCTTGTTGTATAATAGATGTATCTGTAGGTATTATTATGTTTCTCAATTGCTTAAAGATACATTCCTGTACCTGCAGATACGATAAATATACCTATAAAAACATATTAACATATTAGTAATTGTATTTTTTGTACTCGAAGAAAAATAATAACCTTTAAAAATTATGAAAACAGAAAATCTTACATCATTATTTGTTCTTTGTATGTTGGCATCTTGTTCTGCATCCGAAAAGAACAAATTAGAGAGTCGCCCTAATGTAGTATTTATCCTGGCTGATGATTTGGGATATGGCGATGTGAGTTGTTATGGACAGGAGAGGTTCAATACTCCTAACATAGATGCCCTTGCTTCGCAGGGGCTGAAGTTTACCCAATTTTATGCCGGATGTCCGGTGTCTGCACCGTCAAGATGTTCTCTGATGACAGGATTTCATACAGGCCATGCTCAAGTTAGAGGTAACAGAGAACTGAAAGGTGAAGGCCAGTTGCCGATGGCGGAGGGGACATTTACTATTGCGCGTATGTTTAAGGATAACGGATATGTTACAGGTGCATTTGGTAAATGGGGACTTGGCTTTCCTGGTTCGGAAGGGGACCCGAACAATCAGGGATTTGATGAATTTTTTCGGGTATAACTGCCAAAGGCAGGCGCATAGGTATTATCCGTCTCATTTATGGCATAATCAGGAAAAAGTCCTTTTAGAGGGAAATGATACGAAAACCAAGGCTGTTTATGCTCCGGACGTGATACATGAAAAGGCTCTGGATTTTATCAGAGCTAATAAAGATAAGCCGTTTTTTTGCTTTTTATTCCCGTGATACAGCCTCATGCGGAACTTCTGGCTCCCGAGGATAGTATTATTGGAAAGTATAGAGGAAAGTATCCGGAAACTCCTTTTGTGGCAGAAAAGAAAGGTGCGGAATATGGAGATCCGGCCTTGATGTGAAAGCTTACTGCTCGCAGCCGGAACCTCATGCCACTTTTTGCTGCTATGGTGTCAAGGGGTGGACAAGTATGTTGGCGATGTGGTAGTTTTGCTCAAAGAACTCGGAATAGACGATAATACGATAGTGATATTCAGCAGCGACAACGGGCCTCACCTTGAGGGCGGAGCCGATCCGGATTTTTGGAATAGCAATGGTGATTTTAGCGGATATAAAAGAAGTATGACTGATGGGGGTATCAGGATTCCTATGATAATAAAATGGGAAATAAAATAAAAGCCGGCAGCATTTCAAAACATATAGGTGCATTCTATGATTTCATGCCTACATTTGCGGAGCTGCTTGGAGTGGATGTAGACGAAACGGATGGTATATCTTTCTTGCCTGTTATTACGGGGGATGGAGAGCAGAAAGCTCACGAATTCCTCTACTGGGAGCATCAGGGAAATGTGGCGGTAAGGATGGGCGACTGGAAGGCTATACGTACAGGGCTGCTTAAGGACAAGGATGCACCTCTGAAGCTTTACAATATCAGTAGCGATGTGGCTGAGGTGAATGATGTGGCTGCTCTCAATCCGGAAATTGCAGCCAAGGCGATGGAGATTATGAAAAGGGAACATACTGTGAATCATGATTATCCGCTTTATGCTTCGGAGAGAAAGAAATAATGTTATATTAAGGTTTAGCGGCTTTTAAGGTAAAAAGATTTGGATAACATTACTACTTGCCATATGGCAGGTAGTTTATAACGTTTAATGTAAAATTATTTATATATGAGGAATATTACGAACATATTGTTATTGCTTATGTGTATGGTGGGATTTCTCCCATCGTGTACGGAAGATGATACGGTGAAGGAATGGACTTATTACCTGAGTTTCGGGTGTGAATCGCTTACGGAGTTTGCAAACATAGGGAAACAGAGTTTTGTGGCCGGCGACAGTGTTTCGCTCCTTGCGTGGAAAAAAGAATGCTGAGATTGTGGATTTGTCGGGATTGGTTATCAATAATATCAGGTGGGGATATAATGGCGGCGAATGGCTTCCGGCTGAAGAACTTAATGTGGAGACGGCAGAGGGGCTGAGAGTATTGTGGCTCTGTATCCTCATCTGAACGGTGATTATGACCTGGAATATCTCAAGTCTGTGCCTCTCAACCGTGAAACTGACTTGCTGTATGCACGGGTTTCAGCCGATAATGGGCTGCCGACCGAAAAAATCAGGCTTAAGAGTGTGTTTGCGGCTTTGGCGGTTTCTTTCGATGGAGATGTTGCTCCTACTGTTGGGTCGTTTACTCTCGAAATGTATGATCAGGCTTTCCTGAATGTTCTGACGGGCGATGTGAGGACGGAAGATGTGAGGGAGAAGGTGACGCTGGAGAAGAGTACGAAGGTGAAATCGCTGTTTGCTGCACAGATTGTTCCGCAGACTTTGCTCAGCGGTACGACGTTTATGGTGTCGGGCATCAGCTATACCTACGATGGTGAGGATGTGGCTGTAGACTCGGGCGAGGTGTTGCTGCTTAACTTTAAGGTCATTCCGGGTGAAACGGAGGATAAGGGTATAGTGACTGTCCTCGATAAGGAGGATTTCGACATAAAGGATTTTGATGATAACGGAACGGTGGAGGGTGAACTTGACTAAAAACAATGACTGAATATGAAAAAAGATTAGCTATATGATATGTGCGGCATTCATGGCGGGGGCTGTGATGGCATGCGGCAATGTGGAAGATGTGGGTACGGACGACAGATGTGTGCGTATAAGTGCGGCTATGGCGGACAGTCGTGCGGCGGCAAAGAATGATTTCGGGCATGAGGATTCGATAAGCTTGTTCTTCTGGGCTTCGGATAATGGCGATGTGATGCCGTCGGTGAAGGAATATATTGCGGAGAATAATCCGGTGTATCTCAATCACGATGTATGGGTGACGGCGAAGAATATGTTCTGGAGCGAAAAGGAGGGTGTTCTGCATCACTTTGTGGGTGTGTTCCCTTATGACAGGTATCTGACTTTCGAGGATTTGCAAGCTCTGCCGGTGGATAATTCCAAGGATTTGCTCCTGGCTGTGAAGAAGGGTGTGAAGAGGGACGATGGACCCGGTGAGTCTTTCTTTCGAACATGTGCTTGGCAAGGTGGTATTCAACTTCGAGTTTAAAGGTTTCGATGGTGAGATTCTTGAGATTTCGGCTTTGGAGCTGGAGGGTGTGAAGTCGATGGCTGTGCTTGACTGTTACGGAGCAGAACCGAGACTGGACGTGAAGGAGGATATCGCCACTTTGTCGCTGCTGCCTGAAGAGGGACTGACGGAGAACACTTGCGAAACGGTTCTTATTCCGCAGGAAGATGTGCGCATTAGTCTGACGATGAACGGAAAGAAGTATACTTACAGCGGAGATCGTATAAACGTGGAAGCGGCGAAGGTTACAGAGGTCAATCTGAGAGTGAACAATCTCGGAGAGAAGATTACTCTGACAGGTGATGTGACTATAAAGCCCTGGGAAGAGGATGGCAACTATGACTTCGAGTTTGAAACTGTGGATATCTCTTCCTCTGAATGGACTGTGGAAGAGGCAGGGGATATGGTGATAGACGGCAAGGATTGAAATATTAACTTAAAATTGAAATAATATGAAAATGAAATATATATCATGGCTTTCTATATTGTCAGTTTTGGCTCTTTCTGGATGCGAAGACGGAATGGAGAGGGCAGCGGAAATAGGCGACTCTGTGTGTGTCCTTGCTTCGAGAGCAGGAGTGGATGCTTCGGTATGGGAGGATGACACCAGTATGAAGGTGAGAAACTATACGGTGACGGACGATAATGGTGAAGCAAGAGAGGATGTGTTCACTTTCGGTGGTGGCAGCTGGACACCAGGTAAGCCGGGGGAAATATGAAAGGGTGCTGGAGTGGAACGGGAACTCCACGATAGACCTTGTGGCTTATATCGAGAAGACGGGAACCGGATTTGACAAGGTGGAATTGCAGGCAGGTGATGATGACGCTGTAGAGCAGAAAGCGAACAATCTTGATGGTTTTGATTATCTGTACTCCATAAACTATGGTCTGGAGAAGCCGGCGGACGGAAAGCTGTCGTTGGAGTTCGGCCATGTGATGTCGAAGATAGTGATTAATGTGAAAGGCAGGGACTTGTCATCGGTTGAGCACGTCATGTTAAAGTCGCCTCGAGTGATGACATTCGATGGTGAACAGTGGACGCCGGACGTAGAGGATAAGGTGGATATAAGGTTGCCGTACAATGAAGGCAGCAGTAGCTTTGTGGCTTATGTCGTTCCGCACGTGGGGTGCGTCCGAGGTGTCGCTGTATATGGTCGGTGAAACGGATGAACCTAAGTTGGCGAAGTATAGGAATGATATCGTGCTGGAGGTCGGTAAGGAGTATTCGCTTTCGATAGACCTGAATACGGGCGACCTGAGCATCAGTTTCGACAGTAGTGGATGTGAAGGAATGGGGTGGCGAAACGCAACAGGAGGCTGTGGTCATTCCGAAGTGGAGCGGAAAGGTGGCTGAATCTTTGCCGGTGGCTCCGGTACAGAGGAGAACCCGTATCTGATAAGTAATGGGGAGCAGCTGGCGCTGATGGCTCAGGAGGTGAACAAAACACCCGAATTCCGGCTCTAATGTTTTGGAATATAATGGAATATTCTTCAGGCTTACCTCTGATATCGACCTTGATAATAAGGAATGGATGCCTATAGGGAACGGAATTTCTAAAGGGAAGTTTGCCGGAAGTTTCGATGGCGATGGTCATCGGATTTATAATCTGAAGGTGCATGACGAGTCTGGCAAGATGTATATCGGCTTGTTCGGCGACAGCAGGCCATCTGCAGAAACTTACATCAAGAATCTGACAATAGTGAATCCTGATTTATATTCAAATAATACAACTGCTTCGGAATGTATCGGCTGTGGTAGGATATGCTCATCAGAATCTGACAATTGAAAATTGTAAGGTTATTGGCGGTAAAATAGAAGGAGGAAAGAATGCCGGGGCGATAATGGGAAACGGTCAGGTGGCGAATATTGTCATAAAGAATTGCGAGGTGACTGATATGGAAGTAAGAACAGGTGCAAATATAGGTGCAAATACAGGTGGAATAGTTGGGCTTATAAATAACAATCTCAAGGTTATTGCCTGCAGTTTTGATGGTAAAATATCCGGTTCGTCAGGCATTTTGGGAGGGATTGTTGGTGCGACAAACAATAAATCAATTCCGTAATATTTCAGAATATATTGGGCTGTTATTCTAATGTGGATTATGATGTAAGCGGACCAGCTAAATTTGGTGGCATAGTAGGTACAAATAAATTCGCCAATATCCGGGGCTGTTATTCTGTGTTGCGGAATATAGGTGTGGCGGATACAAAATCTGTCTTGGGAGGCATAATAGGAGAGTTTACAAAGAGTACGATGCAGGATGGTGCTTCGAATATCTCAAGCTCTATTATCAAATCTTTCTCTGTGTCGGAACTGAATGCAATTGGGAATAATGTCTCCGAGCCTGAAAATCTGAATATGGACGATAGTGAAGTGCCGGTTCTTATGAAAGTGGATGCCATTGGCGAGGAAGAGGTGAATATGATGAATGCGGCTTTGGAGGAGGACGGTCTGGAGTATGTGGCTTCGGAAGACGGGTTTTTCCCTTATGTTATTAGTAATATAAGAAATGTAGAAGAATAAAAAATGAAATAATATGGACAACTTAAGATACACAATAGTTGCATTGTTGGGGCTGGGTATGGCAGCGTGTACTGACAACGTGACGGAAACGGACAATGCGCAAGAATATGGGGGCGTCTGCAAGAAATATTCAGGTGTCTGTCTTGACAAAGGGTATGTCGAGAACTGAGACAGGCGAGCCTTTTAGCAACAGTTTCTATCTCTATATCGACCAGACGGGCACGGAGAATGACTATTTTGTGAAGATGAAGTATAATACTGAAGTGGGTGGTGGATGGACAGTTGATGGAAATGAGCAGGAGCTACTGCTGATAGACAGTCCCGAAAAACTTCAGATTCTCGGCTATGTGTTTTCAGGATGATGGGACTGCGATTACGTTAGATGAATATTGCAGTGCGGAACATGTGTACTTGGGCGGCAAGGATATTCTTTATGCAAAGAGTGGGGATGATGGCTGCAGTATCGATAATGAAGGCAGGTTGAAGATTTCGTTCTCTCATCTGTTCAGCAAGTTCAGTTTCTCTTTTTGAGAAGGAAGGCTCTGCAGGTGGCGGAGAGACTTCTGAAGGAGGAATTTCGGAAGGAACATTGCCGGAGAGTATTGTAGCTTCAGGCATCAGTAATAAATTCACATGGACTGCATCGACAGGGGATTTCTCTACGGCTGTGCTGTCCTACGAGGAGGGGGATGCAGTGATGATTCTGAAGGATGCAGAAGGAAAGTACACCTGTTTTGCTGTTCCGCAAGAAGTGGAAACTGTGAAACTGGAGCTGGGAGTGGCTTCGAGCAGCTATCTGAATGGTCTGAAACTCGAGTCCGGCAAGGATGTGAACGTAATGCTTAAGAATCATGGAAGTGCGTCCGGGGGTGAGACTGAGATTTCTGCTGTCCCTGGCGAGTAATGGTTAACTTTTAAAATATGAGTTTTATGAAAACAGGAAATATAAGTGTGGCATTGGGGTTGTCGGTACTGTCTGTGCTTTACTCTTGCAATAACGAAAGATTTATAGACGAAACATCTGGGGAAATCAGGCAGATTGCCGTGTCACGAAATGGAGAGAATGGAGAGTGGGCAGAGGGCACGAAGCTTTTTATCCATCACGGACTGAAACATACGGATATGAGTATAAGAGTTTGTGGAGCGCAACGGATCCTGACAAGAAACTAAGTATTGATAATGAAGAAACGTATTCTGCATATATTGTAAATCCCGATGGAAAGAATACGGCTACGGGTATTTCACTGACCGGTGAGGGTGCAGCTTCTGGCGGGTGGTACTGACGGTGGTGCTATTGGTGATGGTACTCCTGACGGGAACAGTGGTGCTGACGGTATTAGTGACGGTGAAACACCTGAAGAAGTGGATATGTCTTCTGCCGAGAAACTGTATTCGTTCGATTTCTTATATTCTGACAATAAGACAGCGGAGGTGGTGAACGACGTGCTGAAAGTAAACCTTGATCATGCTCTCTCGAAGATTGTTATAAAGATAGGCAATACGGAGGGAAATACAATCACTAAGGCTGTACTGAAATCAAAGTCGGGAATGACGCGCACCGGTTGGAATGAAGATTGGTCGGCAACAGGAGAGAACATTGATATCAACGCTTATTATGATTCTGAAAAGTCGACTGTCACTGCTTATGTCATCCCGCAAGCGAGTTATCAGAACAGTGTCGTACTGACGCTTTCGGATGGCTCGGAAGTATCGGCAAAAAGCTCATCTTCCAAGGATTTGGTTTCGGGAAAGGAATATATCTACAATCTCTTTTCTCTCAAATGACGGCTTCGTTTTACCGGCGAAATCACCGTAAAGGACTGGACAACGGAGAACGGCGGCAGTGCGAACCTGATTAATGTGTGGGACGGAGTAACGGTTTCTGCAAGTCTGGAAGGAAACGGGACGGAGAGTGAGCCGTATCTGATAAAGTCGGGGGGCGGATTTGGCTTTTGTGAGAAAAGCTATTAACGAAAAAACCGGATGGGGTTAATTTGTGGAATAAATTTATCCGCCTGAAGAAAGATATCGATTTGGGAGGCCATGAATGGATTCCTATAGGTACATCAGAAAATGGCTTTAGCTTTACATTTGATGGTGGAAACCATACTGTAAAGAATTTTTAAGGTAAGTGGAAACGGAGAATATCATGGTGGATTGTTTTCGGAGTGCAGAAAGTGGGAGCTTCAGTTTCTAATCTGATAATAGAAAACGCCATAATATATTCTTCACCTGATAACAATGGTAAGGTATTTCATGCCGGAGCTTTGGCCGGCTATTATGGGAACGGACGTATCAGCAACTGTATTGCAAGAAACTGTACTGTCATGTGTCACGAAGCGAGTACAGGGTTCAGCGGTGGTCTTATCGGCAGCCTTTCTATCAACAGCGGCTTACTTTACTCTTGAAAACTGTCATGTAGAAAATTGTAAGATTACAAGTGCTAAACACAGCGGTGGAATAGTGGGGTCTTTGGAAAAACGGAAAGTTGATTGCTTGCAGTGCTCTTTCGATCGAAGTAAATGGAACAAATGCCGGTGGAATATCGGGACAAGCATATAAATCTGATTCTGAGATAATAGGTTGTTATGCATCAGGCAAGATATCTGCCTCGACTTATGCCGGTGGAATTTCCGGTGTGGCAAGAGGTAAAATGATCGGATGCTATTCTGCCGGTATCGAGCAACTGTCTTCTGATAAAAATAATAGTGTCGGAACTTTGATAGGAAGGTATATTATAGAGAATAAGACCGGAGACAAGTATGTATCAGAAAACAGTTTTTCCTATTATTATAATCCTGATGGGACTGGAGATATAGGCTGCATAGCTTTGCATTCCACTAAAGCCAATACGTCACCTATAACTGAAAGTGAATTGCAGTTGGGAGAGGAAGTATCTGCCATAACGGAGTTTACAGACGAAAAGATTACCGCCATGAATGCAGCAATTGCAGAGTCTGGTTATGAGTATGTGAAATCAGAAGACAATCCAGTCTTCCCATATATAATAAGTAAGAAGGAAGTGTCAGAGATAGAATAATAAACATAAATTCAGAGAGTATGAAAACAAAATCGATTATATATTCAGCTGCTGTGCTTTCGGTGGCTTTTGTATCGTGTCAGAAGGAAACTGTAAAGCAGGACAATGCGGACTGCGCCATAGTTGCATCATTTGATATAAATAATATTGAAAGTCGCGCGGACGCTTCGGAACTGTCTGACTTCTATTTATATATAGACCAGCCGGTGGGAACAGACTATTATGTAGTGTTAAGCAAAGGTGATGGTAGCGAATGGAAGGCATATCAGTGTGACGTAAGTGGAAATATAACAACTACGGAACAGACTGTTTTACTGACGGATGATGTGGCCAATATAAAGGCTGTGGCATTCGATATCGAGGATATGGTTGTGACAAAGGAGCAATGCTTGTCTTCAGTTCCTCTTTCGAGAGAGTCTTCTGTTTCTCCGGACAATGCTTTTTAATAAGGATATCATCTATGCTTCCACATCTGAAGTGGACGTACAGCAGGATGGAAACGTGGGGGATGAAACAGGCACGCCGGCTGATAACAGCGGAATAATAACGATTAGTGCCGAAGGTGTGATTACCATCAGCATGGAGCATCTCTTAGGTAAATTTTCAGTAGAGTGTCCGGGATTGCCGGAGGAGAATAGTATCACCGCTCTGTCATTGTCGTCCGCAAAGGTTATTCAGTCATGGAAGCCTTCAGTGAACGAATTTGTTCTGAGCGATGAAGCTGTGGAGGTGGATTTGAATATTGAAAGCAAATCTTTTTATCTTCATCCTCAGACGATAGAGAATGCTGTAGGGGAGATGACTGTTTCGGCTTCCGAACTGACTGTTTCGGACGGAACGGACGTAAGCGAGGAGATATACTCGGCTTCGCTCGGTACGGTAGTGATTAAAAGGAATGTGGAAAGCAAATTCACTCTAAATTATTAATCCTTATTGATATCTATACATGAAATCACATCTTATATTAGCAACATTACTTATGATGGGGATGTCTGCATGCAACAGATACTCCCTTCGTGGGAAAGAAGATGCGGACGGAACGAAGCAGGAACCTCTGCAATCGGTTTTGGGAATACCGGACATCATTGGTACGGGAGATAGACAATGCGGCTCTGCTACGCAGTGTGACGGACAGCTACTGCATGGTGAGC
>VOFG01001303.1_pt1 | contig 14000 bp, 18 predicted proteins | sample 5384171 | NCBI WGS metagenome assembly VOFG01 (sample SAMN12384726, study PRJNA508395) | human gut metagenome | isolation source: healthy gut F | host: Homo sapiens | reverse complement strand
GATAAAATAGATAGTATGCGCACGATTGCGGATATTTTTGCATTCGTGTATGGGGGATAATTAACCGGAAAGAAAGGAAACGTTTATGAGTAAAATTTTCAAAAACCTGATTCCATACCGGGCGATGGATCATATTAATATTTGTTTTTCTCATTGCTCAGGCTTACTGTGATCTGGCTTTTGCCTGCGTACACATCTGACATCATTGATGTTGGTATCCAGGATCATGGCATTGAGCATATCCTGCCAAAGGAGATTACATCGGAGGATTATCAGATGGCACAGACATTTATGCTGTCTGACGAGAAAGAAAAATTTACGGACTGTTACGAGGCGCAGGATGCTTCAAAAATCTGATGACGGTGTGGCAAAATACAAGCTGACAGCTGATTCGGACACACTTGATAAGCTGGATGAGGCTTTGGTTCCTCTTGTCATGGCAGAGATTCTTACAGGTCTTTCCGTTATCAGGGCTTTCAGTAGAAAAGGAGGAGGAAAAGAGGTTTGATGAGGCTAACCGTGAGCTTACACGCACACAGCTGTTTACAAAACCGTGTCATGACCTTTATGATGCCGGGCGTCCATGATCATGTACTGCATCACACTTGGTATCGTGTGGGTTGCAGCAGGCAGAATAGACAATGGGTTCTATGCAGGTAGGTACCATGACTGCGTTTATTACATATGCCATGATGATTGTTATGTCATTCCTCATGCTTTCAGCCATGTCCATCATGCTTCCGAGAGCTGGTGTTGCGGCAGAGCGTATCGATGAGGTTATAAAGACAAACAGCACTGTAAATGATCCAAAAGAGCCTGTTACTGAGGCTGATCACAGAGGTGTTATCCGTTTCAACCATGTGGATTTCAGATATCCGGGAGCAAAGGAGGATGTGCTTTCAGACATTGATTTTTGTGGCGGAGCCGGGCAAAACCACAGCTATCATCGGAAGTACCGGCTGTGGAAAGTCTACACTTGTAAACCTGATTCCGCGTTTCTATGACGTGACTGGAGGCTCAATAGAGCGATGGACACGATATCAGAGACTACACACTAAGCAGGCTTCGCGAGTCAATAGGCTTTGTTCCGCAGAAGGGTATTCTTTTTTCAAACCATCGCCTCAAACCTGCGCTTTGGTAAAGCAGACGCGAGTGATGAGCAGATAAAAAGGCTGCGAATATCGCACAGGCTTCTGAGTTTATCGAGACAAAGAATGACAGGTATGAAAGCTCAATCGCACAGGGCGGCTCAAACGTGTCAGGTGGTCAGAAGCAGAGGCTTGCCATAGCAAGAGCTATCGCAAAGGACCCTCATATTTATGTGTTTGATGACAGCAAGACTGACGCGCGCGTCTGCGTGCAGCCTTAGCAGAGGTTACAGAGAGTGCTTCCGTTATTATCGTGGCACAGCGTATCAGCACGATTATTCATGCTGACCAGATTCTCGTGCTCATGACGAGGTAAAATCGATGAAAAGGCACCCACGAGGAGCTTCTTAAAATTGCGATGTATATATGCAGATTGCACAGTCACAGCTTTTCAGCCAGGGAACTTGGAATTGATGATAACAAAAAGGAGGGCATGTAGATGAGTGATCGAACAGTTTAAGATGTTTAAAAAAAAAAGGGACTTATCATGGTCACAGAAAAGCATTTCAAGGGCTCTACAAAAAAACTCATAAAAGCTCGGCAGATACTTTGGATGCGTAAATTTTTGGACACTGTCTTCTCCCGTTGCAGGACCGGGTCATGGGTAAAAACCACCACTGCGCTTGCCGAGGGACAAAATTGCAGGAACAGGCGTATGATTTTGCCGATATTACAAAGGTTCTTTTGTTTACGCTGGCTTTATTTGGTGAGTGCCATCTTTATGTTTGCCCAGGACTTATCATGACAGGCATCACGCAGAAGACCTGCTACAGGATGCGTAAGGACATCACGAGCAAAATCAACCGTCCGACAAGTATTTCGATGTGGTGACACACTCGGACACACTCGGACAGAGCTTGAACCAGAGTATCACACAGATTATTACATCTGTTGCCACTTTGGTCGGTACACTGGTCATGATGCTGTCTATTTCACCGCTCATGACGCTGATTTCACTCGTTATCCTGCCAGGTTTCGATGATACTTATTTCGTTTGTCATAAAGCATTCACAGAAATACTGTCGAGGAGGTGTACGGAGGCCACCTCGTCATAAAGGCATATAATAAAGAGGCAGAGACTGTAAAGACCTTTAAGGAGGTAAACAATGTGCTCTACAAATCCGCATGGAAATCACAGTTCCTTTCAGGACTTATGATGCCTATCATGCAGTTTGTAGGAAACTTAGGATATGCGGGAGTAGCCATCTCAGGTGGTATACTTGCCATAAAGAATGTCATCACAATCGGTGATATCCAGGCATTTATACAGTATGTGAAGAATTTCACACAGCCAATCCAGCAGATAGCGCAGGTGGCAAACCAGCTTCAGTCGATGGCGGCTGCATCTGAGCGTGTATTTGAGTTCCTCGATGAGGAGGAAGAGGATATAACAGTGGAAAATCCTGTAAAGCCAGACCATATCGAGGGAAGTGTAGAGTTTTCGCATGTACACTTTGGTTATAATCCTGACCAGATCATCATCAATGATTTTTTCTGCAAAGGTAAAGCCGGGACAGCAGGTTGCTATCGTTGGACCGACAGGAGCGGGAAAAGACTACCATGGTCAAGCTTCTTATGAGATTTTATGATGTAAGCTCAGGCGCCATTCTTGTAGACGGACATGATATCAGGGATTACAACAGAGCCGATCTGCGGATGCATTCGGCATGGTATTGCAGGACACATGGCTCTTTAAGGGCACCATTATGGAAAATATCCGCTACGGCCGTCTGGATGCCACAGATGAGGAGGTCATCGCGGCAGCAAAGGCAGCACATGCGCATCACTTTATCCAGACATTGCCGGGTGGCTACGATATGGAGCTCAACGAGGATGCATCCAATGTGTCACAGGGACAAAAGCAGCTTTTGACAATAGCAAGAGCCATTCTTGCAGACAATCCAATCCTTATCCTTGATGAGGCCACATCCTCTGTCGATACACGTACAGAAATCCGTATCCAGAAGGCACTCGACAATCTGATGAAGGGCAGAACAAGCTTTGTCATCGCCCACAGGCTGTCTACTATCAAGAATGCCGATATGATTCTTGTCATGAAGGACGGAGACATTATCGAGCAGGGTACACACGATGAGCTTCTTGCAAAGAACGGATTTTACGCAGAGCTGTATAACTCTCAGTTTGAAGAATAGAGAAAGCACGGGTATCGTGCAGTTTTGCGAATATGCGTGGGCTGAATGGTTACATAAAATTAAAAAAAATACGCTCTCGACAAAATTCGACAAAATGTGTTATCATAAAAAGCATACAATTTGTTTTGACATGACAGTAATTGGCGGCATAGGAGAGTTTGATGAGCACTTTAAATGTCGCAGTAGCAGACGAAAAGAAAAACATGCAGAGTTTATTAAAGGGCATGGAGTTTTTAGGAACAGCAAGAAGTAGTGATGAAGCATACAACATGATAAACGGTAATGCCGGTTCTGATGTGGTACTTGTGTATGTAAAGAGAGCATCCGAGATAGGTGTTCCGGCTCATATAAAGGGATATCAGTATCTTAGGACTGCGATAGTGATGTGCGTTGAGGATATGGAAATGCTTAGCTCGATCACAAAGCTTTTGTATCCCACTATTGCAAAGAAGTACAAGACTACCTCAAGCAGGGTGGAGAGAGCCATAAGGCATGCTATCGAGGTGGCATGGAGCAGAGGCAGGATGGATACGATAGACTCCATGTTTGGATACACTGTAAACTATGGTAAGGGCAAGCCTACCAATTCGGAGTTTATTGCCCTGATTACAGACAAAATACGTCTAGGGATGTAAAAATCGTCATTATAGACAAATAAAACCACGTTTTGATAAATTTACTAGGCAAAATGTACTCCCGCGTGATATAATATAGTATACATTCTATTGGTTTCAGGATGTATACTATATTTTTATCAGATTAATCGTTGTTTAAATAACTGTAATCTGTGGGAGGTTTCAGCATGGACAAAATTAAAATATTAATGACCGCATCAGAGGCAATACCTTATATGAAGACAGGTGGACTTGCTGACGTAGTGGGATCTTTACCGAAATATTTTGACAAGGACAGATATGACGTGAGAGTTATACTTCCGAAGTACAAATGTATGGATGATAAATTACTGCCACAGCTTAAGTTCGTCTGTCATTTTATGTCAATCTCAACTGGCGCAGGCAGTATGTGGGATTTTTACATCGCAGTATGATGGTGTGACATATTATTTTGTCGACAATGAGTTTTACTTTGCAGGAGATAAGCCATACAACAATATATACGAGGATGTGGAGAAGTTTGCTTTCTTTTTTTCAAAGGCGGTGCTTGAGGCTTTGCCGGTTATAGATTTTGCCCCGGATGTGATACATTGTAATGACTGGCAGACAGGACTCTTGCCGGTTTTTCTAAAGACAGTGTACGGCTCAGACAATTTCTATGCCGGTATAAAGACAGTCTTTACCATTCACAATATGAAGTTTCAAGGGCGATGGAAGATTAAAGAGGTGGCTGATGTTACAGGACTTCCGGAGCATATTTTTAATTCAGGGGAGCTGGAGTTCTATGGTGAGGCTAATTATTTAAAGGGCGGCATAGTATATGCAGATGAGATTACGACTGTCAGTCCGACATATGCAGATGAAATCTGTACACCTGAGGGCGGCGAGAGGGCCTGGATGGCCTGATGCTTGAGCGGCGCAGGCATTTGAGAGGCATTGTAAACGGTATAGATTATGATGTCTTTAATCCTATGAAGGATACATATCTGGATAAGCATTTTTCTGTGAGGGAATTGAGTGGAAAGATCGTTAATAAGCGTCAGCTGCAGGAGAAGTATGGTCTGGCTGTGGATAAGGATGTCATGCTGATTGGAATAGTTTCGCGTCTGACAAATCAGAAGGGCTTTGATCTGGTGGCATATGTGATGGAGGAGATGCTTTCCACCATGAATGTACAGTTTATAGTGCAGGGCACAGGAGAGCAGCAGTACGAGGAGATGTTTAATTATTTTCATGGCAGGTATCCGCAGAAGCTTGGAGTGTATATCGGCTACTCAGAGGAAAATGCACATGAGATATATGCAGGCTGTGACGCATTTCTCATGCCGTCTCTTTTTGAGCCGTGCGGCTTGAGCCAGCTCATGTCTATGCGATATGGTACGCTGCCTATAGTCAGGGAGACCGGTGGTCTTAAGGACACTGTAGTGCCGTACAATGAGTACGAGAATACGGGCGATGGCTTTTCCTTTGCCAATTATAATGCGCATGATATGCTGCATGTCATCAAATATGCTCTTGATGTGTTTGAAAACCATAAGGACAGATGGCAGGAGATGATGCAGCGCGCCATGAGGCATGATTTCTCATGGAATGCATCTGCGAAAGAGTATGAGAAGCTTTACGACATGCTGCTTGGTAACTAGTATCGTTCTGCAAATAACAGGCCAATAACTTTCATGAATTTCCAACTATGTTCTTAGAAAGTAAAATACCGGATACATATCTATGATATGATATCCGGTATTTTTTGTATCAGGTTATATGATTATCAAGGTTATATGATTATCAGTAGACAGTGTCTGTTTTACTATCGTATATGTAATACCTCTCGCCAAGTACTTCCTCGTCGCGTACCTCTGTAGAGTTTACCTCACAGATGAATTCGCTTAGGTTGCAGACATCTTTATCGCTATCCAGCGGCATTACCAGAAACTCATGGATACTGCTTGGTATGAGCAGCATATTGCCGCCGAGCTTTTTGCCAGCGAGCTTAGCACACCCGGGTAGAGTATGGCGGATGCACCATTTGTCTGCCTGCTGTTTGTAAGGATATACATAGGCAGGCTGTCAAAATCACAGACTGCGCGCATCTGATTGGCATAGCCCGGACATTTTTTTGCAAGAAACTCTGCCATGTTGATTATTGAGCATGGAAGTATCCTTGGGGTATTTTGCATTGAGGCGCGGATTAGTGTTTCTGTATCTATGCCCCAGCGTGACAGAAGCGCATCTGTGACTGTAATGGTGCCAAATTCAGGCAGCTCGGCTCCTACATATACTTCAAATATGATGGCAAAATCCAGATATTTGATATAGGGCACGTCCTTTAGCTGCTTTTGGTTTTTGTCGTAGCTTATGAGCTGGAAAATTATTTTCTCCTTTACCTTGGAAAAATCATCACAGAAGCTTATGTCAAAATCTTCAGTTGGCTTGAAATCATTGTAGGTGGATAAAATTGCATCGAGAATAGAATCAATGGATACACCATCAAGATACCAATGGTAGTAAGGATTGAGATAAATAGTCGGTGCTATATTGAATTTGGGATTGATAATCACCAATCCGTCGTAGATCATCCCGTTGTTCTTTTTTGACAGGATGGATGGTAAGCTTGAAATTATTGTCAAGTCTTGCGGTTATTTCTGTTTCTATAGTATGTAAAAACTCCGTGTATTTCATGAATCTCCTTGCGGAGCATAAAAATATCGGATCTCGTGGAAAAGTAAAACCCACGAAGCAGGGCGCTTCGTGGGTTTTACTCTATCATTGTTTGTTGAAGTTTGCAATATGTATTTTTGTACAATTTTTAGACTTCATTTTTGTGATATCATACAAAATACAGCTGCGCAATCCATTTTTAATCTGATTTGAGCCTCTGCCACAGTGTGTTGTAAAGTGTTGCGTCATCATCATTTAAAGCTCTGTATACTTCACAGTTTTTGAGCATATCGGAAGGAGGATTAATCGCCTCATTTTCCTTCGTTTCTGCATCCTGGTTTTCGATGACAGACTGGATAGGTGGTGCATAGTATACATATTCAAAGTTGAGCTGTGCCGGCTCATCACTGCAGATATAGTTCAAAAATTCCTGTGCGCCCTCTTTATTCTTGCATGTCTTTGGAATAAACCATGAGTCAATCCAGAGGTTTGAGCCCTCCTTTGGCACGATATAGTCCAGATTATCGTTTTCAGCCATGGCGGCAGCTGCCTCACCGGAATAGCACACTGCGATTGCTGCATTTTCAGCAACCATCTCATCACAGGTTTCATCCACGTAGTAGGCGAGCACATCACTGCTTTGTTTGTTTAGTATATCAAATGCTTCATCGAGCTTTGCTGTGTCTGTCTCGTTTATCGAGTAGCCAAGTGTGCGAAGGGCAGGAGTAAAGGCATCACGGACAGAATTAATCATAATCATGTTGTCCTTGTATTTGCCGTTCCACAGGCAGTCCCAGGTATTTAGGTCTGATGCATCAGCCATCTTTTTATTGTATAGTATGCCGAGTGTGCCATAGAAATAAGGCACAGTATATTCATGTGTCGGGTCAAAGGATGCAGACATATCAATTATATCCTGATTTACATTTTGATAGTTTGGCATTGAGCTGTAGTCTATCTTGTTGACCTCACCCTCACTTATGAGCTTCTCGATGATGTAGTCAGAGGTGCAGATGACATCGTAATCGATGGCACCGGACTTGTACTTTGTGTACATTTCCTCAGGCTCCTCGTATTCCTCGTATTTAATGGTGATTCCGGTTTCCTGCTCGAAGCTGTCGATTACTGATTCATCGATGTATTTACCGTAGTTTAGCACTGTTATGGCATTGTCATTGTTGGTGCTTCCGGCGCTTATGGTAAATACCGAAAAGCAGCCGATTACGAGTACTGCAACAATTGCGATGCTCACACTACGCTTTACGATGCGCAGCTTTTTAGCCCTTGCAGGCTTCTTTGAGGCGCTGACAGGTATCTGGTTTGAGTTGATGTTTACCACAACCAAAAGCAGCAGCACTGTGAAAGAAAAGTATGGTTGACAGAGCATACAGCTCCGGCTTTACACCCTTTTCAGCTCTGTGTAGAGCATGGTTGAGAGTGTGTTTACTCCGGCACCCTTCGTAAAGTAGGTGATGGAGAAGTCATCGAGTGACATGGTGACCGCCATCATAAAGCCGGAGAATACTCCGGGGCTTATTTCAGGCCAGGTGACCTTGAAAAATGCATATAGAGGTGATGCGCCCAGGTCAAGTGCGGCCTCATAGGTGTATTTGTTGGTCTGCTTGAGCTTTGGAAGCACATTGAGTATCACATAAGGGATATTGAACGTGATGTGTGCGATAAGCACTGTCACAAATCCCAGATTCATGAATTTTACAAACAAAAGCATCATTGAGATACCGGTCACGATATCTGCATTGAGCATCGGGATGTTTGTAGCGCCCAGATAGATTGTCTGGTTACGTTTCTTCATGGCGCTTATACCCATGGCTGCGAGAGTTCCTATTATTGTAGAAATCACAGCTGCAAGCAGCGTAATCTGCAGTGTTGTAGAAAATGCCGACATAATCCGCTCACTCTGAAAGCACTTTATGTACCAGTCGAGCGTGAAGCCTCCCCATTTAACCTTGGATTTGGAGTTGTTGAAGGAGAGTACTATTAATACAACGATAGGTAGATACAGAAACAAAAAAATCAGTCCCATATAAACCCTTGATGCTATTTTTTTTTTACCATAATGCGCTCTGGTCTCCTTCCTTATCAAACAGATTGACGAGTGCCATACTGATTAATACGAATACCATGAGCACGAGTGAGAGACCGCTTCCTGCGCCCCACTGCGAGCCATGGACGAAATCCTGTTCTATGATATTTCCGATGAGCAGGACCTTGCCGCCACCGAGTATCTGTGAGATGGCAAAGGATGTGAGTGATGGCACGAAAACCATTACGATTCCGCTTATGACACCGGAAATTGTAAGTGGCAGTATAATCTTGAAAAGTATTGTGACTTTGTTTGCACCGAGGTCAAGAGCCGCCTCAATCCAGTCGTTTTTGATTCTGGTCATGGAGTTGTATATAGGCAGCAGCATGAATGGCAGAAAGTCATAGACCATGCCAAGCACGACTGCTCCGGAGGTATTCATGATGTTGAAGCCCGGCAGTCCGAGAGTGGTGAGTATCGAGTTGATGACACCGTTTTTGGACAAAAGCTGCTTCCATGCGAGTATTCGAAGCATAAAGTTCATCCACATAGGAAGCATGAAAACAAATACCACAAAGCTTTGGTTTTTAATCTTTAAGCCGTTTAAAATCATTGCCAGCGGATAGGAAAGAACCAGGCACACGATGGTGCATATAATTCCAAGCCGCAGGGATAAAAGCAGTGCCTTGATATTGGTGTGCTGTGCTATTGCAGCCACATATTCAAATGTGAAGCCTCCGTCAGAGCCTTTAAATGCGTAGTACACAATCATGAAAAGCGGAAGTATGATAAATCCGATAATCCATATGAGGTACGGCCCTGCGAGCAGCTGTTTCTTTATTTTAGACATCTATCTCCACCGCCTTTTCATCTGAGGACTCAGGCTTGTGCATTACCTGGATATTAAATGGAATCACCCTGATACCCACATGACTGCCGACCTCTACATATTTGGTGGTGTGTACCATCCAGTCGTAGCCGTTTGCCTTTACCTCAAGCTCATAGTGCACTCCCTTGAAGATATTTGACACGACATCGCCCTGCATGTAGCCGTCCTCCGCAGGCACCAGCTCCACATCCTCCGGGCGGATGACTATATCGACAGGCGTGTTCTCACCAAAGCCCTCGTCCACACAAGGCATCTTTACACCGAGTATCTCGACAAGCTTATCCTTTATCATAACACCGTCGATGATATTACTGTGCCCGATAAAGTCAGCGACAAAGGCATTTTCAGGCTCATTGTAAATGTCCTCCGGTGTGCCAATCTGCTGGATATAGCCCTGATTCATGACTACGATGGTGTCAGACATGGTAAGCGCCTCCTCCTGGTCGTGTGTGACGTAGACGAAGGTGATACCGAGCTCATTTTTGAAGCGGATAAGCTCATACTGCATGCTCTGGCGCAGCTTTAAGTCGAGAGCGCCAAGCGGCTCGTCTAACAGCAGTACCTTAGGCTCGTTTACAATAGCTCTTGCAATAGCGATACGTTGCTGCTGGCCTCCGCTAAGAGAATCCACAGAGCGGTTTTCAAAGCCGTCGAGATTGACGAGCTTTAATGCATACTTTATTTTGTCATCTATGTAAGCCTTGCTTTTTTTTCTTTATTTTAAGACCAAACGCGATGTTTTCAGCTATTGTCATATGAGGGAAAAGAGAGTATTTTTGGAAAACAGTGTTCAGATTTCTCTCGTTTGCAGGCACATTTGTGATGTCCTTTGAATCAAACATGATTTTTTCCCTTGTCCGGTGTCTCAAAGCCACCGAGCATGCGAAGTGTGGTGGTCTTTCCGCAGCCTGATGGTCCAAGCAGCGTCAGAAACTCGTTCTCCCTGATGTATAGATTTAAATCGTCGAGTACAACATTGCCGTTGTATGACTTTGTGATATCGATAAAATCAATTAATTTCTTTCCCATGGTGTAAACCTTTCTCATGTAATTATAGTACTGGTAGGACCTGTATGTTTATAATTTGCTGCTGTACACACTAAAAAAATGCGGTAAACGGCAGTAATTACAGCCCTATAAAAGAGCTTCTGCAGGGGAAGCGTCAGAAGCTTGGAGGATTGCTGACCCATATGAGCACGGCATCCTTTGAAGACTCATTTTCAATAAAATGCTTCTTACCGGCTTTAAAATAAAAGGACTCACCGGCCTTTACGGTGTGCACCTTGCCACCATAGCAAAGCTTCACTGTGCCCTTTATCACATATCCAAACTCCTCACATTCCTGAGGTATATATATTTCAGAGCTGCCGCCCGGATTAGGAGTGAGCCTGACATGCTCCGTGGAGCTGGTCTGTGCGTTTGGAATGATCCATTCCACCTTGCTGTTTTTTCCCTCGTCAATTTTCTCAAAATAGTCGTTTGCCTTCTATACAATCTGCTCAGGTTCCGAATCTGTAAAAAACTCCGCCGGTGTCATACCCAGGCACTGGATGATATCAAGCAGGGTGCCGACTGACGGTGAATTCTGATTTCGCTCAAGCTGGGAGATAAATCCCTTCGTCAGCTCAGCTCTGTCAGCAAGCTCCTGCTGGGTAAGTCCGTACTGGATACGAAGCTCCTTCATACGATGTCCGATATCCATGTTTACTTCCTTTTCTAATATACTTTACGTTATATTTACTGTAGGCTTAATAATAGATTTTTGTTTACTAAAAATAAACCAACGAGATAATTCTAATATATTTTTTATAAATGTCAAGAGGAATTTTGTAATAAAAAAACACCTCATTCAGTTTTGAATGAGGTGTTTTTTATGTATGAAGCCGATAACCGGGATCGAACCGGTGGCCTACGCATTACGAGTGCGTCGCTCTACCTACTGAGCCATATCGGCAAGCTATATTATAGTATCAGATATAAGAGTGTATGTCAAATCAAAATTTTGAGGTGAAATCTTTAGAGAGATAATTATAGAAAGGTATTGACATTAAAGTATATAGTGTATATATAACACATAAACAGTTAATAAATACAGTACGGAGGTAGCATATGAAGCTGATGCAAAATTCAGGAGTGCCCATCTATCAGCAGATAGCGGACAGCTTCAAGACAGATATTTTGGCCGGCAGGTATGAGCAGGGGAGTTCCTTCCGTCGATAAGAGGGCTGGCAAAGGACTTGAAAATCAGTGTGATAACCACGATGAAGGCTTATGAGCAGCTTGCAGATGAGGGACTCATCACAGCGGCGCAGGGCAAGGGCTTTTATGTCAATGCACAGGACAGTGAGATGATAAAGGAACAGCACCTGCGCAAGGTGGAGGAGTCGCTGACAGACGCGATAGCCGCAGCTGAGGTGGCAGGAATCTCTAACGGAATCTCAAACGACGAGCTTAAGGGAATGCTTGAGGCGTTGCAAATTATATCAAGGGAATACAATGATTATGGATAGCTAAAACAAAATAAATTAGTTCTTATTAAACGATGATATGAAACGAGTCAGGAGGAATGGAAATGACAACAAAGAATGCAATTGAGGCAGCAAAAATCACAAAGGAACTTAAAAACTTCACACTGGATGTGGAGAATTTCGCAATACCACAGGGCTTTGCCACAGCCTTAATCGGAGAAAACGGAGCAGGAAAGACAACACTTTTAAATATCCTGGCAGGAATCAGGCTTGACTATAAAGGTGAAATCACTTATTTCGGACAGTATTCTGATAAACAGAAGGAAAACTCGGGAGATATTAAAAACCGCATAGGCTACACAGGACCGGGTAAATACTATCTGCCGCAGTGGACAGTTAAGGATATCGAGGAAATCAGCAAGCTGATGTTTGATGATTTTTCCGCAGAAGATTTTCACAGATATTGTGAGGAGCTTGCAATATTTTCACATGGCAGCATTGATATGAAGAAAGCTAACAGCTCATTTTCGGATGGTATGAAGATGAAGCTCATGCTGGCAGGTGTCATGGCGCGAAAGACAGACCTTCTTTTGCTGGATGAGCCGGCATCGCCGCTTGATCCGCTGATGAGAGATAAGCTGTGCCAGATGATTGGCGAGTATATCCATGAGGGCAACGGTAAGCGCAGCGTATTTTTCTCTACACACAATATCTCAGATATGGAAAATATCACCGATTATGCCATTATAATGGAAAACGGACAGATTGTGGAGCAGGGCTTTGTCGAGGATTTGAAGGAAAAATATATCCTGATTAAAGGAGATGCAGCAGATACAGAGGCTGCCGGTAAGGTACTTTATTCAATGACCAAAAACCCGTACGGCTTTGAGGGCATATGCTTGGCGGAAAACATAGATAAGCTTGCAGGACTTAATGTGACAAAGGAGATTCCGACACTTTACCAGATAAGCGTTGCGGTCATGAAAAATAACACAAAGATTGTGATGCGCTAGTGCGAGGTAAGGTGTTATGGAAAAAAGTCAGGAAGTATGAATGAAAAAAACGTTTCACAAAAATATGTAGCTCTAACATACATCAGGGATTACCGTGTTATGACTAATCTCAAGTATCGTCTTATAACAAATATACTGATTCCGCTTTTAGCAATTTTTACATCAATGCTAATTTCCTGTTCAAAAACATTCTGGGCATGGATAGGGGTTATAGTAATTGTTGATGATTTTTATATGATGTGCGAGGTGGTGCAGGACTATTTCTGCTTCGGCTGTATGTGCAAGAAGAATGCATTTGGCATGCATTTTTTAAAGACAGGTTTTAACGGAGTAAGATACTTTGAGAATGCAGTTCTTGTGGATATACTTGTAAGACCGCTGCGTATTGGAATTACAATACTCATTGCTTCAATGCCGTTTATTAAATTTGGAGTTAATATCTGGTCGATATTTGACATTATTATGATATCTTCAATTGTTTCGGTTGGCTCATTAAATATATTCAGATACATGGATCTGGGAATGTATATTTATCTGCTGGCGCTTATAGTTATCTTCCCGGCAATTGCAGGTAGTATAGCTGTTTTGATTTATGGCGCAAAAATTTGGTTTATCGCACCTGTGTTAGCAGTGGTGCTTGTAGGAGTGATAGCAGCGACATATTATCATATGATGGTGCGTATCCGCAGATCATATGTTGATGTGTAGAGGCATTTTAAATTGGAAGTATATTTGAAAAGGAGAAATATTATGCTGAAAGATATTAAATTAGGATTTAAATTATTGAGATATGGCTACAAACTGAAGTTGAATGTGATCATGCTTGTATTCTTTGCAGTATTCGGAATTGCATCCGATATAATGAGCAAAGGAACTACAATCATAGGCGGTGTATACTTTATGATGAGTGGTATGTTCACATTCCAGCTCATCATGTCGATGGATGTATCAGAGCTTATCCAGTCCACATCACTGAAAAAAAAAGCTGCAGATATACATTCCGGTGATGTCAA
>VOFG01001015.1_pt1 | contig 14000 bp, 18 predicted proteins | sample 5384171 | NCBI WGS metagenome assembly VOFG01 (sample SAMN12384726, study PRJNA508395) | human gut metagenome | isolation source: healthy gut F | host: Homo sapiens | reverse complement strand
TCGAGGGGTTGCAGATCAAAATTGCCTTGGGATGCTGACGGAAGGCGTCCTCCAGCACCTCGGGATCGAAGCCGAACGTCGGCGGCACGAGCGGCACGAACACCGGCTCGCAGCCCGCCATGATGGTCTGGGCGCGGTAATTCTCAAAGTAGGGAGAGAACATCACGATCTTGTCGCCCGGATTCGTGAGGGCAAAAATGGTGTCCACCATTGCCTCGGTCGAGCCGATGGTCACGACCATCTCGGTCTCGGGATCGTATTTCATGCCCATGAAGCGCTCACACTTACGCGAGAGCGCCTGACGGAAGTTCGGCGCGCCCATCGTGATGGGATACTGGTGCGGGCCGAGCCGGCTGACCTCCTCCAGTCGGTCGGTCATCGCCTTGGGCGGGTCAAAGTCGGGAAACCTGCGCCAGGTTGATCGCGCCCAGATCCAGATCATCGGGTCTTTAAGCGCCTCCCAGCGCGGGGTGAACATAAATTTGTAGCCCTCTGCCGAGCCGGGCAGGAACGCCACGCGGACGGCAAGCACGAGGAAGATCAGGAAGAATGTCGGCATCATGATCTTGTTGGTCTTTTCGATGCTGTGCGCGCCGAGATAGAGTGTCAGAAGTGTACCCACCACAACGATTACATGATACGGAACAACGGAGAAATCGCTCGACGAGAACGAGCCGAACCAGCTTGCCGTATCCGCGCTCATGAGCGTGCCGGCAACGGAGTCAACCAGTGCCTTTAAAATATATGCGACAATGATCGCGTAGCCGATCGCAATGCAAAGAGAACCAGCCAGCGGCAGCCAGCCGAGAAGTCCGCCGGCTTTTCCCATCTTTTTGCCGCGCGTCGCCCAGGCGTTTTCATACGCGCCGAGCGTGCCGGTTGCGGCGCGTCTGCCCATGGCGAACTCCGCCGGGAGCGCGACGTGGCTGAAAATGAAGACGAACAGCAGATAGACGATCAGAAACGCGCCGCCGCCGTTGCTGCCGAGCTTGTTGGGGAAGCCCCAGACGTTGGCCATGCCGACGGCAGAGCCGACCGACGCGAGAATAAAGCCCCAGCGGCTGGCAAAATGTTTGGTGTGTTTGGAGTGTTTCATTTGTTTTCCGCCCTGCCGGTCGGCAGGTTCCCTTTCTCTTTATCAAGCGCAAAAAGCGGTCCGGCGAGAAGCCCGACCGCTTCAACACATTATATCGTTTACATTGTAAATCGTTTAAGCGTGAAAGTCAAGGGAGAACCTGCTTTTGTGCAGAACGTCAAAAAAACGACGTTTGATTTACATAATGTCTGGCGTCAGCATTCAATTGTATAGGCGTCCGGCTGGGGGATACGTCGAAGGGCACACCGTACTGCCGCTCGTATTTCCACTCCAGAAACCACATTTTCAGAGTGTCGACGTTCTTCCGAAGATGCACAACGACGCAGTTATCGGGAACGAAAACGTAATTCGTCGGACCGGTCGCCGGGGGCGCAAGCATACCGTTTTCCTTCAGGTCCTGTTCGGCAGCTTGCAGCGCGTTTTGAAGCGTTTCGTAGGAATATTCTGCTTCGCGGAAGGAGAGGCAGCCGGCATAGCTTCCGGCAAGCTCGCGATATTCGGCTTGCGTCTCGTCCGAAAAACTGTCAGCATCACAACGAGTGACGCGCCATCAATATACATCCCCGCATAATCGTCCGGATAAGAGCGTTTTCCGAGCGCATCTTCCAGCGCAGCCATCGCAAGACCGGGTTCATCGCCCACCTGCGGCGCAGGATTTACATGCGTCTTCAATTCTGTCATTGTATCTGCGTACCCATACACGAGAACGCCGATGCAAAGCACAAAAATCAGAAGAAATATCCAACCCTTTTTCATGGAAGAAGCCTCCTTTCAAACGGATGCTGTCAATGAATTTCCAATTTTACCTTATCAGAAGATCAATCATCTGTCAAGGCGGGCGCAAAAACCGCACCGGAGATTGCCTCCGGTGCGGTTTGGTTCAGGTAAGCGTATCGAGCTCTGCTTGCCAGACGCTCACGCAGGCATCAGACGGCATGCGCCAGTCGCCTCTGGGCGAGAGCGTAACCGAGCCGACCTTCGGACCGTCGGGCAGGCAGCTGCGCTTGAACTGCTGCTGGAAGAAGCGGCGGTAGAAGTTTCTGAGCCAGTGCAGGAGCACTTCATCGGAGTACCGGTCTGACAGCGCAGCTTTTGCCAGATGGTAGATCTTTGCAGGCGAGAAGCCGAAGCGCAGCACGTAATATAAATAGAAGTCGTGCAGCTCGTAGGGGACCCACGAGAGACTCCGTCTGCTGGGCAATCTCGCCGTTTTCCTTTGCGGGCAGGAGCTCGGGGAGACGGGCGTATCGAGAATGTCGAGCAGGACCTCGCGCAGCGTGTCGCTGTTTGCTGCGTCCGCCTCATAGCGCACGATGTGGCGCACCAGCGTTTTGGGAACGCCTGCATTGACGCCATACATGCTCATATGGTCGCCGTTGTAGGTCGCCCAGCCGAGGGCAAGCTCGCTTAAGTCGCCCGTGCCGACGACCAGACCGCCGGTGCGGTTGGCAAGGTCCATCAGTTCCAGCGTCCGCACGCGCGCCTGCCCGTTTTCAAACGTGACGTCGAAGTTCGTTTCGCTCTGCCCGATGTCTGCAAAGTGGCTGCGGACGGTGTTGGCAATCGAAATTTCGGTGAACTGCACACCCAGCTCCTGACACAGAATCTCCGCGTTCGAGCGCGTGCGCTTCGTCGTGCCGAAGCAGGGCATGGTGACGGCGAGAATGCTGTCCATGGACCTGTCCAGCTTTTTCATCGCGTGAACCGCAACCAGCAGCGCAAGGCAGCTGTCGAGTCCGCCGGAGATGCCGATGACGGCGGTTTTCGCATGCGCATGCTCGATGCGCTTTGCCAGCCCGTCCGCCTGCATTTGCAGAATCAATTCACAGCGCTCGGCGCGCGCGCCTCCGTCTGCCGGAACGAACGGGGTTGGGGAGATATAGCGGGTGAGAGGAATCTCGCGAAGGGGAAGATGGAAGGAAACGGTCTCATAGCCGTCGGTTACAGGCTCAAAGCTCGTATTGCGCTGCCGCTCGGCAAGAAGCCTTCCGAGGTCCAGCTCGGTGCAGGCAAGCGCTTGTGAGAACGGTCTGGACTCGGCAAGAAGCGCGCCGTTTTCCGCGATCAGATTGTGACCCGAGAAGACCATGTCGGTCGTCGACTCGCCGTGCCCGGCGTCCGCGTATAAATATGCGCACAGAAGCCGCGCCGACTGCTGGCTTACCAGCGCCCGGCGGTATTCCGCCTTGCCGACGGTCTCGTCGCTTGCCGAAAGGTTTGCAATCACAGTAGCACCCGCCAGGGCATGTGCGGTGCTGGGAGGAAGCGGCGCCCAAAGGTCCTCACAGATCTCAACCGCAAGCGTAAACGCCTGCATCGTCTCGCACCGGAACAGAAGCTTTGTGCCGAAAAGTGTTTTCTGTCCGGCAAAGCTGATTTCCTTTACTCCGGCTGGCGCGGCGCAGTAGTGCCGCTTTTCGTAGAATTCACCGTAGTTCGGAATGTGCGACTTCGGCACCAGCCCCAGAAGCGCGCCCTGACAAATCACAGCCGCGCAGTTGTAGAGCTTTAGCGTCGACTGTGACCGGAAGCCCCACGAGCGCGACAAGCTGCAGTGCCTTGCTTGCCTTCAGAATCTCCCGGAGCGCGGCTTCTGCCGCGTCGAGAAGCGGCTGCTGCAAAAAAAGATCGCCGCAGGTGTAGCCCGTGAGACCCAGCTCGGGAAAGACGGTCAACTGGCAGCCGTCTTCTGCCGCCTGCTGCATTGCTTCGATGGTTTTCTGTGCGTTATAGGGACAATCCGCCACGCGCAGCGCGGGGGAGACGGCGCATGCCTTGATAAAACCGTAATTCATGGGATTTCCATCCTTTTTTCGTTTTTCTAATCATAGCATATCGGGCGCCGCGCAGCAAGTGCGGGTTTTATTTTGCGCGCAGGCGCGGCGCGTCGTTCGGAAGACCAAGTCCGGTTTGAAACGTGACACGGTTCGAGACAAACTGAAATCCGCCGCCGGGCAGGTCCCGCACGGTCAGCTCGTGGCTGAAAAAGGCAGTCTGTGGGAATGTCGGTTGAAAGGCAGGATGCCAGGAGCGTTTTTGTCCCGTCTGCATTCTCCAGAATCTGCGTGATGTACGGTTCAACAGCTGGATAGTCGTAGCGCTCCATGTCATTCGTTTCGATGGGGCACCACGGATAGCTTTCCGTTTGCGCGTCAAAACCGGCAAGTGCATGCAGGGCTTCCGGCGAAAGATCAAAATAGGGAAGTACCACCGCCTCAAATTCTGCTGCCGGAATGCGGAAAAGACCTGCATCATCCTGCAAATATCGGGAAGAATCCAGCTGCTCGCCGGTTTGCAGGGCATAGAGCCGGTCAAACAGTTCGTTGAAGCTCATGCCTTCAAAGGACGGTTCCGACCAGTCGGTGAGTAAGAGGTTAACATAATAGTAATCAATCGGAAGCACGTAGCGTTCGAGTGCAGCGAAAAGTGCTTCGTCCGGCGCATTTGTCCGGATAAGCTGGAAGTCTGCGTAGTGCTTGTCTCCGGCGGGAAAGAGGCGGTAATAAAAATTCCCGTTCTGCGTCAGATTCCACTCCTGCACCGGATGGCGCTCGAAGCCGGACGCAGTAACGCTGCCGTCGCCGGTTTGCTCCAGCCGCAGAAATCTTGCATAGAAAGTACCTTCTTCTACGCTCAGTACCTGATACGAGAGCGCACCGTCGGGTCTTTGAAAGAGAAGCGCCAGCGCGCAGTCTGTTTCCGCCTGCGCGTCTGCCCAGAACGACAGAAGCGGCGCGCCGTCATCCAGATAATAAGAAGGATAGGGTCCGTAGCTGTGAAGAACCGGGCATAAAGCTGCACCGGTTTTGAAGAAGGATTCCGCCTGCGCGGCGCCTGCTTCACAGAACGCCTTGTCTGCGGCTTCGAGGGAGGCTTGCTGCGTGATTTCCGTTTCCTGTGCTGCCGTTTTTCCGCAGCCGGAGACGGCGGCAAAAAAGTATAACAGTAAAAACCAAAGTCCAAATCTTTGCTTTCATAAGGTTCTCCTACGAAAAACCGCGGAACTCCGAAGAATTCCGCGGTATTATCGCTCTGTATTACAGCCCTTCCACTTCCAGACCGGTCATTGCCTGCAGGACCTCATATTGCTGGGCGTTGAGTCCTTTCTTCATGGCAAGACCTTCCTCCAGATCGAGATCGACCATGCTGCCGTGACGCGAGCAGATGAGACGGTTCGTCTTGCCCTCGGCGAGAACCTTGACGGCGTGATAGCCCATGCGCGTTGCCATGACGCGGTCGCGCGCGGTCGGCGTGCCGCCGCGCTGGATGTGACCGAGAATCGTCACACGCGGGTCAAGCCCGATGGTTTCGTGAATCTGCTTGCCGATTTCAATCGCGCTGCCTGCACCCTCGGCGACGATGATCATATAGTGTGTCTTGCCGCTCAGGCGCGCGCCGCGGATACAGTCGACGACGTCGTGCTCAAAGTCGAGCTTCTTTTCCGGCACCAGAACGGACGTTGCGCCCGTTGCCAGACCGACATACAGCGCCAGATGCCCTGCGTTTCTGCCCATGACCTCGACGACCGAGCAGCGCTCGTGGGACTGCATGGTATCGCGCAGACGGTCGATTGCCTCCACGGCGGTATTTGCCGCGGTGTCGTAGCCGATGGTGTAGTCGGTGCAGACGATGTCGTTGTCGATCGTCGCCGGGACGCCGACGACGCTGATGCCCTGCTTGGAAAACTCCTGAAGACCACGGAACGTGCCGTCGCCGCCGACGCCGACAATGCCGTCCAGCCCCAGAAGCTTGCAGGTTGCCGCTGCGCGCTGCTGCCCGTCCAGGGTGCGGAATTCCTCGCTTCTGGCGGTGTAGAGCATGGTGTCGCCGCGGTTGATAATATGGTTGACGCTGTTTTCATCGAGGCGGACGAAATCGCCGTTGATCAGCCCGTTGAAGCCGCGCCGGATGCCGACGCAGTCGATGCCGCGATAGATTGCCGAGCGGACGACCGCGCGGATCGCTGCGTTCATGCCGGGCGCGTCGCCGCCGGAGGTGAGTACGCCGATTCGCTTGACTGCATTCGTCATGGAAAAGTCTCCTTTTGATTCAGGTTGCTTTCACTATACTACACAAAAAAAGAAAAGTAAACACGGAATCATGAAAAATTTGTGACAGAACCCAAAAAGATAGCACAATTCAGGTCTTACGGCTGACGCGGAAAACTTTAGGAAATCTTCATAATTATTCCGCCGGATTTCTGGTATAATAACTAAGATAGAGAACGGAAGCTTACGAAAGACAGGGAGGAAGGGCATTGAATCAGGCAAGTCAGATTTTAGCGGAGGTCAAGAAGGCGGTCTGCGGCAAGGACCGCGTGCTGATCTGGGTACTTACGGTCATTCTGGCAAAGGGGCACATCCTGCTCGAGGATATTCCCGGCGTCGGCAAGACGACAATGGCGCTGGCGTTTTCCCGCGCACTGGGGCTGGACTACGGGCGCGTACAGTTTACGCCGGACGTGCTGCCGAGCGATATCACGGGCTACAGCATTTTGATAAGGAATCCGGCACGATGCGCTATCAGCCGGGCGTCATTCTGTGCAACCTCTTTCTTGCGGACGAGCTGAACCGCGCGACGTCGCGCACCCAGTCGGCGCTTCTGGAGGCAATGGAAGAGGGGCAGGTCACGGTCGACGGTGTGAGTCACCGGATTCCGGAGCCGTTCTGCGTCTTTGCAACCCAGAACCCGACAGGCGCTTCCGGCACGCAGCTGCTGCCGGATTCGCAGATGGACCGCTTTACGGTCCGCCTTTCGATCGGCTATCCGGCACCAGCGGACGAGCGCGAGATTCTGCTCAGCCGCCAGAAGGGCAATCCTCTTTGCAGGTGCGGCAGGTCGTAACGCGCGAGGAGCTTCTTTCCATGCAGCAGGAGGCGGCGAATGTGTACGTAAAGCCGGAGCTGGCGGACTATATTGTCTCGCTCGTCGGCAAAACGAGGCAGGACCCGATGATCGCGCGCGGCGCAAGCCCCGGGCAACGCTGTCTCTCGGCGCGATGGCAAAGTCGGTTGCGTATGTGCAGGGAAGAGACTATGTTCTGCCGAAGGACATTCAGGCGGTCTTCGTCTCGACCTGCGCGCACAGGCTGCTGTTGTCTGCCGAGGCGGACGCAAAGGGCATGCGCGCGGAAGAGCTGCTGGAAAGCATTCTGAAATCCACGCCTGCGCCGAGAATTTAGCCATGTGCAAAACAGACTGATGTATCTGGCGTCGCTGGCGGGCGTTCTGATTTTTCATACGTATTATACCCGCTGGTTTTCGTGGTATCTGCTGATGCTGACTGTGACGCTGCCGTGGTTTTCTCTGCTGTGCAGCCTTTCGCCCATGCTGCGCCTGCGCATCGCCGCGGACATGCCGGCAGCGTGCCTCATGGGGCAGAGCGCACATATCCGGCTGGAAAATGCAGGCGCGCGGCGCTTATCGCCGCCCTACCGGCTGCAGAGCGTGGTGTATGACTGCATGGGAATGAGCGTCAGCCGTCAGAAGATTTCCCTTTCCGGTTCTAAAACCGCGCAGCTCGAGCTTGCCACGCATCATGCAGGTGCTTACCGGTGCATGCTGGAAAAAGGGAGCGTGTACGATTATCTGGGGCTGTTTCGGTTCCCGCTGCGGCTGCCGGAGCTGGGAGAGCTGCTTGTTCTGCCGGAGGATATCCAGCCGATTGATACGCCGAGCCTCACCCAGCTTACGGCAAGGCGCTACCGCGCAAAGCCTGCCGGCGGTTTTTCCGAGACGCACGAGATGCGCGCCTACCACCCCGGAGACTCCATGCGCGATATCCACTGGAAGCTGTCTGCGAAGACGGACAGCCTGATTGTCCGCGAGCCGATTGAGCCGGTGCGCGGGCAGGCTGTGTTAAGCTTCGATCTGGCGGGTACGCGCGATGCGGTGGACCGGACGCTGGGGCTGTTGCAGTGGATGTCCGACTGGCTTTTGTCACAGGAGCTTGCGCACACGGTCTGCTGGCTGGACCCGGAGAGCTTCGAGCCGCAGTCGGCGCAGATTGCGTCGGCAGAGGATCTGCGTGCGCTTCTGGAACAGCTCCTGCACACGGGTCTCAGGGACGGAACACCGTCCATTGCCAATCGAAGCTTTCCGGCGGCGGACTGGCGCTATCACATCGGGCAGACGCAGGCGGAGGTGGCAGTATGATTGCGGAAAAGCAGAGCCTTCGTGCGGCGCTTGCCGCGGCAATCTGCGCGTTCGGCGTGAGCTTCGGCGCGGTCTTCTGCCCGGTGAGCGCATTCGGTCTGCCGGTTGACAGCTGGGCGCTGCTGCTGGTGTGCCTGGCGGCGTCGATTGTGTTTTCGGTGATTTTGCCGTTTTCCGCCCGGTTTACGGCTTTGGCGCACCGGCTGTCGCTGCCGGTGCGTTTGCGTGGTTCTTCCACGGGGAAGCCCTGCAGAGCGCAATGGGGCTGCTCGGCGGAATTCTGGAAGAATATGTGCAGGCGTTTCACTTTTCGATGCCGCAGGCGCTGGCAGACGCAGCGGAAAGCGGCGCGGACGCAACCATGGCGCTCGGTATCTTGGCGGCGCTGCTGGCTCTATGCACGGTCTGGACAGTTCTTTCGCGCATGTCTCTGCTGGGGGTCTTTCTAGCGAGTCTGCCGTTTCTCGTCGTCTGTCTGGTCATTTTGCAGACTGAGCCGGCGACGCTTCCGATGCTGACGCTCACAGGCTCTTTGACGCTGCTGGTCCTGACGCAGAAGCTGCGCTTCGATACCACCCAGTCCGGGCACCGGCTGACGCTGCACCTGATGGTCCCAGTGGCAATTCTGATGGCTGCGCTTGCACTGCTTTTTTCCGCGATACGGCTATGAGCGTTCTGCATGGTCCAAAAGTCTCTCGCCCATGGTCAGCCGGACGGCGGAAAAGCTCACGGTCTTCCGCAGAAACGCCGCGACCGGACAGGTGGAATTCGTCTCGCCCTTTACCCCGAGCACACTCGGCAGATGGGTCTGGGACTCGAACGTGTCGAGCGTGAATCTCAAAAGAGTCGGTCCCCAGCGTAAAACTGGCAGGCGCGTGATGCAGGTTTATTCCGATTTTTCCGCTGCCTGCCACCTGCGTGCGGATTCGATGGCTGTCTATGAAGACAGCCGCTGGATGGCGCTGTCGGAGGAAGATTATGACGGCTCTGGGGTAAGCGCCGGCGTGCTGCTTGCGCCGGATGTTGCAGACCCTCGGGCTGGACACGGTCAACAAGCTGCAAATCAAAACGGACATGAAGTCCTCCATTTACTACCTTCCGTACCGGTCGCTGGAGCTGCCCACAGGCGGAGAAGCGGTTTTGATGCTCTACGTCAAAAAATCCGAGCCAGCTGACGGAATATACGATCGAAACCGCATTTGTCGAGGAAACGGCGGACCGGAACGCGCAGTATGAACGGTTTGTTCATCGGACCTATACGCAGCTGCCGGACGATATCCGCCCGGACCTGCAGGCAATTGTCTCCGGGATTGACGGCGCGGACGCTTCCGACACCAAAACGGCTGCGCGCGCAATTGCAAAAAATGTTTCCAAATCAAGAGCTACAGCCTCGACACGCCCCGCGCGCCGGAGGGCGAGGATTTTGCGCTCTGGTTTCTGCGCGAGAGCGATACCGGCTACTGTGTCCATTTCACGACGGCAACGGTACTTCTTCTTCGCGCGGCGGGAATTCCGGCGCGTTACGTGACGGGCTATTATTTCAAGACGACGGCAGGTCAATGGGCGGATGTGACAGAGGACGACGCGCATGCGTGGGTGGAGTATTATATCGACGGCATGGGCTGGCAGATCATGGACGCGACACCTGCGGAGGTTCTGAACACACAGACGCAGGACCAGCCGCAGCAGGAGCAGCCGCAGAGCCCGTCGACCGGTGAAGAAAAGACGAATACGCAGGACACCAATCAGCCAGAAACTGCAGCGCCGGAGCCTTCACAGAGTGACCCGGAGCCGCAGACCGAAGCGCCTGAAAAACGACTGGCGCTGCGGCGCTGCATGCTGTGGATTGTGCTTTTTGCGCTGCTTGCGCTCTGCGTTTGGCAGCTGCTGCTTCTGAGTCTGCGGAAAGCCGCGATGCAGACAGGCTCCAATAACAAGCGTGCGGTTGCGTATTGGCGGCATATCGAATTTTTATGTAAACTTGATAAATCGGAACCGCCCGACGAGCTTCGGAATCTGGCGCTCAAGGCGCGCTTCAGTCAGCACAAGCTCGATGGCAGCGAACTGGAACTGCTTCGAAGCTTCTCCGGGCAGAAGACGCAGCAGCTTCTTGCAGATTCCGGCTGGCTCAAACGCCTCTGGCTTCGTGCTGGGCTTGCGCTGCATCCGGGAAGTCCGGCGATAAAACACGCGCCGGTGTGCCGCAGATCGCAAATGACACACCGGCGCGGCGCGCTTGACAAGCGCAAAAAAAGCATTGTACAATACACAGGCAAATGCCCCAGTAGCTCAGGGGATAGAGCATTCGCCTCCTAAGCGAAGGGTCGGACGTTCGAATCGTCTCTGGGGTGCCAGACAAACGCGGAAGAAGTAACATTCTTCCGCTTTTTTTGAATCACAGGAAAGCGCAAGAGTAAAAGAAACGAATGAGGCAAATTAAATGAATGTGATCAGCTTGTTCAGCGGCTGCGGCGCTCTGAGAGGAATTGAAGATGCCAGAGGGCGGCTTTTCTTCGATTACATTCGTATCTTGAAGGAATTTCGTCCCAGGTTCTTTTTAGCCGAGGAGGCAGGGTACGATGTTTCTTTGACGATGGTCAACGCGAAAAATTATGGCGTTGCGGAGGAACGGAAACGTGTTTTTTACATCGGATTCAGAAACGATCTGCACATCGATTTCGTATTTCCGAAGGGGCTCAACCGAAGACGACGAGAAGAAGCTGACATTGCGGAACATCATTTGGGATCTGCAGGAAACCGCAGTTCCTGCCGGACCGAAAACTACCACAATCCGGAAGCAATCAACAACAACGAGTATTTCACCGGCGCGTATTCTCCGATTTTCATGAGCCGCAACAGGGTGAAGGGCTGGGACGAACAGGCCTTTACAGTGCAGGCATCCGGTCGGCAGTCATCTGAACCTCTGTGATGTCAAGCAGGAGTTTGTTGACCGCGGTGTGAATCTGATTTACCAGAGCCTCGACAAATTTGCCTCCAAGGGCAAGATCAGCGAAGAGGCGGTTGCGAAGATCAAGGAAAGCGGCATCACGACCTACACCTCGATTGCCGAGGCAGTCAAGGACGCACAGTTTATCGTCGAAGCCGTTCCCAAGCGGATGGACATCAAAAACAGCACGCTCGCATAGATTTCCGCAGCCTGCAGCCCGGACGCGGTGATTTCCACCAACTCCTCGGCAATGAGCATCACCGAGCTTTTCAAAGCAGTAGAAAAGCCGGAGCGCTTCGTCGGCGTCCACTATTTCTTCCCGGCGGTTCTCATGAAGCTCGTCGAGGTCATCCGCGGCGACGCAACCTCCGATGAAACGACTGCGTTTGCAAAAGCGTATGCCGAGCATGCCGGCAAAGACCGTCGTTGTTGCGCAGAAGGACCGTCCGGGTTTCATCGCAAACCGCATTGTCGCGCCGGTTGTCGTCTATAACGGACGCATGGCCGACCGTGACGGCTTTACGCCTGCCGATATTGACCTGTCCATGATGAAGAACGGACAGAAGATGGGTCCCATGGAGCTGGCGGATTTCACGGGCGTCGATGTGACCTCGTTCTGCCAGGACTACTATCACGAGCATCTGTCCCCGGAGTATGAGCCGTCAACGCGGCAAAGAAGCTTGCAGAGCACAAGCTCGGCAAGAAGACTACTACACATGGCCGGAAAAAGGTCGCCCCGTGATCGACGAGAGCCTGTATACCGGCAAGTATAACCCCGACATTCCGAACTTCATCCAGGCAAATGAGGCATGCAAGCTTCTGGAAGAGGGCGTCTGCTCGCTGGAAGAGTGCGACACCGCCATGGAGCTCGGATACAACATGGAAGGTCCGATTCATTACATCCAGAGATTTGAGCCGCAGCAGATCGCAGACGCGCTGAACGCGGTTGCCGATCACTTCGGCAAGGAAATTTTCAGACCCGTTGCTACCATTACCACGGGCGCATATAAAAGAGGCTGACGCAAATGCTGCGCAATGGAAATTGAAACTCAATTGCGCCCATTTTCGCTGCAAACTGCCGTCTGCTTCTGAAAAGAGGAGAACAGTATGAAAAAGTGTATTATCATTCCGGATTCGTTCAAGGGAACCATGTCTGCGCTGGAGTTTTGCCAGATTGCCGAGAAGACGGTCAAGCGCCATATGCCCGGTTGCGAGGTGCTGACCATTCCGGTGGCAGACGGCGGAGAGGGAACGGTCGACTGCTTTCGTCTGCGCGCTGGGCGCGGAGAAAATCGAGCGCAGCGTCTGCGGTCCGTGGCAGGAAAACGTCTCTGCCGCCTACTGCGTTAAGGACGGCACCGCGTTCATTGAAATGGCGCAGGCGGCTGGACTTCCGATGGTCGGCGAGCACAAAAACCCCGCGAAGACGACGACCTTCGGTGTCGGCAGCCTGATTCGCGATGCCGTGGAGCAGGGCTGCAAAAGCATCGTTATCGGTCTCGGCGGCAGCTGCACCAACGACGCCGGCGCCGGCGCTGCCGCAGCGCTCGGAACGAAGTTCTATAACGAGAAGGGCGAAAGCTTTGTGCCGACCGGAGACACGCTCGAACAGATCGTGTCCTACGATACGGCAGAAACTGAGCGCCTTCTTTCCAGCTGCACCGTCACTGCCATGTGCGACATCGACAACCCGATGTACGGCGCGCGCAAGGCGCGGCGGCAATCTTTTGCGCCCCAGAAGGGCGCGGATGAAGAAATGGTCGCGCTTCTGGACCGGAATCTCGTCCATCTCGGAAATCTCATGCAGCAGAAAACCGGGGCAGATATTGCAAACATGCCAGGCGCTGGCGCTGCGGGCGCATTCGGCGCAGGCATCGTCGCATTTCTGGGCGGCAAGCTCCAGTCCGGCATTGAGACCGTCCCTCGAGTGCGTCCGGTTTGACGAGCTGCTTGAGGGCGCTGACATGGTCTTCACCGGCGAGGGGCAGATGGACAGCCAGAGCCTGCACGGCAAGCAAGCGGTCATCGGCATCGCGGGAAGAGCCGCGAAGAAGCATGTTCCGGTCACGGTCATCGTCGGCTCCGTCGGAGACGGCGCAGAGGGCGGCTATGAGATGGGGTGAGATTTTCAGGGCCGCGCCGAGAGCCATATTTCTCGCGGCAAGCATTTGAAGCAACCGCCGCGCCTTCTGGCAAGCTTCGAATCTGCGCTTTGTCCAGGTCCTCAAAGACGCATCGACATGCACGGAAAACCCCTCCATTGCCCGAACCGGCTTTCCGTCCGGCGAGCAGAAAACCAGATCGCAGTGAGAGTAGTTCAGAAAATAGCTCAATATCACGATTTCGTAAAAGCAGCACCTGTCATATACCAGAAACACGTCCTTCATCCGGATACGCCTCCTTCGCAGATTTCGTTATGGTGCGCATATGCCGCGCGATCGCTTACAAAAATCCCGAGCAGCGCCGCACTGGCTGTGGTCTGCGCCGCCTCATCCTCGGTCTGCTTCCGGTTTGCAAAGCCTCTTCAAGCGCTCCAGCGCCGCCGGATTGTTGGAAGCGATGCGCCCAAGCACCGGACATCCGTCCATTTGCGCGCAGTCGGCACAGGTATCAAAGCCCTTCTCCCGGACGCAGGTATGGATGGGACAGAGCTTGTCGCAGAACGGCGTTTTGGGACCGTCTATGCGGCAGCCGGTGCAGGACATCATGTCCGGCGTAATTGGTACCCCGTTGAGCTTCGACCAAAGCGCAGCAGTTTTCTCGCGCAGGGCAGTATCATTTGCAATCGTTGCGATTCTGGCGT
>VOFG01000875.1_pt1 | contig 14000 bp, 21 predicted proteins | sample 5384171 | NCBI WGS metagenome assembly VOFG01 (sample SAMN12384726, study PRJNA508395) | human gut metagenome | isolation source: healthy gut F | host: Homo sapiens | reverse complement strand
CGTCGGCGGACAGCGCGTCAAACGCCTCCTTCAGCCAGCCGGCGTAAGTATCCTCCGTGAGCATGTACAGGAAGTTCTTGCCCACGATCTCGGAGTCGATGTCCATGTACAGGCCGTGCTCGCCCTCGGCCACGAAGTCCCAGCAGTTGTCATAGGTCTTGGAGCCGGTGTTGTTGTACATAAAGACCTTGTTCAGGGTCTGCAGGGGCAGGAAGCCGGTGTACGCGTCGGCGGTGGTGCCGTTGGCGTCGGCCCAGTCCTTGGGGATGAAGGTATCCAGCACGCCGGGCTGGACCATCTTGCTCTCGATCTGGTTGCCGTCCTGGATCAGGGTCATGGCATAGGTGCCGGTGGGCTTGAGCGCGTCGGCGGTGAGCTGATCGAAGATCTTGTTGTTCTTGGGCTGCTGCCAGTCGTACTCCATGTTATAGCTGGGGTCGATGGACTGCAGATACTCGATGAACAGAGGCAGAGCGGTCTTGCCGCGGCTGGAGTTGCCCACGCCGTAGAACGTGGCGCCTGTCCTTCGTTGCGCAAATCGATCTGTCGCAGGCAGCCGGCTTCGACCCGGAGGGGCTTCTGCCGCACACGGGAATGCTCTACTTCTTCTATGAGCTGCAAACCATGGCGTGGGGCAATCTCGAGGACGACGGCTGCGCCCGGGTTTATTATTATGATGTATCTCCGGACGCGCCGGCCGACCGCGCCGCCGAAGTCGCTGCCCGCTTCGCTGATGGTCCCCGAATCGCCGCTTACGATGCAGGGCAAGGTCAGCTATCCGTCCTCCGAGGAGCTTCCGCTTTCCGAGTTGAGCACAGCGGAACGCTTCCGCATCTACGATCTCTATGAGGCGCAGCTCCGGCAGAATGGCGTGGAGCTTGAGCATGATCCCGCAGAATGCTTCCAGCTGCTCGGCTATGCCGAGCTGATCCAAACTCGATCCTTCTGGAATGCGCCATGCACGCCGCAGGACTCAACTGGGGCGATTATGCGCAGCTCTCCGCCAAGGAGCAGCAGGCGCTGCTGGAAAACGGCGGCGAATGGACGCTGCTGGCCCAGTTCGGAACGCTGTCGGACGAGCTGATGTTCGGCGACTGCGGCTGCATCTATTTTTACATCCGAAAGGACGATCTGGCCGCGCAGCGCTTTGACCGCGTCTACCTCAATCTGCAATGCGGCTGAGCAGAATCGCCCTTCGAAAGGAAGTCTCATGAAAAGGTTTACCGCGCTTCTCCTGCTTTTATCCCTTCTGCTTCTGACCGCCTGCACCTCAAGTGTGCAGACGCCGGACGGCTTTTGCAGCCGGCGACTCGGAGCGGCTCGTCCTCTATACCTCGCACAAAAAAAAGAGGTCTGGTGGCCCATCGTCAAGGAATTTGAATCGCGCACCGGCATCTGGGTCGAGGTCGTGGAGGGCGGAACCAATGAGCTTCTCGAGCGCATCCGCAGCAAAAAGGACGCGCCGGAGGCCGACGTGATCTTCGGCGGCGGCGTGGAGAGCCTGCAATCCTACAGCGGCTGCTTTGCGCCCTATTCCTGTCAGGACGCGGCGCAGATCGCGGCGCAGTACCGCTCGCCGGATGATGTCTGGACGCCGTTTTCGTCCCTGCCGGTCGTTTTGATCTGTAATCCGAAGCTGCTTTCCTCCGAAAGCCTCAGAGCTGGGCGGACCTTCTCTCACCGGAGCTGCGCGGGAAGATCGCCTTTGCTGACCCGTCCGTCTCCGGCTCCAGCTACACCGGCCTTGTGACCATGCTCTATGCCCTCTCCGAGGAGGAGCAGGACGCGGTCTTGCAGCGCTTTGCGGAAAAATCTGGACGGGAAGCTCCTTTCCGGCTCCGGTGAGATCGTCTCGTCCGTCGCCTCCGGCGAATCGCTGGCCGGGATCACGCTGGAGGAGACCGCGCTCAAGCGCATCGCCGCCGGAGACGAGATCGAAATGATCTATCCAACGGACGGCACGAGCTGCGTTCCCGACGGCACCGCCATCGTCTCCGGCGCGCCGCATCCGGACAACGCGAAGGCCTTTGTGGACTTTACGGTCAGCCGCGACGTGCAGGAGCTGATCCAGGAGCGTTTTTACCGCCGCTCGGTGCGGGCGATGTGGAGCCTGCCAGTAAGCTTCCGCCGCTCAAGCAGCTGACGCAGGTCGATTATGACGTCGGCTGGGCAAGCGCGCACCGCGACGCGATCTTAATGAGCTGGGCATTCTATCTCGATACGGGCCGGAGTCATGAAGCTGTTTTCCTTTCATTCCTTCCGCCAGCGGCTGAACGCCGCGTTTCTGGCGGTCTCGCTGGTGCCGATGCTGATCTGCTCGGCGCTGCTGCTGCAAATTTTCCGCCTGCGTCTGCAAACGGACGCAAGCGAAACGGCGCAGACACAGCTTGACAGCATCTCGCAGTCCTTTGATGCGCTCCACGAGGGCTTTCAGGAGGTTCTGGACTCTCTGCAAACCAATTCTCTTGTGACAAAGGCGCTTTTTGACGGCACCGCCGAGGATTCCGAGGTCTACACGCAGCTGTTCAGCGCGACGGAGAGCGTCCGCGGCTTTGCGCGGTTCGATCTCTACGATATCTCCGGCCGCTGGCGCTATTCCACGCAGACCGCACCGGAGGACCGCACGCTCCCCGACGAACTGGGGCATTCTCAGCGAGGCCGCGCGCGCGGAGGCCGGAACACTTTTCTATTCCGCGTCCGAGGACCCGTCGGACACGGCGCAGCCGCTCCTGCAGGCGGGCGCGCTTCTGACCGACCGCTACGGCGCGCCGATGGACTATCTGGTGATCGAGGTCTATGAAGCCAACCTTCAAGCGCTGCTCGGCGGTAAGGCCGGCGCACAAAATGAGCTTCTGCTCCTCGACCGCTTCTGGCGCGCGATCTACTGCTCGCGTCCGGCGCAGGCACAGTCTCTGACCGATGCGCTGCGGATGCAGCTGCTTTCCGGCCTGCCGCTCACGGGCAGCTCCGACGAATTTCTCTATACCGTCCGCGTCCATCCCGGCACGGGCCTCGTTCTGGTCCTTCAGCAGCCGCAGGTCTTTACAAAAGGATACGCTCCGCCTTCTGTATACTGTGAGCGCGCTCAGCGCGCTCATCTGCGTGGTCGTGAGCATCCTCATGAGCCTGCAGCTCAGCCGCAGCACCTTCCGCCCCATCGGACGGCTGCACCATGGCATCCGTCAGGTCGGCAAAACGACCTCGACGTGCGCGTTCCGGTGCCGGAGGGCCGCCACGACGAGCTGGACGAGTTGGCCGTGCAGTTCAACTCCATGGTCGTCGCGCTCCAGCATAACCAGCAGGCGCTGCTGGAAAACCAGCAGGCGCTCAACGACGCGCAGATCCGTATGCTTCAGGCACAGCTAAACCCGCATTTTCTCTGCAACACGCTGGACACCATGAAGTGGATCAGCAAGATCAATCAGGTGCCGCAGGTGGCGCTGATGTCCACGAATCTGGCGGACATCCTGCGCTTCTGCATCTCTCCGGACGAATTCGTCCCGCTGAAAAAGGAGCTTGAGATTCTCAGCCGCTATATTGAGATCCAGCGTATCCGCCTTTCCGACAGCTTCGCTTACCACGCCGACGTTCCGCAGGCGCTGGAAGCGCTCATGGTTCCGAAAATGCTGCTCCAACCGCTTGCGGAAAACGCGATCCTGCACGGGCTGGAGGGCGTCGAGCACGGCGAGATCACCGCCTCGGCCCGCCTTCTGCCGGACGGAACGCTGGAGCTTCGCGTCCGCGACAACGGACGCGGCCTGCCGCCAGAGCTGCTCGGGCCGTACCGCCCGCCGGAGAAGCAGACCGGCCATCTCGGCCTTTTCAACGTCGATACCATTCTGAAAAAACACTACGGCGAGCGCTTCGGCCTGCGCCTTGAAAACAATACGGCCGGAGGCGGCGCGTGCATCATCGCCGTGCTTCCTGCCGGAAGGAGGGATTCCCAATGCTGAGGGTACTCGTCGTAGAGGATGAGGAAATGATCCGGAAGGGCATCGTGCTTGCGGTAGACTGGGCAGCGCTCGACTGCGTGATCGTCGGGGAGGCCGCAAACGGTGAGGAAGGTCTGGAGGCGGTGGAGCGGCTGCATCCCTCGCTCATCATCACAGACCTGAAAATGCCGAAAATGGACGGGCTGGAAATGGTCAGCCGCCTGCGTGAGTCTGGAAATTCCGTTTTGTCATCATCCTGACGGCCTATGACAGCTTCGCCTATGCGCAGAGCGCTCTCCGTCTCGGCGCGGTCGATTTTCTGCTCAAGCCGTTTCACGACGGCGATCTGGAAAAGGCAGTGCTCACGCTGCAAGGCAGGCTCAAGGCGCAGTCTGAGCGCACGAACGCTGCCTCCGGCGTTCCCGGCGTCAAAAAGGCGGCAAAAGCCGCTATGTGCTCGCGGCTATCGATTACATCGCTCAGAATTACGCCGACAGCAATCTGAGCGTCGGCCAGATCGCCGCGCAACTTGACCTGAGCGAGGGCCACCTGAGCCATCTCTTCAAAAAGGAGACCGATTACACGATCGGCAATTATCTTACACGCTACCGCATCCACAAGGCCATGGAGCTTCTGCGTCAGGGACGGTTAAAGGTCTACGAGGTCGCAGAGGCTGTCGGCTACCGCGATATCGCCTACTTCTCCGCGACCTTCAAAAAGGTCGCGGGCATGGCCCCTCGGGTATCAGGATTCGCAGGCTTGATCTTGCGTATACGATTACGACGTTTTCTTGTATCAAAAGGCTCGGATAAATTAAGTGCCGCCCGGTGGGCGGCACTTTTGCACCTGCTTCTTATGGAAGCAGCCTTCCGGACGACGGCCTCCATCTCCGCCTGAGCCCAGATAACGGGAACAGGGTAGGTAGGCTTGGCCTCCCGGAGCGCGCGGACGGCGATCTCGGGATATCATCGTCCCGCAGCTCTGCGACGGCCTGCGGTATGTCCATCTTCCGCTCCAGCTCGCGGATGCGGGAGAGGACGGCCTCCGCCTTTTCGGTATCTGTCTGCCCGCCGAGGAAGAGGTATTCCGCGATACGCGCAAGCTTACCGGTGATGCGGAAACCATATGCCTCGAGCACAATGGAAGCACCGTCGCACAGGCCTGCCCGTGCGGGATGTGATAAAGTCCGCCGAGGGCATGGGCGATGGCATGGACGTAGCCGACATAGCCGTTCGTGAACGCGATGCCCGCGTAATACGAGCCGAGGAGCAGATGCTCCCGCGCGGGCAGATTATAGCCGTCCATGTACGCTGAAAGCAGATTCTCGTGAATGAGCTTCATCGCATCGAGCGCGTAATGGCGTACCTTCTGCGAGGCAAAGCAGTTCGTATAAGCCTCGATGGCGTGTGTGAAGGCGTCCATGCCGGTATCCGCCGTGATGCTTTTGGGCAGAGCGCAGGTGAGCAGCGGGTCGAGAATGGCCGCGTCCGGTACGAGGCAGAGGTCTGCCACCGGGAATTTCAGCTCACGCTTCGCGTCGGTCGCCACGGCTGCGGCCGTGACCTCGGCGCCGGTACCGGCGGTGGTGGGACGGCGACGGTGAACGGAAGCTTCCTGCGCACCTTGAGCGTCCCCTTCATTTTTTCGACCGGCTGTTCCGGCTTGACCGTGCGGGCGGCGGCCAGCTTGGTGCAGTCGATGGCGGAGCCGCCGCCGACGCTCAGAAAGGCGTCGCAGCCCTCGTCGCGGTAGCTTTTCGCGGCGCACTCGATGCAGGAAAGATCGGGGTCCGGACGGACGCCGTCGAACACGGCGGCTTCAATGCCCTTGCTTTCCAGCTCGGAGAGCAGCGGCGCAAGCGTTCCGCGGCGGACAGTTCCGGCGGTCGTCACGATCTGCACCTTGTGTACGCCATGCTGCTTGAGAATGACGGCGGCCTTGAGAAAGCTTCCGTTTCCGGTCACAAGCTCCTGCTTTTTCTCCGGAAGCACGCGGAGAGCCAGCGCCATCGCGCCCTGGTAGACGCGGTAAAGAATGGTTTTTCCGTTTTTCATACGATCACAGCTCCTGAATTTCTGCGTGCGGGTCAAAGCCCCGCGCGGGCGCAGACATCCTCGAACGCGGGAACGCTGGAAATGCCGCCCGGCTTTTCCGTCGAAAGTCCCGCGCTGGTGCAGGCAAAGCGGACGATCTCATCCAGCTCCGCGCCGTCCAGCGCCTCCGGCGCCTTCCCGGTCTGGAGCAGCTTCCAGACGGCAGAGCCGCCGAAAATATCGCCCGCGCCGGTGGTGTCGATGGTGTGAAGGCCGGTGAGGGCAGGGACAGTCCCAACGGCATTGCGGTTTGCGAACAGGCAGCCGTTTTTGCCGAGCGTGACAAAAACGAGCCGGATGCCGAACTCGTTCAGAAGCTTCTGCGCGGCTTCCTCATAGGAAATGTCTCCGAAGAGGAAGGAGACCTCCTCGTCGCTGATCTTTACAACGTCCGCCTGCCGCAGGCCCCAGAGCATTTGCTCCTTTGCCTGCGCAAGATCATTCCAGAGCGGCTTGCGGAGATTGGGGTCGAAGGTAATGAGCTTTCCGTGCTCCTTTGCATACGCAACGGCGAACTGCGTCGCCGAGCGCGCCGGCTCGTCGGTCAGGGAGAGCGTTCCGAAGTGCAGAACGCGTGTGCGGTCCAGAAGCCCTGTGGAGATCTCGTCCTTGCGCAGACAGGTGTCTGCGCCGGGCTTGCGGGCAAAGGCGAAGTGCCGGTCGCCGTCGGGGTCGAAGGTCACGAACGCGAGCGTTGTAAAACGTCAGGAGCCTCAATCATGCCCTCCGTGCCGATCCCGGCCTTTTCCAGCGTGCCGAGCAGCAGCTTGCCGAAGGTATCCGCGCCGACCTTGCCGATCATGCTCGTTTTTCGCGCCGAAGCGCGTCAGCGCGGCGAGAAAATTCGCCGGAGCGCCGCCGGGGTGCGCGGCCATGACGGGATATCCATCCGCGTCCGTTTCCTTGCAGGCAAAATCGATCAGAAGCTCACCAAGAGCGATCACGTCATATTCAGAGCGCATATGTTTTCTCCTTTTGATCCTTAAATATCCGGCGCCGGCTCCGGCTCCGGCATTCAGGCTGTTTCCGAAGGCCGCTGCGACATCGGCCTGTCCAGCCGCGCGCTGAAGGACGATGAGAAGGCAGCCCTGACCGAAACGACCGTCGCGCTCGACGGCATTGCCATGATTGTGAACCCCGAAAACCCCGTTTCCGACCTGACGGTCGAGCAGATCGCCGATATCTACACCGGCAAGATCACCAACTGGTCCGAGGTTGGCGGCAATGACGCCGCTATTGTTCTCATCGGTCGTGAAGCCGGTTCCGGCACCCGCGACGGCTTCGAGTCCATCACGGGCACCAAGGATGCCTGCCAGTACCGTCAGGAGCTGACCTCCACCGGCGACGTCATCACCACCGTCTCCCAGAACCCGGACGCCATCGGCTATGCTTCCCTTGCAGCGCTGAAGGACAACGTCAAGGCTCTGACCGTCGGCGGCGTGGCCCCCACGGAGGATACCGTCAAGGACGGCAGCTATGTCATCCAGCGACCGTTCGTTCTCGTGACCAAGACCGGCGCGAAGCTCTCCGAGAACGCACAGAAGTTCTTCGACTTCGCCCTGAGCGCGGAAGCCGCCCAGTACATTACCTCCGCCGGTGCTGTCCCGGTGAACGGCTGATATGAAAAAGAAACAGACAATGGAAGACGTCGTACACGGCGTCTTCCTCCTGTTAGGATTGGTCACAGTCGGCTGCGTGCTGCTCATTACCGTGTACCTGATCCTGTCCGGCCTGCCGGCCATTACAAAAATCGGCCTCGGAAACTTCCTGTTCGGCATGGAATGGGCCTCGACGGCCTCCGATCCGAAATACGGCATTCTCCCCTTCATCCTCACCAGCGTATACGGCACGTGCGGTGCAATTCTGCTCGGCGTGCCGGTCGGGTTCCTGACGGCGGTGTTCCTGTCAAAAATGGCCCCGAAGAAGCTCCGCTCCGTCATGGAATCGGCGGTCAGTTTGCTTGCCGGTATCCCGTCGGTTGTCTATGGTCTGGTCGGTATGCTGGTGCTCGTTCCCGGCATCCGGAAGCTGTTCCACGTGCCGGACGGCGCAAGCCTGCTTGCCGCGATGGTCGTGCTGGCAATTATGATCCTGCCGTCCATTATTAAGGTTTCCGTCAACGCGCTCGCCGCGGTTCCGAAGGAGTATGAGGACGCGTCGCTGGCGCTCGGCGCAACGCCGGTCGAGACGTGGTTCCGCGTATCGGCTCCGGCGGCCAGAAGCGGCATTGCCGCTGCCGTCGTGCTCGGCGTGGGCCGCGCCATCGGCGAGGCCATGGCCGTCATGATGGTGTCGGGCAACGCGCCGAATATGCCGTCGCTGTTTGAAAGCGTGCGCTTTCTGACCACGGCGGTCGCAAGCGAAATGTCCTATGCGTCCGGCCTGCAGCGGCAGGCGCTGTTCTCCATCGCTCTGGTTCTTTACCTGTTCATCATGCTCATCAATGCGGCGCTCAATTTCTTCCTGAAGCGCAAAAAGGAGTAAAACCATGCTGACAAACAAGCTTTCCGCGTCCAGACGGGTGTATACCGCTGTCATGCGTGCGCTGCTGCTCCTCGCCGCCGTGCTGACGGCCGCATTGGTCGTGTTCATGATTGTGTATGTACTCTATAAGGGCCTGCCGTATGTCACATGGCACCTGATCTCGACGAAGCCGAGCTACATCACCGGCGCGATCGGCATTCTGCCGGATATCTGCAACACGGTGCAGATTCTGCTTGCTTCCCTGCTGATTGTCCTGCCCCTCGGCGTGGGCGCAGCAGTCTATCTGACGGAATATGCGCAGAACAAGAAAGCTCGTCGCAGCCATTGAATACGCCGCCGAGACGCTTTCCGGCATTCCGTCCATCATTTACGGTCTGGTCGGTATGCTGTTCTTCTGTGAATTTCTCGGTATGCAGACGAGCCTCCTCGCCGGCGCATTGACGCTCGTCATTATGAACCTGCCGACCGTCCTGCGCACAACGCAGGAGAGTTTGCGGACAGTTCCGCAGAGTTACCGCGAGGGTGCGTTCGGCCTTGGCGCGGGCAAATGGCGCGTGGTGCGCACGGTCGTGCTGCCGGGCTGCATCGACGGCATTGTGACCGGCTGTATCCTCTCCGCTGGCCGTATTCTGGGCGAATCCGCCGCACTTTTGTTCACGGCAGGCTTTGCCCACACGCTGAACAAATTCGTCATCGGGCTTGCCAGCCCCGGCGCGACGCTGACGGTCGCGCTGTACGCCTACGCGAAGGAGGAGGGCGAATTTGACGTTGCCTTCGCCATCGCGGCCATTCTTATGATTTTGACGCTTCTGATTAATCTTGCCGCCGGGATCGTCGGAAAACAGATCCAGAAACGGAGCCAGAAATGAAGACTGTCAACCCCTGCGGTCTGAAGCGGGCCGCGCTCATCAACGACCTGTCCTGCTTCGGCAAATGCTCCCTGAGCGTATCAATGCCAATTTTGTCCAGCTACGGTGTGGAAACGGTGCCGCTGCCGACGGCGATCTTATCGACGCACACGGGCGGCTTTACCGGCTTTGTCGTGCAGGACATGACGGAGAATATGCGGCTGTTTGCCGCGCACTGGAAAAAGCTAGGCGTGAAATTTGACGCCATTCTCACCGGCTACTGCTGCACGGTCGAGCAGATCAAACTGGCAGCGGAGTTCATCCGCAGTTTTGCAGAGTACGACACGCTCGTGCTTGTAGACCCCGTTTTCGGCGATCATGAGGCGCTCTACACCGGCTTTACCGACGCGCATGTCGACGCCATGCGGGAGCTGTGCAGTCTGGCCGATCTCATTACGCCGAACCGCACGGAGGCCGCGCTGCTGGCCGGGCTGTCCTTCTCCAGCGCAGACGAAACGCTTTTATATGCGCAGCAGGTCAAGGACGCGGTCATCACCAGCGTCGGCTCCGGCAGCCGCATCGGCTATCTGGCTCGGCTTGACGGACGCGTGACGCTCGTGCAGAAGGAAAGCGTCGATATGACCGTGCACGGCGCGGGCGATGTGTTCACCAGCGCGCTGAGCGGTGAGCTTCTGAGCGGACAGGCGCCGCAGACGGCGCTGCTGCGCGCGGCGGACTTCTGCGACAGCTGCATCCATGAAACGGCCAAGCGGCAGCCCGGCCACTGGTACGGGCTGGCCTTCGAGCCGGTATTGAAAGGAACTCGTGTATGAACGATATTATCACAGTCAAAGACTTACAGCTCTGGTACGGGCAGACGAAGGCGCTCAAGGGCGTGTCGATGAATATCCCGGAAAAGAGCATTACAGCCCTCATCGGCCCCTCCGGCTGCGGCAAATCGACGTTTCTCAAGACGCTCGACCGCATGAACGATCTGGTTCCGGGTGTGCGCATCGAGGGCGAGGTCCAATATAACGGGCAGGATATCTTTGCGCCGTCTGTCGACGTGAACGAGCTGCGGCGCGAGATCGGCATGGTCTTCCAGAAGCCGAATCCCTTCCCTATGAGCATCTACGACAACATCGCCTACGGCCCCCGGACGCACGGCGTGCGCAAAAAGGATGAGCTCGACGAGATCGTCGAGCAGTCGCTGCGCGGCGCGGCGATCTGGGACGAGGTCAAGGACCGGCTGAAAAAGAGCGCCCTCGGTCTCTCCGGCGGCCAGCAGCAGCGGCTCTGCATCGCGCGGGCGCTGGCGGTGCAGCCGGAGGTCCTTCTGATGGACGAGCCGACGAGTGCGCTCGACCCCATCTCGACCTCCAAGATTGAGGAGCTTGCCACGAATCTGAAGGAGCAGTACACCATCATCATCGTTACGCACAATATGCAGCAGGCGCTGCGCATTTCGGACAAAACGGCGTTTTTCCTGCTGGGTGAGCTGATTGAATACGACGACACGCAGACGCTGTTCTACCAGCCGAAGGAGAAGCGCACCGAGGATTACATCACCGGGAGGTTCGGATAATGAGAAGCAAATTTGACCAGCAGCTTGCCCTGCTGAATGAAGAGCTGACGCAGATGGGCGAAACGTGCGCGAAGGCCATCGGTCTTGCCGCGCAGGCGCTCGAAGATCAGGACGCGGCGACCGCCGCGCCGGTCGCGGAGCTGGAGGAGCAGACAAACGAGCAGGAACGGAGCATCGAAGCGCTGTGTCTGAAGCTGCTTTTGCAGCAGCAGCCGGTCGCACGTGACCTGCGGCAGATTTCGGCAGCACTCAAAATGATCACGGATATGGAGCGCATCGGCGATCAGGCAGCGGATATCGCGGAAATCATCCCGTTTTTCCTCAGCCACAACACGTTTGACTGCACGCTCGTCTGCCGCATGGCACAGCAGGCCAGTCCATGGTCACGCAGAGCGTAGACGCGTTTGTCCGCCGCGATGTGGATCTGGCTCGCTCGATCACAAAGCAGGATGATCTGGTCGACGAGGATTTTTCCAACGTCAAGCAGGCATTGATATCCGCGATTGCCCGCGAACCCGGCCAGGGTGAGGTTGCACTGGATTTGCTGATGATTGCGAAGTATTTCGAGCGCATGGTGCTGTTTGACTCGCAGGCCGACGAAAGCAGCATGGAAAATCATGCCCAGCGCGAGGAGGTCCGGCAGGCGCTCGAGACCGGCGAGGGGCAAAGCTCCCGCTACTCCAGCACGCTTCTGGAAAAGACGATCTACTATGCGAAAAGGCTGACGGACGGCTCCATCCTGCGTATTTCGATCAGCCGCGCCACGGCGGGCGTGCTTGTGATGGGGATGCTCCAGCCGATGCTGGTCGTGCTGGCGGCGGCGCTCATTCTGGCGCTTGTTCTGGCAAAGCGCATCTCCGCCCGGATCGTCGCGCCGCTCAACCGTCTCGATCTGGAAAAGCCGCTGGAAAACGATACCTATGAGGAGCTTTCTCCGCTGCTCACGCGCATCAATCAGCAGCGCCGCCAGATCGACGCACAGCTGCGCACGCTCCAGCAGAAGAAGGACGAATTCGACCAGATCACGGCGAGCATGAACGAAGGCCTCGTCCTGATGAACGAAAAGGGGACGGTGCTGAGCATCAACCCGGCGGCAAGGGAGCTGTTCCATGCGGAGCCGGACTGTGTCGGACAGGATTTCCTGACCGTCGAGCGGAGCCACGAGATCAGCTGCGCCATCCGGCGCGCACTGGAGGAGGGCCATGCAGAGCTGCGTGTGGAGCGCGGCGGACGCGAGTATCAGCTCGATATCAGCCGTATCGAATCGGAGGGCACGGTCATCGGCGCAGTGCTGCTGGCGTTTGACGTGACGGAGCAGGCCTTTGCCGAACGCAATCGCCGCGAATTCACGGCAAACGTTTCCCACGAGCTGAAAACGCCGCTTCAGTCCATTATGGGCAGCGCGGAGCTGATCGAAAACGGCCTCGTGAAGCAGGAGGACATGCCGCGCTTTGTCGGCCATATCCGCACCGAGGCGGCGCGTCTTGTGACGCTCATTGAGGACATCATCCGCCTGTCTCAGCTGGACGAGGGCGGGGAGCTGCCGTTCGAGCCGGTCGATCTGAAAAAGCTGGCCGAGGAGGCGTCCGCCTCGCTGGCCAGCGCTGCGGCGGAAAAAAAAGCAGGTCACGATCCGCGTCCATGGAGACGACAGGCAGATCACGACCGTCCGCAGGCTTGCTTCGGAGATCATCTATAACCTCTGTGACAACGCCGTCAAAAGTATAACCGTGAGGGCGGCAGCGTGGATGTGACCATCGGCGGCACAGCGCACGGCGCGGTCGTGACCGTGCAGGACACCGGCATCGGCATCGCGCCGGAGCACCAGAGCCGCATCTTCGAGCGCTTCTACCGCGTGGACAAGAGCCACTCGAGGCAAGCGGCGGCACGGGCCTCGGCCTTTCCATCGTCAAGCACGCCGTGCAGTATCTCGGCGGCAGGATCGAGCTGGAAAGCCAGCCCGGAAAGGGAACGACCATGCGCGTCCATTTCCCGGACGGAAATGTCTGACAGCAAACAGAACGCCCGCGTATGCACTCTGCATACGCGGGCATTTCTCTGTTTCTGGGAAGCTTACGGAGCATCCTCCGCATCCGGATCCGATGCGGCCTCAGGCACTTCGGACTGCGGCGCGCCGGCCCAGCGGAAGTTTTCCGTACCGGCTCCAAGCTCAAAGTGGCATTTGACGATACCAAGGTCGATCTTGCTGCACGGGCCGCCGGTCGAGCGCGCCGATACCTCATCGCCCTCCTGCCGGAAGAAAAAGCGCTGCTGATCCATGGCGGTCGGGGCCGGCATGACGGCCTCCATACCGCTGCGGAACCAGTCGGGCGAGGCGTCGGTCAGGTTGCAGACCTGCTCCAGCGGACGGTTTCTGTGCGGACTGCCGCGCGAAATGCCGTAGCCGAGGGCAATGACGCAGACCAGCTTTTCACCGGGATTGACGATGGCGGGACATTTGCGCTTGCTGTAGGTCAGCGCGACCCAACAGGTGCTCAATCCGAGCTGCTGGGCGAGCAGGACAAGCTTTCTCCGTAATAGCCCGTGCGCTCGTCAAGCGTATCGTCCTTCTGACCGACAAAGGCGATGTAGTTGCGGACGCCGACGAAGTGTCCGTAATGGGCCAGAAGGCCCTTGAAGGCGTCCGGCTCATCGGTGACGAGCTGGATGCGCATTTTTGCGGCGGAAGCATATTCCTTGACGGCCTGCTTCATCGTGAGCAGAATGTCCTGAGGAATGGGAGTGGAGATAGGAGCGCACAGAGTGGCGCTTTTCCATCGCCTCGCGGACGGATAACATTTGCATGGATAAAACCTCCTTTTGCAGCATTATAGCATATACTTTTTATAAAGAAAAGCGAAAATTACAAACAAGGAAAGCCGGAAAGCATTCGCTTTCCGGCTTTGGCGTATGGCGTGGATGGTTATGCGGATCTCCACTTGCGGCAGCGGCGCGCCATTTTGCGGCGGCGGCAGATGCCGGAGATCACGAAGAAGAGAATGACGGCGGCAATGGCAGCCAGCGTCAGGATCAGGTACATCGTCGTGTTCGAGCCGCT
>VOFG01000831.1_pt1 | contig 14000 bp, 19 predicted proteins | sample 5384171 | NCBI WGS metagenome assembly VOFG01 (sample SAMN12384726, study PRJNA508395) | human gut metagenome | isolation source: healthy gut F | host: Homo sapiens | reverse complement strand
TCAGTCTGCTCTACGGAACAGGCCTCCAACAATCCCTGATCGTATAATTCGGATACGATGGAACTCATGCCATGATAACGCAGGCCACCGGCATGGTTGGCGAACGGAATAAATTCACTTCCCAAGGTGTACATCTTTGCCAGCGGGGTAACCTTTCCGGTATCGCAGAAGTCATATGCATATTTACCTCTTGTCAGGCTCGGACAACTTGCCGGCTCCACTGCGATGATCGGTAATCATTCTCGCCCCCTTAACATTTCGCCCACAAATGGGGAGATCAGACCGCCCAGATTGGAACCGCCTCCGGCGCATCCGATGATAACATCTGCTTTGACGCCATATTTATCCAGAGCCTGTTTTGGTCTCTAAACCAATGACAGACTGATGTAACAAAACCTGTGCCAAAACGGAGCCTAACTGCTTGGTCACATATCGGTAACCTTCCTGCTTGGTCTCAGCCTCGACTGCTTCGGAAATAGCACATCCCAGACTTCCGGTCGTTCCCGGAAATTCTGCATTGATCTTTCTTCCGATGTATTGTTCTCCGTTGTCATGGAAGGGCAAGGTGTTACCGTCGCACCATAGGTTCTCATTACCTCCCGGCGGAATGGCTTTTGCTCATAAGAACATTTCACCATATAGACGACAATGAGACAATCGAGGAAATCTTTTCGATTTCCTCCAATTTGATAATGCAGTTTTTTTCTTTCTGCCTTCCGCTGTAAAGGTTGCTTTCACATCTGCTGTCCCATTCAGATTAACATACCAATCAAATGTAGTATCCGATGTCGGTGTTATCAGATATACAAACTGATTGACAACATCGTGGCTGATAGTGCTACCACTAAAATCAACAAGGCTGTTCAGAGTAGAACGGATACCCTCTATATCCAATCCTTTCGGATTGCTTTTTTCCTGTGGAATTTCATCAAGTGCTTTTTGAAGTTTCTTGATTTCTTCATCGACAGGACTTCTCATTGCTTGATACTCGTCCTTGGAAATCTCTCCATCAGCTCTCATAGCAATCAAGTTAGTCAGTCTGCTATTTGCCTTATCCAATTTCGCCTGTATCGTTACCGTATCGGATTGAGTTTCGTTAGATTTTTCTTCCTTATAATAATACTTAATAAGGTCTAACGCAATCAGTACAGACTCTTTTCTCTCCGTCCAGAGATGCTCTAACAAAGCTTTTGCCATAAAATCGAGTTTCCAATCGGTTATCATTCTGCTGTCACAATATCCCTCAGTATCTAAACCGATTTCAGCTCTTTTCCGTTTAATTCCGTTGTTAAGCTGATTGTAGCATTGATAACCGTAAGAGGTTTTTCCGTCCAATTTCGTATGCCATTTGTTTTTACGATATGATGAGCCGCAGGAGCAACGCAGCTTGTTGACCCATATATCTCGTGAATCACGCTTACTATGTGTGTTTTTCCCTGCCGATACACATACAGGTTTTACTCTACTTTCCCTTATCGCCTGTGCTTTATCCCATATCTCTTGAGAAATAATAGCAGGGAAATCTCCCTCAACATATTCATAAGTGGACATATCAAGATTGTTAATTCGCTTCTGCTCTAAAAAGTTATTGCTTCTGGATTTGTTGTAACACTTTGTTCCTGTGTAAGTGGCATTTTTAATCGCTCTCATAATATTTGAAACGCTCCACTTTATAAGTCCAGAAGCTGTTTTCCTTTTTTCGCTCCGTCAAAATCTTTGCGATTTTCATCGAGCCATAACCTTGCAGATACAAATCATATATCATTCTGACCGTTTCTGCCTGTTCCTCATTGATAACATAGGTATCTCCAACACGGTCATAACCTAAAATATTACCGTTTCCATAGAGAACACCATTATCACGGCTGATTTTCTGACCTGCTTTTACACGCTCGGAAGTCTTGCGACTTTCTTCCTGTGCCAATGTTGCCATAAGAGATAGCCGCAGTTCTCCATCTCCGTCCATTGTCCAAATATTATCGTCGATAATGGGTATTCGATTGTCAAGGAACAATCCTGTTTTCGCCACACAAAGGAAAAACAGGGTAAGAGGTTTTTGTCCTCTCACCCTGTAGCCCGTGGGAATATTCAATTTTCCCCTCTACTCAAAAAAAACTTTTTTAATTTTTCTTTGAGCCTATCCATTCTTCTGTAAACAGGTATTTTCAGTAATATCCAGATACACCGCAATTTCACGGGTTGAATATCCTTGTACCTTCATCAAAGCAATCTGCAATGTAAGCCTCCGTCCACCTTAATCAAAACTTGATAGAGGTGCTGATTTTCGATACTGTCCAGAAAATCCTCAACCGTGTTTATTTCGGGCTGTGTCATATCCGCTGCGAGCTCTTCAAGGTATGTACCTGTTTCTTGCATACGCTGATAGTAACGCCTGTCGGAATTGAAAATCGCCCAATCGTGAACACGGAGCTTTTCTATATCGTCCTCATTAACGCCCAAGCTCCGTAACTGCTTCTCCTCGGCTTCTTTCCATAGCCGCCATTTCTTTTCTTCTCTGGGCTTTGTTGTACGCCATACTGTTTCCTCCAATCTGAATTTTTGAAAATCCAGATTGGCAGGCGGAGAACGACAACCAACAAAGCAAAAAGCCGCAAAGGTACAAAGACCTCTACGGCAATAAGCGTAAAAACTTCTATGTTTAAGAGATGTAATCTCTACTTAAAACCGTAAGAGTGCCACGAGTGAGTGATGATTTTTCTAAAAGATAATCTTCACTCCACTGTGACACTCCGTAAATAGTAGCTGCTTCTAATGAGCAGCATTGCGGTCATATTCGACCATCGCATAAAAAAATCCTCCAAACTCAAAACGGGTTTGGAGAGATGAATTGCCAGCATTTTATTTAAGCGTGGCGATACAGCCCACCAAAAACCTCGTTTTTTTTATTTGGTGGGCTTGTAACGCTAATCCAAATTATTTACCTACATCAATAAGCCTTATCTCATATACTATCGGATAGTAGAACGGGGTTTCTTCTGTAAATGCGTTCTTTAATATTACCTTAACGGCATCACCTTGTTGGAAATTACTAATTATTATTTCGTTTCCATCGGCATCAAATAACTTTGTATTCTCACTAATACCAAGTGAGTTTATTGGGTTGCTATATATTTCGGTTGTTCGTTCAACAATCAGTCTGCTTTCACCATCAGGTTGTATAACAGTTTTTTTACAATAAACTTTCAAATGACATTTCAGACCATTTGGGTGATTGGCTAACCAAAATTATCCCACAAACCAAAAAAGACCAAAATTACTATAATTCCGATGATTATCCACTTTTTCTTTTCATAAATACCTTTCTATGCTACTTGATGTTGCTTAAAAAATCGTTTTGCTAACGGAAGCATAATTACTGTCAGCGTAGCGTACAAAATTGCCCTAACAGAAAATATATCCAAAACCAAACTCCCAAATTGATAAGAAATATATTGACCAAACTGTGGCACAGTAGAATGGTATGGAAGCAGGAACAGTATTAGATTGTATAATCCTGTTGTTCCATTAGGAGAAACAAATAGTGGAATGAACAGGACAGGAACGAGTACAATCAGCACAAGATAAGGACTTTTCATTTTTCGCTGACAGTAAAAGAGTTAAACTTATCATGGCAAACAATACAAGATAAATCACTCCTAAATTGACAAGTGTTCCTTGAAGAAATGTTAAAGGATAAGGAACAGTAGTTCCGTTGATTTGCAATGGCAAATTCCATCCATCAACACCAAATGCAACAAGCGGCAACCCAAAAGCGACAATGATATGAAGTGTAAATGCTGCAAAACCAAACAAATAGGAAGCCACAATTTTTGCGGTTGTCAGTTTTGTTTTTCCATATTTTGCTGACAAAATTACTGCATCTGTTCCTGCCTGATATTCGCCAGAAAATACAGGTGCAATTACAATACATACAGCCAACAGCGAAAACATCAATAGTTCAAAACAACTTATAATGGTTTCCCAACTTTTATAGTAGCCATACTGAAAAGGTTCCTCAACTTTGCTGTTCATATCTAACCAATAGGACTTTTGTTCTTCCGTTAATTTACGAGAAGAATCGTTTAATAACTTTTCAATTTTTTCCTGTCTTGCCTGATAGAAGTCCGTACCGTTAGAAACATCTAAATCTACTAATGTATTATAAATAACGCTCTCATTTGGATTTGAATAGTTTTTTGCAATCAGGTTGAGCAAACTTTCTCTCGGCGCAATACCATCCCAATATGCGTCATCAATTAAAAATTGTTCATATCCGTCATAGCCTACATTATCAGAATTTTCAAAAAGTTCTTGTACTTCACGAATTGCTCCTGCAATATACTCATTCGTCAGAGAAACAGAAATATCCTCATACTGTGTTTTCTGATACTCAATACCTTCAAAACCTTTCATTACACCTTCTTGATTATAGGTTTGAAATTGTATAATAGGTAATCCAAAAAGAAATGCCGTTAAAATCAAACTGACTGCCATAATGATTAGTGTGGATTTTTACGCAATATTTTTAAAAATTCGTACTTAACCAACATTTTATTTTCCCTCCCGTGTTTCTTCTCCAAAATGATATAAAAATAAATCCTCTAAACTTGGACTTACAGCAATTGCATCATCCATCGGTGCAATTTCATCTATAATCCTCAGCCTTACCTTGTTATTTTCGTGATGCAAATTTACAACAGAAAACTTTCTGCTGTATTCATCAGCATTTCGTTCATCAACTAAGATTTCCCACACTTTTCCTCTTATATTGTCTGTAACCGTAGCCATTGGCTCTTGCAACAAAAAGCTACCGTTCTTCATCAGTAAGATTGTATCTGCAATATAAGAAACATCTGAAACAATGTGAGTAGAAAGTATAACGATTTTCTCCTTTGCAAAATCTGAAATGAGATTGCGGAAACGCACACGCTCTTTCGGGTCAAGTCCCGAAGTCGGCTCGTCCAATATCAAAATAGACGGATTATTCAATTCTACCTGTGCTATCCCCAAACGCTGTTTCATACCACCAGAATAAGATTTGATTTTTTTATCTGCCACATCATCCAGATTTACCATATGAAGCAAATCCTGTGTACGAGTTTTTGCCACTCGCTTATCAAGTCCTTTTACAGCCGCCATATATAGCATAAACTCACGGGCGGTAAAATCAGGGTAGAAACCAAAATCCTGCGGCATATAACCTAAATGAGTATAATACTGCTCGCCAAAAGCTCATTTATTGTTTTTCCATTTAAGCGAATATCGCCCGAAGTCGGTTTCAAAACACCGCATATCATTCGCATCAGCGTTGTCTTTCCTGCCCCGTTTGCTCCAAGTAGTCCATACACTCCCGGCTCTAATTTAGCATTTACATTATCTACTGCACATTTTTGTTCCGTACTGTTTACTCAAATTCCGTAACTGTAATTCCATACAGATAACCTCCTATTGTTTTTTTTCATAGGCATAAAATAGATGACCTATGCTTAATAGCATAAATCATCTATCTTAGGCAGGGCTTTTCTGTATCTTAATTTAACCTTAATTTACTGCTTAATGGGTATTGATACTGTAAACTCTGTTCCTTCATTCACTTTACTCTTTACAGTAATTATTCCTCCGTGAAGCAATATAATTTGTTTTTGCAATCGCAAGTCCAAGACCACTTCCTTCTGGCTTTTCTTGGGTATTTGTACCTCTATAATATCGTTCAAATAACTCGGATTGCTCTTTATCACTTATACCAACTCCATTATCTCGTACAATAATGGACACCTTATCTTGCCCACTTCTTTCCACACAAATTATCACACTTGTTTCTGGTGGGTTATGCGTCAAGGCATTGATAATAAGGTTTCCTATGGCACGACGGAACAATTTATCATCAATATGAACGACAATATCATCCGCTACGCTTTCAAACTCTATATTGCAGGTTGAAAAAAGCAGGGTCATTGATAATATCTATAACCAATTCCTTAATATAACGCACAAGATGAATTTTCTGCATAGACAAGGGAATTACACCTGCTTCAAACTGATAAGTTAATTTAAGGTCATTGATTAACTTCTCTGCATAATCTGCATTTTTCAATATGATTTTTCCATACTCTTGTATAGTGCTATTTTCAGAAATTTTATTTTCTGCAAGTAGGCTGCATATCCTTTAATAGGAGAGAGAGGAGTTTTTACATCGTGAGTTATATTCGTTATCCATTCTCTGCGTACTCTTTCTGTATCTTTTCGCAAATTATCACTATGACGGATTTCAGTATTCATTTCATTCAAAACTATATAGACATCACGAAACAACCCTTTTCCGCAAGATGAACATAAGTACGCTGACTAATATTTTGAATACCTCTTGTGATTTTTTCAAGATGCTTTGAAAGCCACAATCCATAAGCAAGTGTGAATACAAAAACAATACCTAAAATGAGTATAATCCTATGCGAAATATAGGCGAAAGGCGGCTAATATTCTCACCGTTATAATAAATCATATATTTACCAACTGCGTAAGGGAAACCAATAATATATAATTGTATGTTTGCTCCGAACTTTCATAATTACTTGCAAAAACCGTATATTTATTATCATAATCACTTGTATGAAACTCCATTAGCTGCGAAGCAGAATAGTGCATAGGATACTTGTCTGGTTTATGGTAAGAAAAAACCTCTTGTCCATTTTCATCAATCACTTGCAACCACAAATCATATTCATTTAAGTATTCCATTCCTTTATTTTCCACTATGATTTCTCCATTTTCTTCCTCTAACCAAGCAGAAAAATTGTCTGTAAACCTGTTTGGCCAAGTGGCTAAACTAAGCCCTTCTGGCTCTGGAATTGAAAAAATATAATAAAAGAGACCTATTCCTATAATTATTGAAGCTGAAACCAAAACAATTACAAGACCGAACAGCCGAAAAATGGATTGATATTCTTTTTATTTTTCATATGGGTTCACCAGTTTATAGCCTAATCCTTTCATCGTTATAATATATTGGGGAGTTGTGGGATTATCCTCTAACTTTTCACGCAAGTGTCGAATGTGTACCATTATTGTATTATCACATCCGAAACTATCTTCGCCCCAAATTGCTTCATATAAGCGTTCGCGGCTAATTACTCTACCTTTTGTTTTCTGCCAGATATTTCAGTATTTCAAATTCTCGTGCTGTTAATTCAATAGTGCTATTGCCTTTCATCACTTTGCAACCTTCAGTATCTATCATCAAATCGCCAATTTTAACAGAATAATTTTCAGATGATGTATGCTTGTACTCAGCACGGCGTAATTGTGCTTTTACTCTATAAGCAATTTCTTTTTGGACTGAATGGCTTTGTCACATAGTCATCACCGCCAACAGACAAACCAAGTATTTTATCTAATTCATCATTCTTGGATGATAAAATAAAATCGGACAATGTGAAAATGCTCGAATTTGCTTTGCACACCTCATACCCACTAATGTCAGGGAGCATAACATCTAATACGATAACATCTGGCTGTGTTTTTTACACACATCCACCGCAGTAAATCCATTGTTAATTTTGATAATGTTGTAATACCCTTCTATGTTAAGAGCTTTTTTCAAGTAAGTCTAAAATATCTGGCTCATCATCGACAATCATAATTTTATAATCTGTCACGAAGTTATATCCTCCTTTTTGCTTCTTTGATGAATTATGCTTAAAAGCGTCCATCCTCAGGCTTCTTGGCATTTTTAGAATGAGCCAAGTATTGCCCATCTTTTCTGCCCCGTCAATTCGTCCATCATTGCAATATTGCAATACTCGTCTATCTGAAATCTTCCATTTTACAGCAACTTCCTTTGTGGTCATATAGTCCATATCACACCTCCAACACTTATAAAGTATACTTCGTTTGTCCGAAGAATACAAGTCTGCAAATATGAATTTTTACGCCCTGTAACAAGAGATTATATATCCTATTAAGAGAGATTTCACATCGTTTAATCAGAAGCCACATCTCTGTAAAAATATAAGAGTAAGATTTTCAGAGAATAGGTGGTGAGTTTTATGGACGAAAGGAACAACAATTTTGACTTCGATTTTACGCCTATCGGTCGGGCTGTTCTTCTGTCTGCTCTGGCTCGGCATCCATAACGGAGGTATCTTTTTCATTCAGATTCAGTTCAATGTTAAGAGCGTTCAGCCGTTCTGTTTTTTCTTTCAAATTTCATCTTCAAAGGTAAACGGCTTCTTGATTTCCCTTTGCGGTTTCAAAGGCGTGCGATTTTCCGCGGTTTCAAGTCTGGCTTTTGACAGGCTTGTTTTTTCGATTTCCGAGGGCATCAGCACCTCCGCTTTGCTTTTGGTTCTTGGGCGTTGACCGTATCATAATAAATCTCCATTCGGAAACCTCGGTATGCCGATTTCGGTAGGTGCGGACATCGGATACTCTTTACAGATTGCAAGGAGCATCGCCTGCGTCTGCCTTTTCGGTGTAGGTCACGCCTTTTAGGGTCATCGGGCAGAACTTATCCTCGCCCTGCGGCTTCAGCAAGAGCCTATCAATCCTGCAATGCGTTCCTCATGGTCTGGGGATAGTATTTCAGCACCCTGTCCTCCGCAAAGGTTCATGCTCTGAAAGATGGGCGTTGACCCTGTATCATCCAAATCCATCTTTCAAACAGGCATCGCCTGTAGAAAGGAAACCTCGCAAAGGACAGGGCAACCTCGTCCACATCTTCGGCAGAACGGACAGGGCTTTTGCTCGTCATTATCTGGTGATAAATTTCGGACATCAGATAGGCGTCAAAGTCTGCTCGGTCACAGTTCAATACATGCCTGTCTGTTTCGCTCCCTGCTCCTGCGTTTGCTCTCGTTTGATTTCTCCCTCTGTATCTTCTTGGCACAAGCAGGACAATACTTCGATATGCCAGAGCGGGGGAACATATTCAACACCGCACACCGTACAATTCTTAGGCTTTAACGCAGTCCACCGCTTTGTCGGTGTGATATGTAATTCACCGACAAAGCCGATGAATTTATAATAAATCTTGATTTCCTGCCGCACCATTCCGTCTGTAAGTTTCTCACGTTCCGAAACAAGTATCTTGTCTATAAGTGCGTTTATGATGGTTGCGTCCAGTTCCTTAATGCCTTGATAGTTGCGGATTAGGGAGAGGAAATCACGGACACCCTGCGTCTTCTCATAGCTGTCGCTGAGCGTTTCCGTTACCTCTTTCAGCCTTGCTTCAATTTCAAGCTGTTCTTTCTGGTATTTTCCCGACATCATCTCAAAATTCCGCTCGGTAATACGCTCCATCACCTTATCTTCATAGAGTGAGGAAAACAGCCTGTCCAGTTCTGCAAGGCGTTTGTTCAGTTTTCTTTGCTCCTTTTCCAGTGCCTTTGCCTTGCTCTGGTCTGTTTCCGTGAGCCGCTTTTCAATCGCCCTCACTGCCTTTTCATCATTGACTGCCATATCCGCAAATCGGTTGATGTCGGTGAGGACAGCGTTGAACAAGTCCCTCGCTTCAATGCTGTGTGCGGTACACATGATATTACCGTATCTGCCATAATTATTGCAGGAATATTGTACGCAGTCGATGATGTCGGGGCGTTTCCTCCTGTTGGCACTCATAGCCCGCATCGCATAGCCGCAGTCCGCACACTTAATAACGCCTGCAAAGATGTTCTCAAAGCCGCCCTTGTTTTCTGGTAATCTGCGGCTTGTAATAAGCTGCTGTACGGTATCAAATTCCTCCTGCGTGACTATCCCCTCATGGGTGTCTGGTATCACTTCCCATTCTTCGGGCAGCTTAGAGGGGCGTTTCTTGCTTTTCATGTTGGCGGCAATCCGCTTGTAGCCTGCAAGGTTTCCCGCATATATCGGGCTTCTTAAAATGCCCCTTACGCTGTTCTCGCTCCAAATATAACGGTTCTCCTCATTCTCCTCAAAATACCTCTCATAGCCTGTTGCCCCCTGCTCCGCCGCATAAGCGGCGGGGCGTAAGATATGCTGTTTGTTGATGTGCTTGCGGATTTTGGCGATTCCGTTGCCCGCTAACGCAAGGTCAAATATTTCCCTTACCACATGGGCAACTTTGTCATCTATCAGCAGATGGTTGTGGTCGGCGGGGTCTTTGACGTAACCGTATGGTGCTGTCGTCCCCATGAATTTCCCCTGCTGAAACCTCGCTCGGTACGCCGATTTTATCTTGACCGACACATCGGCGGAATACATTTCGTTTAGGATGTTGCGGAAAGGCGTGATGTCCATAGCGGATTTATTGAGCGTGTCCACGCCGTCATTGACCGCTATATACCTCACATTATGCTCTGGGAAAAACACTTCCAGATACAGTCCGCAATCAAGATAGTTCCTCCCCAGACGAGATAAATCTTTCGTGATAACGCAGTTTATCAGACCGCTTTCAATGTCCTTAATCATGTTCTGGAAACTTGGTCTTTGGAAATTTGTACCAGAGTAACCGTCGTCCACATACGTTTTTGCTAAGTGCCATCCCTGCTTTTTCACATAATCCGTGAGGATGGATTTCTGTGTCGCAATGCTCGCACTCTCGTTATCCGTGCCATCGTCTTTTGACAAGCGGCAGTACATGCCGACTTCATAAATCTTGTTCTCCATTCTTATTCCTGCCATACTGTAAAACCTCCATATCTGTCCTATCTGTTTTCATGTTCCATTGCGTACATTCTAAGCGGACAGCCCCTCATTGTCGAAGGTGTCGCCCTCGGCAATCTTCTTCCGAATATCCTCGGAAATAATCGGGATAAACGCTTCTGTGACTGTCTGCGTGCCGACATATTCACGGCTGATTATCATCTGAACTGGTGCTTTCGGCACGATACGCTTTCTCTTTTTATCTGCTTTCTTATCCTCGCCCATACTTAAATCTTCCTTTCCAGACAGGGCAGGAGAACGTCTGGAAACGCCCCGCCCTGTCAATCAGATACCATCAATCCCCGCTGTTTACTTCTTTCTGTAATGCTTCAAGGAGTGCTGCTGCTTCATCAGCGTTCAACGTGATACCCTTTCCGCACTTCTCACGGTTCGGGGAAAAGCTGCGGATGTCATATTTCGGCTCTCTTCCGTTCCATGAGATAAGATTGATTTCTTTTGTGTAGCCGCTGTCGCCCTTAGACAATACGGCGATTTCCTTTACAATCTCATACTGGATTTCTTTCATTCTTCATACCTCAATTTTCTGCATTTACCTCCCGAAAAGAGAAGATTAGCGGCTGTCCCTGCCCCGTTTCCTCTGCAATTCACGCTCCAAAAGTTTAATGATGGTTTCCTCCATCTGCTTCGGCGTTGTGTTCTTCGGAAAATACTTTTTCAGCTTGCTTGTGTTGATTTTCAAGGTTTCTTTCTGGTTTCCCTTTTCCTCCGTCATAATTGCAAATATCGTATCCATGTCAAGCCGCCCGCTCTGGCTTAGGCTTTTCATCCGCTGTGCCTGTGAGAGTGAGGGCGTTGCTTCTTCGCTCTCCATCGTGGCAAAGAGGTTTTCCTGCTCGTCTTTCTTCAAAAAGGACAGTTCCACCGCAGGCGTGAGGGCGATTTTCCCCTCGTCCACCATCCGCAAAATCGGCGGTATCAGTTCCGTCAAACGGATAAATCTTTGTACGGTCATCCTGCCTACGCCGAAGCCCTGTGCCACCTTGTCGTCCGTCCGCAACTTCGTCACAACTTGTGACGAGGTTAAGTCTGTGCGGAAACCCTGCCGCTTCATGGCTTCGGATTTCATCTTGTAGGCAAACGCCCGCTCCGATGGCAGGATATTCTCACGCTGTAAATTACTGTCTACAAGGGTGATGATGGCTCGGTCACGGTCTAAGGGCAGGACAAACGCAGGCACGGTATTTATCCCTGCAAGTTCAGACGCACGGACACGCCGCTGTCCTGCAATCACTTCATAACCGTCCCCGTCCTCTTTCGGGCGTGTGATTATCGGCGTGACAATGCCAAATTCCTTGATGCTTTCCGCTAACTCTGACAGCGTTTCATCCTCTGCCACATGAAACGGATTGTCGGGAAACGGGTACAAGTCTTTGGTCTTTAACACCTTAAAATCCTGTTTCTTCATTCACATATCTACCTTTCTTTCGCTCTGCTTTTATGGTTTTTCTGCAATTCTTCCAACACTTCGGGCGGTATCTTTGAGAGCAGCCGCCCCATCTGCTCGTTGGTTCTCTGCAACTCAAATATCTTCTGGTTCGCTTTCTGCACCTTTAGTTCCTGCTCATACTTTTCATCACGCATACGCCCCGCATAGTCTGATTCCTGCCCGATTTGCTCCTTTAGGCTATTGATATAGGCACTCTGCTTACTGATTTCCTTTGAGAATTTCTCCACGTCTGGGAGCCATGCCGCAATCAGTTCCAGAGCCTTGTCACGCTTCTTCCCTGCATTAAAGGCGTTGATGTCGGACAGTGCAGACACAATTTCCTCATACTGTTTATCAAGCCTGCCGCCCAACTTATAGAGCCATGTGGGGACATGTTTCCGCTTCGTTTCCATTGAGGACTGACCTCTTTCAAGCTGATTCCACCGTGAGGACATCCGCTCATGGTAGGCGGTCTGCCATTCGGACAGGCTCTTTTGATTGCCTAAAATTGTTTTGGCAGACAGCTTATTGTCTGGTGTAATCGGCACAAAACAGAGGTGCATATGCGGCGTTCTCTCGTCCATGTGGACGACTGCGGAGAGGATATTTTTCTCCCCGACACGCTCTGAAATGAAATCCAGAGCCATCGTAAAATACGCTTTCTGTTCTTTGGGCGGCAGGCTGTTCATAAATTCTGGCGAAGCCGTGATAAGCGTTTCCACCATCATCACGCTATCTTTCCTCGTCCTGCACCCTGCTTCGGCTACCATGCGGTTAATCTCTTTCTTGTAGGTGTACCTCGGCGGATTCACAAGATGGTAGTTATCTTTCGAGCGTTCCATATCTATATCTGGATTGCTTTTATAGGCTTCTTTTTTACGCTCGTTGTGGCGTTCGCAAGCCGCAACGCCGCCCGCTTTGCGTTTCTGGAAACGCAGGATTGCATAGGGCATAATTCATCATCTTCCTTTCTTCGGCGGGTAAACTGCCCTTTGGGTGACAGCGGTGACGGTGGTGACAGCAGTTTTGGGATACCCCCTGCCGACTGCCGCAACTGTCACCCTCATCCCCTGCATGACGGTCATGTCGATGATGGTAGGATAAGCAGGGCGTAAGACCTGCCATAAGGGAGTCCAGAGGGAACGTCTGGCACACGACTTTGCAGGGCAAAGTGTAGTGTGTTACACCCTGTAAACGCAGTCGGAAAAATCGGAATGATTTTTCTGACCGCAGGGGTGGTTTTACACGACCGAAAAGGGCGAGTAAATCTCACGCCTGCACTTTGCGTTTACGGGGTGTTCTCCCGTAGGGATGACAGCGGCAGGGTATCCTAAAATCACTGTCACCGCCGTCACCGCTGTCACCCGCAGGGCAGAGTCGCCAGCTTTACACGGCTTTAAGCGTCAATGACAGTAACAGGGGGTATCCCAATATCGCTGTCACCCATAAAATCCACCAACCGAAAAAAAGGACACCTGGTATCGTTTCTTTCGCAAGCTGCTCCTGCGTTTTTCTCTCCACAAGTTCCCAACTGCAATCACTCCACATAGCCGCCACTTTCTCTGATATATACCTTCTTTGGTGCATATTCTCATAATATACCTCCCATCTGAATTTTTGAAATGTAAAAATCCAGATGGAGAGGCGGAGAACGACACCGCATATCAGAAACAGCCCCTACGGCACTTTCAACAAAATCGACAAAAAGAAAAAGCCGCAAAGGCTCTGTGACCTTTTTACGGTTATAGGAAATAGTAATTCTATTGTATGGAGATTGTACTTCTACTTTCAAGCGTGAGAAATACCGTTGCACTGGCAGAAATTTTTTTAACTGGTTTCCTGCCGTTCTCTGATATATGCTATGTATTGATAAATTTTGCTTCGTATGAGCAGA
>VOFG01000689.1_pt1 | contig 14000 bp, 24 predicted proteins | sample 5384171 | NCBI WGS metagenome assembly VOFG01 (sample SAMN12384726, study PRJNA508395) | human gut metagenome | isolation source: healthy gut F | host: Homo sapiens | reverse complement strand
CAATACCTGCATATTGATCTGGGTATCTTGCTAGACCCGATTTCCGTCATGATGCTGGTGGTAATCACGACCGTATCGTTGATGGTACACGTTTACAGCTTGGGATACATGCACGGGGGAAAAAGGTTTCCAGCGTTACTACGCCTTCCTTTCCCTTTTCAGTTTCTCGATGCTGGGTCTCGTGGTAGCCACGAACATCTTCCAGATGTACATTTTCTGGGAGCTGGTGGGTGTTTCTTCCTACCTGTTGATCGGTTTCTACTACACGAAACCGGGAGGCTGTCGCCGCGTCCCAAGAAAGCGTTTATCGTCACCCGGTTCGCCGACCTCGGTTTCTTGATCGGTATCCTGTTACTTTCGTTCTACACGAAAACCTTCTCTTTCGACCTGTTAACTTCAGGCGACTCTTCACTCTTTGCCGGAGCTGCCGGGACGACCTTCATGGATGTTCCGTGATGAGCTGGGCAATGGCCTTGATTTTCATGGGAGGTGCCGGGAAGTCGGCCATGTTCCCGTTACATATCTGGTTACCGGACGCTATGGAAGGTCCTACCCCCGTGTCGGCACTAATCCACGCGGCCACGATGGTCGTTGCCGGGGTTTACCTCGTGGCTCGCTTGTTTCCCGTGTACTATTTCGAGGCACCGGAGGTACTCGTGCTAATCGCGGTCGTGGGAGCGGTCACGTCCCTCTACGCCGCGGTAGTTGCCTGCGTGCAGACAGACATCAAGCGAGTGCTGGCCTTCTCCACGATCTCGCAGATCGGTTTCATGATGGTGGCACCTCGGTGTCTCCGGGATGGAAGGACCACGAAGGCTTGGGCCATGGCATCCATGTTCCACCTATTTCACGCACGCCATGTTTAAGGCCCTGTTGTTCCTCGGGGCGGAGCCATTATCCATGCCGTTCACAGCAACGAGATGAGCCACATGGGTGGTCTTCGTAAATACTTGCCCGTGACGCACGTCACGTTCCTCGTGGCTTGCCTCGCCATCTCAGGTATTCCCCCGCTTCTCCGGGTTCTTCAGCAAGGACGAAATACTTGACTGCCACGTTCATGTTCAGCCCGGTACTCGGTGTCGTGATGAGCTTCATCGCGGCCATTCTATATGTTCCGCCTCTATTACAACATCTTCTGGGGTAAAGAAAGCGCGCATGAACACGCCCCGCACGAGGCCCCGAAGAGCATGACTCTTCCCCTCGTATTCCTTGCCGTGGTAACACTTTTCGCCGGGTTCATTCCTTTCGGGAAGTTTGTCAGTAGCAACGGGATGGAATACATCATCCACCTAGACTGGGCAGTAGCCGGCACCAGCATCGTTGTTGCCGTGGCTTCCATCGCTCTGGCCACGTGGTTCTACAAAGGATCCAATCCTAGTACCGGATCGTCTGGCCACCACGTTCAGCGGGTTGCATCGCGCCGCTTACCGGCGGTTCTACATGGACGAGTTGTACCTCTTCATCACGAAACGTATCATCTTCAACTGCGTATCCCGCCCCATCGCTTGGTTTGACCGCCACGTGATCGACGGATCGCTGAACGGTCTGGCAAACGTCACGCAACGATTGTCTTACTCTATCCGGGGATTACAATCCGGACAAATACAGCAATACGCTTACGTGATCGTGTTCGGCTCGCTATTAATACTGGTTGCAGTTTTACTGATAATGTAGAATTTAGAATGAAAAAACCACTACCCCACCGACTCCCCTTCGGACAGGGGTTTATCGGCAGCTCGCCGCAATGCAACAATGCAGCGTGTCCTCCCCCCCTTTCCAAGGGGGAGCTTAGAGGGAATCTAAAATCTAAAATTTAAAATCTAAAATCAAAAATAGATATGAACTTTTTATCATTATTCGTTCTGATACCAATACTCACGATGGGCGGGTTATTTCTTTCAAAGAACCTGCAACAAATTCGTGTAGCGGTAGCCACGGGAGCTTCCCTGTTGCTGGCCTTAGCCGTCGGGTTGGTATTTGCATATTTAGGAGAACGGGGAGCCGGTAACACGGCAGAAATGCTATTTACCGCCAGCACGGTTTGGTACGCGCCCTTGAACATACACTATTCCGTGGGAGTTGACGGGATCTCGGTAGCCATGTTGCTACTTTCCGCCATTATCGTCTTCACGGGAACATTTGCATCATGGAAAATGGACTTTCCTGCAAAAAGAGTATTTCTTGTGGTTTAACCTGTTGGCCATCGGGGTATTCGGGTCCTTTATTTCCGTGGACCTCTTCACCATGTTCATGTTTTACGAGGTGGCCCTAATCCCCATGTACCTGCTGATCGGCGTCTGGGGTAGCGGGAAAAAGGAATACGCTGCCATGAAACTGACGTTGATGCTGATGGGAGGCTCTGCCCTGCTACTCGTGGGGATTCTTGGTATCTACTTTCACTCCTCGACGACGGGAGTGTTCACGATGAACTTGCAGGAAATCGCGCAAGCCCACGCCATGCCCGAAAGCCTGCAGCGCTGGTTCTTCCCGTTGGTATTCATCGGGTTCGGGGTCCTTGGAGCATTATTCCCGTTCCATACATGGTCACCCGACGGTCACGCCTCTGCCCCCACGGCAGTCTCCATGCTCCATGCCGGGGTATTGATGAAACTGGGTGGTTACGGGTGTTTCCGGGTAGCCATCTACTTGATGCCGGAGGCCGCTAAAGAGCTTTCATGGATATTCATCATCCTCACGGGCATCAGCGTCGTTTACGGGGCTTACTCGGCTATCGTGCAAACGGACTTGAAATACATCAACGCCTACTCGTCCGTGAGCCACTGCGGGCTGGTATTGTTCGCCATCCTGATGTTGAACCAGACGGCCATGACGTGAGCCGTGATGCAGATGCTTTCCCACGGCCTGATGACAGCCTTGTTCTTCGCCCTGATCGGTATGATCTACGGCCGCACGCATACCCGTGACATCCGGGAAATGGGTGGTTTAGATGAAGATCATGCCTTACCTTGGCGTGTGCTACGTGATTGCCGGCCTCGCCTCCCTCGGTCTTCCGGGATTAAGCGGGTTCGTGGCAGAAATGACCGTGTTCGTGGGAGCGTTCCAAGAGACGGACACCTTCCACCGGGTATTCACGATCATCGCTTGCGTCCATCGTGATCACGGCCGTGTACATCCTGCGAGTGGTCGGGAAACTACTCTACGGGAGCGTGGTCAACGAGCATCACTATGCCCTCACCGATGCCAACTGGTATGAACGTTTTTCCACGATCATACTGATTGTTGCCATCGCCGGAATCGGTCTGGCACCTCTATGGCTCTCCGACATGATCCGGGCATCACTCGGTCCGTGCTTGCTGCACTAATGAACACGGGAAGATAAAAGTTAAAATGATAAAAACTAAAAGTAGAAAGAAAAAAATGAAAGGTTTCCCAAGACGGTGAGTATTTCAACTCCCCTCTGTTTATAGAGGGAGTACCCCGGAGGGGGGAGGGAGTTCTTGTAAATAAAGCGTTTACATGGCAACAAACTCCTCCGTCTGCTTCGCAGCCACCTCCTCTATGAACAGAGGAGGAGCTGGAATACGATCTTGATTAAAGCTAAAACTAGGAAATTCAATGCGGCTGGAATTAAATTTAAAATCTAAAATCTAAAATAAAAATGGGTTACGCTAATTTCTTATTAATGAAGGAGGAAATATCACTGGTAGCGGTGATCGTTATACTCTTAATTTACGACATATTCGGCACCCCGAAAAAGCCTGAGGTATTTTCAACCGATAGCTTGTATTCTCGTGGGTATTCATATCCTGCTGAATATCTGGCCCAGCCCGGACGTGACAGCTTTCGGGGGATGTATCACAGCACGGCAATGGGTGGAGTCATGAAATCCATCCTGAGCATCGGGACACTGCTCGTGTTCATGCAAGCCAACAACTGGCTTTCTAGCGAGCGCGCTATTATCCGCCGGGGAGAATTTTACATGATCACGCTGGCCACGCTGCTAGGTATGTACTTCATGATTTCGGCCGGGAACTTCCTGATGTTCTTTATCGGGCTGGAAACGGCATCCATACCGATGGCAACACTTGCCGCTTTTGACAAGTACAAACAACAATCGGCCGAGGCGGGAGCCAAATACATCCTTACCGCCGTGTTCGCGTCCGGCTTATCGTTGTACGGGATCTCGTTAATTTACGGGACAACGGAACGCTGTATTTCGAGGACATCCCCGCCGGGCTAAACAGCAGCCCGCTCCAGATGATGGCTTTCGTGTTCTTTTTCGTGGGATTGGGATTCAAGTTATCACTCGTTCCTTTCCACCAATGGACCCCGGACGTGTACGAGGGCGCCCCGACCAGCGTTACCGCTTACTTGTCGGTAATCTCGAAAGGTTCCGCGGCATTCGTGCTGATGGTCATTCTATATAAAGTCTTTGCCCCGCTCGTGAACGAATGGCAGGCCATCCTCTACTGGGTAATTATAGCCTCTATCACGCTGGCCAACATCTTCGCCATACGGCAACAGAACCTGAAACGATTCTTCGCCTATTCCTCCATCTCTCAAGCCGGGTACATCATGCTGGGGGTGATCAGCGGGACAGCCATGGGTATGACCGGGCTAGTGTACTACGTGCTGGTGTACATGCTGTCAACTTGGCCGCCTTCGGGGTTATCGCTGTCGTGGAACATCGCTCCGGCAAGATCACGATTGATGATTACAACGGGTTGTACTCCACGAATCCACGCTTGAGCTTCGTGATGATGATCGCCTTGTTCTCGCTGGCAGGAATCCCTCCATTTGCCGGGTTCTTCAGCAAGTTCTTCATATTTGCCGCCGCGGCACAACAAGGATATTACGTGCTGGTTTTTATCGCCCTGTTGAACACCATTATCTCTCTCTACTATTACCTGAGAGTGGTAAAGGCCATGTTTATCAACAAGAACGAGCAACCGATCGCCAGATTCAACTCTGACAATTATTCACGTATAAGCCTCGTCGCGTGCAGCACCGGAATCCTGCTCGCGGGAATCCTTAGCGTCGTGTACGAGAACATCGGGATGTACAGTTTCGGAATGTAGAATTTAGAGTTTAGAATTTAGAGTTTAACTTTTAGTTTTTAGCTTTTTAACTTTTACTTCAACTACCCCCACCGACTCCCCCCTTGCACAGGGGGAGCTAGAGGGGTAGTTGGAAAGTTAAAAGTTAGAAAAAAGCGTTGGCCTTGTGGGTGGAAATCTAAAATTAGTAGGCTCTAAATTTTAAACTTTTCCCGTTCTGAATTATTAAAAGCGTTTACGAATGTGTTTGTGTGGTTGCATCCATCTTTGACATTTCGCGCACCACTCGTCAGCGTAAGGTTTTCCAGTGCAATTGGGCGTCCAGCTGATCTCGTCGCGATACCGGGGATTGCTGTTTCGATCTTGATTGTTTCCGGTATTGTCGTCTTTTTCAGCCCTTTTAGCCTCTAGGTATGCCTCGGCTTCTCCCGGGGCGAAGTATTTACTACGTGGTTTGTTGCCCTTTCCCTTGACAGTATTTACATTTTTTGGAACCCATGCAGCTTGGACAGGGGTTCCACGTTTTCAAATAAGCATGCCAGTATTGCCCGGAGCCGTTGCAAACGGGGCATCGCCCGCTATGATTACACAGGTGACATGGCATTTCGGTTACCGCACTTCCGGATCCGTCGGGGTAAACACGTATTTTCATGGTTCCCCCCCATGTACGGGGATTTCATGTTCCGTGTATTTCCCGTTGTTTTTCAGGTTATTGTTACTAGCTAGTTGCTGGTTGGAACCCGTGTTTCAGCGTAGAAGAGTTAAACCCACCCCCCGATGTAGGCGATATTTCTTTCTTTGTCCCTTTCTTCCAAAATACAAGCCCCGGGATTGTTTGGTGAAATATGATAGGTTTGCATGGGTTTTTCCCGTTCTTGTAAAGTACAACTTATTATAAAGTATTGTCCATCAGCAAATTCTATTATTTGAAGATAATACCCTTCTGCCCGTGGCTTTTTCTACTTTACTTTTCAATTCCGGTTCCGTGACGAAACAATACGTCTGCCCGTCTATACCGGAATTCTTGCTCATGATGACGTACCAGCCAGAACGATACCGGTAACGTTCGTGACGCGAAAATCTTCCTTCCAGGATTTTTTAAGTATCCATTGATTCACGCAATCCCAGTCCCCGCAATTAGTTATCTGGTCCGTGTACCCGGTACCTCCTGATACAACGATAAACCATTTACCGGCACTCCCGCTGATAGACGTGATATAACGGTTGTTCTTGCGATGTTCGGCGAGCCATTCGGTAGGCCAGTCGCTATTATAATGATAAGATTGCCATGTTAATCCCGAGTTTTTGGCCATTGTGACGAACCACCCGTAGGTGGTATAAGCCGCGGACGTGATACGTCGTCCTTCGTTCCAGTGTTTTTCAATTAATTTCGTGTCGAGTTCCTTCCCGAAACCGCAATAAAACCATGTTTGTGACGATAACCCGGTTTGCTTTTTCCATTAGTAATATCAGGTTGTCTTGGGATCGCGCGGTACCGCAGTACATTAGTAGCATGATTGATAGAAGAAACTTCACTTCGCGAATGTTTCGTTTCTGGAACGAAATCCGCTTGCTTTTGGTAATATTCATGACAATGACGTTTAATAGTATTTCACGTGGATTCTATGATGTAAAGTTATGAAAAATTATTCCATAGTGTTGAAATTCGTGAATTTTATTTTATCATTCGGGCTGTAGAAGGGTATCTTGGAGCGAAAAATAAAAAAGAAAAATAAAAGATAAAAACTAAAAGTTGAACTCTAAATTCTAAACTTTTCCCCCGGGCTAAACTCTAAATTCTAAATTCTACATTCTACCTCAGGGTGTCGTCAGCACCGGGAGGAACGCGCAGGTAGACGGAACGGGTGTACTCGTCCGTGTCCGGGCCGGCGAGATAAGGATAAATATGCACCACCGTGTCCGGGGAGAGGTTCCCTACCGGGCCCCTCCGGATCGGGCAACGTGAAAGTGGCCGTCCCGGCGGCACGGGTCACCGCGGGAAGGTGAAGCACGCGTGGCGCGTCAGGGCAGGCAGTCGTAAAAGTACCCCACGACAGCGTGTCGTTGTCCCTTGTCTCGTCGAGTATGCCGTGGTGGCGCCATTCGAGGGTGAAGGTCCACGCATTGCGGCGGAGGCGGGTGTGAGAGCGGCACGGCGAGCCACCCGACGCTGAACATGAAAGCCCGGAAGTTAGCCACACCATGCTCGTCACAGGCCGTGGCGTTCACCTTGTGGCACAGGTTGGGGGCGGACATGCGGGTATCCTGACGAAGGGGATCCACGAGTTGACGCCCGCAAGTTTCCGCGAGAGGGTTCTCACGAGCCGGTCAACGAATGCGAAAACGCTCGTCAACAGTCGTTGCCTCTCCGATCGCTTGGTGTGGCGACGATCACGCTCCTCCGTCGACCCGGCAGGGGCGCTTGCTGGCACAATGACATTCTCGGCCTTTACGGTAATACGTGGTAGTACCGCCGGAACGGGTGACCGCCAGTTGTCTGACCGGCGCCGCAGTCTTCTTTTTCCTTTTCTTTTTCTTGCTCATGATGCCTCCTCTTAAATGATTCGATAAACCTCCAATAATGCTTAAACACACCTTAACGTCAAGTTTACACTTTTTTGGGAAATTACCAAATCGTGAATGTCAAGTCACCGGGACCACTCCGGTAACTTAGCGGTGACTTACCGGTAAGTTACCGGTAACTTGCAGAAGGTACAGTTAACTTATCACGAAGATAGCTAGCATTTTGCACGCTTGTCGCCAGTTACCAAACGGGAATGAGACAGGAAACATATAAAGTAAGTTAATTTTTATTAAAAATAATTTTATTTTTTTCTTGTTCAAGTCGAAAAAGGGTCATACCTTTACCATGTTCTTTCCTCGAAGCGTGGGGAAAGGCGTTTTGAAATACTCATCTAATACCCGAAAGTATGGCACGAATAAAATCAACCAACTTTTTACCAGAAGAGGCGGGAAAGTCGCTAACGAGGTATTCTCCAATCTAGGCAACGGCGAGGTCGGCTGCCGCGCCAAGAACAGCAAGCAAGCGCCCCTGAACGAGGAGCAAAAAATCAACGCGTCGGGCTTCTCGGCCCTTAATGCCGAGGTTCGGTACCTGAACCCGGTACTCCATGTGACCTTTCCCCGTGACACGAACGGTGTCAAGTGGGCCAACCGTTTCACGAGCGTTAACAAGAAACGCGAAGGCGTGCTGACCACCACGAAGATTCACCCGGACTCTCCCGTCGACCCGAAAGAAAAAAGCCAACGAGGAGTATACCAGCGAGATCGACTGGACGAAAGTCCTTTTCGCTGCCGGCCCGTTGCTCTTTCCTTCCGTGACCGTCAGCAAGGCCAACTTGAGCCGCGAGCAGATCATCGCCGAGAAAACGAGGCTCCGTTCCCTCTTCGCGTCCCTCGCCAACGCGGGACTCCGCCGTGGCCGCCGAGGAGGGCGAGATGTATAGCATCACCTTCACGCAGGAATCCGCCGTTTACGAGGCGCCTACTGCTGGGCGGACGACCCGCATTTACGGTGTCATCTACAGTCCCGAAGACCATTTCGCTCTTGTCCAGCAACTACGCGACAGGGGTGAAAACGGCGTGACCACCATCGTCGTCCCCTCTTTCGTCAAGCCGAGAACATCCACGTCTACAGTCTCGCCATAACCGCTGACGGGAAAATTACCTCTAACTCGGTTCACATGACCTTAGGAGCGTGAGGTTTATAACGGCAGCTCACGCTGCCGTTAATTTTAGATTTTAAATTTTAAATTCCAGCCGCACGAGGCGACGCTTCTTGATTTTCAACTTTTAGTTTTTATCTTTTAGCTTTTAACTTTCCAACTACCCCCTCAAAAATAAAATCCCAGATTAAAGTAACACCCCTAACTTTTCCGACCAGTCGGAGAAAGTAAAGACCAGATCAATCGGTCCCAGCATAGAGTCCCGGGAATAACCGATTCCCCCGCCCCATATACCCTTACGACCGAAGAGGTCAAAGAAGTTATCATCTTGCAGGGCATAGTTCCCGATAACGGAAAGATAGTGCTTTCGCCCCATGCGTTGGCGAAATTCCAATTTCCCCACGATCACGGCATTCTCGAATACCTCCACGTGGTTAATTCCCACGAAAGGCATCTGTTGCGTGTTGTAACGTCCGAACTCCGTTCCCCGAGATTATTAAAGTAAGAATAGGCAGGATCATGCCCGATCAACACTCGCCCGAACGCGGAAGGTAGTAATTTCAAACGGTCGGAAAGGGAAACAACCGGGCAGAAACGAACCGACAGGGCGGAAAACGGCGATCCCCGTCATACGTCGCCAAGTTATCCGTGTACAACGAGTAAGCGGCCTCCAAAGGAAATGCCCCGGGAGGGGTAGAACCGACGATCGTACGTGTCCAGTTCCGCCACCCCGTAATAACTGAAAAAGCCCTCGGGACGAACACTCATCACCTCGTCCTCGTTGGAAAAAAGCAAGGAATTGTAATCAAAATACTCGTAACGTACCCCAACTTTGAATTTAAAGTTACGCAGGTACAGGCTGGACAGCCCCAGTTCCCCCCATGGTAACGATAAGTCACGTTATTCGTTTTCTTCCCCTTCCGATAATAATCCACGTTATTGTAGCGGAACATGTAGGCGAGGTTGAACCCTGGCAAGAAAGTATTTTCCAGTGAATATTCCAGTTTCACGTAAGGATTCTTGCTCAAACGCCCGGTTAATGCCAGTTGTGACCCCCGCAGGCTCCTGTTGTTTAAAGTCGTGTTCAACAAGATGGCCGCCATATCCTCCGAATCGAACCGGAAACCGATATTCAACGTACTCATGGGATTGGATTTCAGGCTTAACTCCAAATCGTAGGGAGCTGTCCCCAGCAACCGGTAATTCACTGCCACGAATGCTTTCGTGCCGTATAAGGTCGCAATTTCACGATGAATATCATTCAAGGTGATCTCGCTATTTTCCTCTATCCGCATTTTCCGACGCACCCATCCTTCCTCCCGCGAGGAGAGTCCCCGGATAATAACATTCCGGATGGCTATTTTTCCGGTTGACGGGCTTTCGGGATCCCGTTGTCCACGTTCCCGGACCCCCGATCAATTCTTTTTACCCGCGTGATCTCGGACCATTGTTGCAGTGCCGCCACCTTTCCCCGGGCCAGTAGCGAGTCGATCGAGCGGGCGCTGAAACTGGCGGCCGTGTATCCTTTCATATCGGGACGAATCACCAGATCGGCAAGTTTCACGTTCGCCTCGTGCTTGTTCATACAGAGAAGGTTGATGATTTGCGGGATCACGCCGGAAACAGACCCAGCTTATCCTCCTTCATCAAATCGGCCTGCACGTCAACCCCGATCACGATCTCCGCACCCAACTCACGGGCCACGTCTGTCGGGAAATTATTTAATATACCCCGTCAACCAGTACCCGGTCACCCGTCCTCACCGGGGTAACACGCCGGGGATAGCCATGCTCGCCCGCATCGCCTGCACGAGATTCCTCCTTCATCACGATCTCTTCCCGGTGGAACATATCCGCCGCCACGCAGGCGAACGGGATCGGCAATTGCAGGAAAATCAAGGGAATCATGATAACCGATCGTGAGATCGGAAAAGAGATTATACACGTTCTGCCCGCTGATAAAACCCGACGGACGCTTCTTCCCCCGGTCAAAAGGGACGGAAAGCAGGTACTTGCCATCCTGTTCCTCCTCCCCCCGAAAGGCAGGTCATAACGATTCACTTTATCACTTAGAAGAAACATACAATCCTGCACCCGCACGAGGCTATCCAGTTGATCAGCCGAATAACCGATGGCATACAGACCACCCACGATGGAGCCCATGCTGGTTCCCACGATGACATCCACGGGGATTCCCGCTTTTTCCAGCACTTGCAACACGCCGATGTGTGCCACGCCCTTCGCTCCCCCCATCCACTTAACACGACGCCTACCTTTTTCCGTTGTGCCTCCACACTCGGGGAGCATCAACAGCAACAACAAGCCCGATCACAAACAGGCGTCCGGGCCACCGGGGCATGGAATTTCGGGTATCGGGAAAGTCGCGGGTATTGCATGGTATATATTTTTAATTTAGAATTTAGAGTTTAGAATTTAGAATGCCCCCTCTAAGGGGTGTTCAAAAGTCGTTTTTTAACTCCCTCCCCTTCGGGGTGCTCCCTCTATAAACAGTGGGAGAGTTAAAATACCCCTGTCTTCGAGAAGAGTCACCAGCTCCGCCTCTGTTTATAGAGGAGGTGGCACGAAGTGCCGGAGGAGTTTTTGAAATTAAATGACTTTTTAGGAAAGCCCCGACAGGCTGCATTGTTACATTGTTGTTGCCTTCCCCGTCCGTCTCCCACTGTGTAAGGGGGGAGCCGGAGGGGCGAGAATCTAAAATCATTAAAGTCCTAAAATCATTAAATCACTAAATGCCCCGTGCGGCTGGAATCTAAAATCTAAAATCATTAAATCACCTGATTCGGGTCATTTCACACACTCAAAACGGGAACAGGGGTACATTTCACGAAAAAAGCCACTTGTCGACGCCAAAGTTCGGCACCCCTGTTCGTCCTTCATGTTTACCGGTAATTCCCGTTTGGGCTAAACTATCCATGTACGCTTTCAAAGCGGTTCGGCCTCCCTGACGCTCGGACAGCACGAGATCAAAACATTTCGATTCACGGCAGTAATCCAACTCCCCGGCAGTCGCCCGTCACCCGTCCCATCTCTTTTTGCTGTTCCAGTAATATATGGTCACCCCTGCAACCCGGGACCCGCCAACAGAACGATGAAGACACGTCCCCGGAACGACTGGCCACGAGGGGAGCGACCATCCCACCCTCGCTATGCCCGATAAGCCCGATATTTCGCACGTTCCGGTCATTCTTTAAAAGCGGACGGCTGCCTCCACTCATCGGCGAAATCAAGCGGTGGTTGCCGTCCGAAATTCCCGGTTGACTGTCCCACTCCCCGGTCATCAAAGCGCAACACCCCCGATCCCCTTGCCGGGTGAGATAATCGGCAAGCACGAGAAAAGGTTTATGCCCTAACATCTCTTCATCCCTATTTTGCGGCCCGCTACCGGAAATCAACACGACAACCGGGTAATGATCGCCCTTTCCGGTAAAGTCAGCGTACCCGCCAGGTCAGGCCCGCTTTCGTGTTTTTCAAAGGTCACTTCCTCTACCCGGTATGGATAAGGAGGGTTTTGGTTCTTGTGGGACGTGAAAAGAGCCACCTCTCCATCCACTCCGCGTATTCCAACGGCAATGTCAACCCGCCCTGCATGAAAGTTCCTTGTATCCTATCGGTCCCCTGCCATTTCCCGGAGAATTTCATCCCAAGGGCCGGTGCCGTAATGGTCAACACGCTATCCGCGTACTCCGTTTTCCCCGTAATCCCTTTTGCCCCTGATCAGGGCTATCCATCGTCGTCGTCCATGAATCCCCGGAACGGGAAAACATGAAAACAAGCCTTAATTTCACGCCCTGAATATTCAAAGTTCCACCCCAATGTCCGGCAATATCCTGCGCATTCATGATCATCGCCACGAGGACAAAAAATACGGATACAAATACTCTTTTCATGCTATTTTTGTTTACATTATTCAACAAATATACGAGAAATAATTACAAGATATGCAATTTCACGCCAAACGAAAAGACTCAGGATGTCCCATGTTCTCACGTATTTATTCGTGGCGCTACTGATGACGTAAAAGATCACAGGTACTCAACTCGTAAAACGCCGTGATTCGACGAAAGGGGGAATGAGGCCCCAGATCGAAAGCAATTCGCTGTCCGGTAAAGATATGAAAGCGTACACGGGTCGAGAATTTATAATAGTTATTCGGGTATTTCTCCGGTTCCTTCACCCAGAAATCATCGGATAACACCGTGTTCATGTACAGTCCCGTCACCAGTGGTTCCAACCACCACTTGCCGCCGAGACTAACCTCCCACGGCGCGTAATTTTGTTTCAACGTGAACGTCACTTTCGCCTTGTTGGAAGAAAAACGAGGAATCAAGCCGAACATGATCTCCGTTTCCCACTTGTTTCTTTCGCCCGTAATCCCAACCCACGCCAAGGGAAAGCAATCCCATCGAACCGGCATATTGCACGTTCTGGTACTTCGGGATCATACGGTTCCACCCGGACTTGTATTGTTGTAATTTACGCTGATGCCGTTCCGCCCGTCGTTATCGCTGCCGATCATCTTCCGTCATTCCCAACACGATTCGTTGTCATCCCATGAACAGGGTTATAATGCCGACTCTAATAATAGACCACTTCATACTCGTACTCCTCCCGGCGTTAAGGTGAATAACAAATAATTCTTATCTTTCATCGCGGCACAACCGATATATGGAATCCCGTCCTCGAACAACCTTCATGAAGTAGCGAGTGACCAGTGCGTGCAAAACAGAACTCCACCCCCGGAAATTCCAGCAACAAGAGCATGAAAACCACGGGCCACGTTATTGTTGAACTCACGTTGAAAGGTTGCACGTGCATCACCGGAACCGTCCGGGGACATCCCACCGTGTCCTGCAATTCATTGTACATGAAGGTGAAGTCCGGCACCGGTGCGAGTAGTCGAATTCCAAGGCATTCGTGTTCATGCAAACAAATTTAGTATTCCCGCCCGGAAGGAGAAATTCTCTTCCCGTACACCTTCAGGAAAACATCCATCCCGTTCCCGAGAATATCGTGATTCCCCAGCAAGGCCACGTAAGGGCACTTTCAGCTTTCCCATAATATCCCGCACCCACAGGAACTCTTCGTCAAGCCGAAATCGGATATGTCCCCGCCATGAATCACGAAGTCCACGTCATCCCCGCTTATTGAGGCATTCACGAAATCTTCGTTTCATCATACCAACGCTGACTATCACCCAACACGAACCGCAAGGTGTCCTTCCTCGCAAAATCTCCTATAATGAGCAATACGTAACCGAACGAAAGTAATAATTTGAT
>VOFG01000653.1_pt1 | contig 14000 bp, 24 predicted proteins | sample 5384171 | NCBI WGS metagenome assembly VOFG01 (sample SAMN12384726, study PRJNA508395) | human gut metagenome | isolation source: healthy gut F | host: Homo sapiens | reverse complement strand
CCGGCGGGTGTATCTGCAGAAACCCACTGTGAGCAGGAGGCGGTCAATCCCGACTGTCCGGTCTGCGCTGCGGAAAGATGCAGACCTCTCTGCCTGCAAAAGGGAACAGAGCACGCAACGCCCTGATAGCAGCTGCGGCGTCAAGACCATGAAACCATCTCGGCAATGTTACCTGGGAGACCCTACAAGAAACATAACTACCCTTCTCCATGACGGTGAAGGGCGACACAACAATCACGCTGAAAGGCGAGAATACCATTACGATTTCCGATACTGGTGGCTCTCCGCTCTGGCGAAATGGTCATTATCGTGGTCTGACCATTCAGGAAAAGCGGCAATTTAAGGCGGATGTCTGTTCCTGACAGGAAATATGTGTATGTGAACGGAAAGAACTTCCACAGGGACACCGGGGGCGGGAATAGCTTACCATAAAAGACAGGGCAAAGATAACCACCAACGGCGGTCAGTACGGCTTGACGCTATAAACCATCGTGATTGAGTGGAACGCTGAATCTAAAATTCGAGGGGCCATAACCCTGAGGTTGGGTTCATTCTGTTCTCCGGCGGAACCTTTATTTTGTGGGGATACTAACGCAACCTTGAAAGCGGGGGCAGCGAGCCGGCGAACAAAATGGACGTTACGCTGAACCCATAAGTTGCAAGGTCAAGGCGCTGGATCTGCAAAATTTCCCGTACAAGAGCGTTACCATCAAAACGGCGATAGATAGCATTGAAACCAGCGCCCCCGCGGTGTTGATATTAGACAGCGTTACAACAGGCGAGAGCGTCTTTTTCTAACTGGTGTACCCTGACGGTAAAGGGCAGCTGCGTGTTTGAGCAACAGGTTGCGTTCCACGGGAAACCCAGCTCCAGGGCGGCACGTTCAATATGGAATCGATGTAGAACCTGGTGAGCGTGCTCTGGATCTGCTGGCGGATGGATATGCCTTTGCAGACGCTGACAGCGGTGAAATTTGAATGCTTCCAATGTAAGCATCCAGGGTGAAAACGTCAAGGTGGTCGAGCATACCTGCCAATATCAGAACGGCAAATGTGTCAATGCGGCAGAGTCTGCGACCATGCGGGCAAAGGTGGACAGCGCCGGTTTACTGCCTTCTGCAAAGCGCTGGTGGAGCATTTGAAACCGGCGGCAAGCGATACACCAGTCTGGAAAACGCACTGAATCCCGCGAAGGACGGTGACACGATCACTCTGCGGGGGCCTTTGACCATCGAGAACCCAGAGCCCTATCGAGATCAGCAAAAATATTGTACTGAACTTGAATGGACACACCCTGAGTAAATCCGCTGAGAGGCGCTTCTACGCATCCTGGGCTCCAATGTAGCCATCATAAACGGCAAGGTGCTAAACCTGCACCAGCAAGCCCGCTGTCGCGGTGGAAGTTGGAAAATTTGACCCCATTATAAAAGCTGACGCTGGACAATGTCACCCTGGAGGGGCAAAGCGGCGGAACTGGTTCTGGTGGAACTGGGCTTTCCATTTTTACCGGGAACGAAGCTGTGGTAACGAGCGGCACCTTCCCCGGCGGCATCTCACGGAGGGAGCGCTGACCATGTCCGGCGGCAGCGCGGATCTGCTGGAATTGGGTGCGCTCGATGGTATTCAAGTGACCCTGTCCGGCGGCTCCTTTGACAGCATCAAAATCGGGAATGGCGCAGGTTACAAGTCCCTGCTGGCAGAGGGCTATGCCTATCAGAAGCAAGGCGGCGCATTGCTCAAGCTGTCGGAGATGAAGGAGAATACTGCCGTAACTCGTTGTGAAGTGCAGCCACCCGATGACTCTTCCGGCGGGAAAGTTTGCCCTACTGCGGCTATGCCGCTGCGGTGACAAAAAGACGGGCAGCATTTCCTACCATCTGACGGCAGATGCCGCCATCGCCGCAGCCAACGGCGGTACGGGTGAAGCTGCTGGCAAATGCAGGCGAGATCACCATCAGCAGCCCGCCTCAAGCTGAATCTGACGGCGGCAAAACTGACCGTCACCGGAGATGTCAAAATCCCTGCTGCCGAGGGCTACGCTTTTAAGAGCGGCAGTACCGGATCAGCGACCTTAGCGGTACGGAGCTGACCAATGTTTCTATGGCCAAGATCCCATCAAGAGCATGACTATCGACCAAGATGAGCATGACTTATGGCGGTACGGGGACGCTTCTTGTCAAGGTAGCAGAAGGAACCCGGCACAGGCGTTTGTGAACTTCCAGTGGTACAAGGTGGAGGACGGCAAAGAGACAGCAGTTGGCAGCGCGACAACAAAGAATCAATTTAATCTCGCCGAACAAAAGCTGTCCGCAGGCAATCATACACCTTCCGCTTTTTCCGCCACCTGCGACGGCTAGCAAGAAATGAGCCAGATATTGTTGTAACGGTACAAAAGGCCGACATCAGGTCAAGCCTCATCACGCCTCCCACAGCGCAGGAAAACCTGACCTATACCGGCCAGGAGCAGGCGCTCATTACCGCGGGCAGCGTGACCAGCGGCGGCACCATGCAGTACAGCCTGACCGAGAACGGTACATACAGCCCGGGATCATCCCTACCGGCACCGATGCCGGAACGTATACCGTGTGGTATCGGGTGATTGGCGATGCAAACCACAACGATACCGTGACCGCCAGCTTTAACGATGCCAGTGTGGGCAACGGCAAGAACATCACTGCCACAGTGACCCTGATGGGGCAGACCGCGAAGAATTACGCCCTGGGCAGAGCAGCTTCCCCACGACTGGAAACATCACCAAGGCCGCTGCGCCTGACTTCACTAAAGGAAACTGCGCTCGTCATTGCAAACGGCCACGAAAAGACCTATACTGTGACGCTCCCCACCCCTGCCTACGCTGGAAACGCCCAAAAGTACGGTGCACCCACCTATGAGATCCGCGAAAGGTCAAACTGGATGGCCAGCTACTACACCAGCCGACGGTGCAAAGGTGGAAAACGGCAAGCTGATCCTGCCGATTCAGAAAAAATGACGTGAAAACCACCGGCTCTGTGGGCACAGTGACCGTGGTAATCAAGAGCACAAACTATGCGGACATCACGCTGACCGTCAATGTCAATGCGACCAACAAGCTTGTCCCTCACTGTTACGGCACCTACGGCAAACGCCCTGACCTACAACGGTGCAGAACAGGCTCTGGTTGCGGCGGGCAAGACCACTGGCGGCACGATGCTCTACCGACTTGACGATTCTGAGTGGAGTGAGCAGCTCCCCACAGCGAAAAATGCCGGAGAATACACCGTTTGGTACAAGGTTCAGGAAATGCAGAGTACGCAAATGTGGCAGAACAAAGTTTGACTGTGACCGTTTCCAACCAGCCTTCCGGCGGCGGCGGAACATCCGGTGGTGGTGGTGGCGGAGCATCCAGTGGTGGCGGCGGTGGCGCAGCCCCGGCTCCGACACCGGATGATGCGGATGTCATCACAGTCAAAGAAGACACAAAGGACAATACGACCTCAAGCCGGGTGCGGAAACCGACACAACTACAACAACCAAGACGACCGTCAAGAATACGACGACCGAAACGACCAAGAACGAGCAGGGTCAGGATGTTTCCAAGACCACAGCCAGCGTTTCCAAAGACCTCGGTGACAAACTGCTCGATCAGGCGGTTTCAATAAGTCCGATACGATCGAGATCACTGTGAAGTCCAGTGACGCGAATAACGGCAGCGGCGCAGGCAGCACAGGCGCGGCGGACAGTGTGAAATCAACCGAAGTCAAGCTGCCAAAGGCGACCGTCGATGCGATCGCAAAGCATACGAATGCTGACCTTGTCATCAAGACGGACAACAGCGAAGTCGTCCTCGACAACAAGACTTTAGAAACGATTGCAGGCGCAGCCAATGGTGATACCGTAACCATCGTGGTGGGCGAAAACACCCAGCTCAAGGAAACGCAGAAACCGGCGGAGAAGATCGTCGGCAAGAGCGGCACGCTCTTCGACCTTGTCGCGAAGATTGGCGAAAAACACCTGCATCAATTTGAAGGCGGCAAGGCTTATGTGCTTCTGCCGATGCCGGATAAGCTCAAAGGCAAAGACATCCTCGTGATCTACATCGACGACAACGGCCTCTGCAAGATCTTGAACCACAGCGTAGTGAAGGTCGGCGCGGAAGATTACATTCGCTTCACGACGCCCCACTTCTCGACCTTCGCAGTCGTCGACAAAGACGAAGCAGAGGGGTTCATTAAAGAACAGAACGCCGCCCATGTCAAAGAACTGATGCAGAGCGCGAAGTTCAAAGTGACCACCACCAAGACGAGCAAGAAGTCCGTCAAGGTACAGGTCGCAGCCAAGAGCAGCAAGACCATGATCTCCGACATCAAGTCACTGGGCTACACGGTCAAGTACCAGTTCTATCGCTCGACGAAGAAGGACGCAGGCTACAAGCTGCTCAAGACAAGCAGCAAGAACAGCTTTATCAGCACCAAGGGCACGAAGGGCAGAAAATATTACTACAAAGCCCGCGTGTTGGTCTATGACGGAAGCAAACTTGTGGCTAAGAGTGCACTCAAGCAGTGCAGCTATGGCGCAAGACGTTAATGCAGAACTGATTTTTTTTTTGCTAACAGAATATAGAATTTTTACTTAGGGCTGACTGTAACAGGTCAGCCTTATTCCTTTGATGGGACAAAGTGTGATTATAAAGCATAAAACTCCAATAAAAATGTGAAGAGTGATTCTATGGAACGATTTATCTTAAAAAAGTTGCTGGATTGGAAGGATTCTCCCTACCGCAAGCCTTTAATCTTGAAGGGCGTACGTCAGGTGGGTAAGACTTGGATTCTAAAAGAGTTCGGCAGACGCTGTTATGAAAATACAGCCTACTTTAAACATGGATCGGCAGTCCTGCAATGGACTCCGAAAGAATTCTGACACAGGTGTAGACTGCAGTCATCTGCATGGCATTTCGTTCATTGACGGCTTTGCCAGAGTTGCTTTCACCAAAGAGAAACGATAGGCGCTGCCATTGGTGCTGTTGGTGGGCTTGTCTCTGGAATGAAATAGCCCCGATAAAAATCCCATAAATATTCCTTTCTGCCTTAAGAGGCGTATAAAATTCAAAGTTACGTCACAAAATAATTTGCGCAAATGCTTGCAATTGCAAGCAAAAGCGAACATAATAAAGAAAAGGGAGGCGATACTATGGCAAATACATCCGCTGTTTATGCAAGAATAGATACGAATCTCAAGGACAATGCTGAGAGTATTCTTTCTCAGCTTGGCATTTCTCCATCCAGTGCAATTCAGATGCTTTATAGCCAGATCGTACTGAAAAAAGGTATGCCGTTTGAATTGAAACTTCCTTCTTCTAAGCCATTAGCTGTTGGTGCAATGACCAGAGAAGAACTTGATGCAGAACTCCAGAAGGGTGTTGATTCCATCAAAGAAGGAAAGGTATATTCTCTGCAGATGAAGTCGACGCGGTACTTGCAAAGGAGTTTGGCATATGACGGATAGCTATAATGTCGGCTATTCTGTAGATGCACTTGGTGATTTACGTAAAATCTATTCGTATATTGCGAATGAACTTCTTGTTCCGGAGACAGCCGCAGCTCAGCTGGGGCGCATACGAAAGGAAGTTCGTTCATTGGATTTATGCCAGCTCGTTATACGTTAGTTGAATGGGAGCCTTGGCATTCGATGAAAATGCATCAGCTTCCGGTAGACAACTTTATTGTGTATTATCTTGTCGATGATAAAGAGAGGACAGTTCTGCTTCTGGGCAAGTAGCTCAGTATTGCCTGGATCCAGTTTCAGGAGCTTCTCGACATCCTTGAGCTGACTCTGCGTATTCTTGATTTCTGAATTGACACCCTTTAAGTCACTCTGAAGCTTGGTAGTATTGCCACCGATCTCGACCGTGATACCCTTAATTCTACTTCCCGCCATAACGCACCTCCTCCCTGCAAAATGGGCATAAAAAATTGCCCGGCATTGCTGCCGAGCATAAAGAAAGCACCGATCAGATTTCTCCGACCGATGCTAATAAACTGCTATTCTATTGAGATTTACAAATTGGAAGCTGCCATGCAATTATTCGTCATTTTCCAAAGAGGTAATGATTAAAGCCCCCATTACAACAATTGCAAGAATTGGACCGAGCTGAGGCCAATTCATTATTTCGGCTCCAAATACAGTGCCAAAGTATCAAAAGATAATAGCAATAATGGAAGAAATAGCTGCTTTCCTTCATATATTCGTACTCCTTTGTTAACTTCCGATTTTGAGATTATTTCTTAAATAGCTCAGAATGTGAAGCAAGGCGAAAAAGCATCAAAACAAGAACACCTCCATTCAAGTATAGTATACTCAAATGCGCGTCTAATGTCAACACACTGTCATTATATAAGATACATACCTAAAATGAAAAAAGATGCAATTTCTGATTTTATGGTATATTGGGAATAAAAAAGATGTGATCGTTTATGCATACACAAAACAGAAAGGAGTCCGCCATGGATATAACAGGAGTAGGAAACCTATCATATTTATATAATTATGGAATTTCGGACAGCGATACCAGACATGTCACAGGAAAAGAAAACGGCATCGGAAGCGTAGATGAAAATGGGAAACAGAAGGAATGCCAGACCTGTAAAAACCGCAAATAGGTCGACGGATCAGATGAAGCAAATGTATCGTTTAAGAGTGCCGCGCATGTTTCCTAAAAAGATTTAAAGGTAACCGATGGGATAAAAGGCGCGGGAGGATCATGTGGATATGCAGGTGTAGGTGATGTATGTAGTTTACACTGACTAACGGGTATAACAGCTGTTGCCCTGTATGCACCAGTCAAAAGTTGAAAATTGCATAAATGGCAGAAATATGTTACCATAAACATAGACTATTGACAGAAGGTATATGGAGTGGAAGCGATGGAAAAACAGGAATTTTGCATGGAAAAATCTCAGATATTTCAGGAGATGATCAGTCGTATTTCAAAAATTATCTCAGGACAGTTATTTAATGGTTACTGATATGCAGCATAATTTAACATTTGTTCCAGAAAGTACTGCAGAATTTCTGGGGATTCCATCGGATGGTGTGAAGATGGATATAAAATAGTGCTGGAAAAAAGAGCGTACACCCATATGACTGCCCGAATATACGGAAGAGATGAAAAAACGTCTGCAGGGGGATCAATCTGGAGAACGATCTGTACATCCGTATGGGAAAAAGACAAAAAGTATGTGATGACGCAGATTATAACGGATATGATTTTAGAGCAGGGCAAAACAGATATTTTATTGTTCTGCTTCGGAATCAGAATGTGATTCCGAAATTGATCCGTTGACGGATCTTTTATGGTCAGGTCAAATTTGAAAAAGATATTGTGGATTATATTCAGCAGGGACGAAAAGTAGCTGTTTTGGAAATTGAAATTGATCATATGAATGATATCAATATATTGTACGGAACAAATTACAGCGACCGGATTCAAAAGGTTCTTGCATACCGGTTTATTTACATGATGGATGCAGATAAAGCAGTTTATCGTATGGGAAATTCCAATTACGCATTTATTTTGAGGGATTCCAGCCGTGAAGATGCTGCGGCATTTCTGGAGAAGATTCGCGCGCGGCTGGAGGAAAGTGTTGTCTTAGAAAACAACCATTTTGACCTGAAGATATATGCCAGTGGGATAATTCTTGATCATTATGAGGGAGAAATTTCCACGGTACAGAGTAAGCTGGAATATGTTTTAGGAAAAATGCGTACCAGACGGGATCATAAGTTAATGTTCTTAATGATCTGGTACAGATCAATGGGGACGTGGATCTGGATCTGATGAAGGTAATTCATCAGTCTGTGCTGAACCAATGTGACGGATTTTATGTGGAGTATCAGCCTGTCGTACATGCACAGACAGGAGAGATTGTCGGAGCGGAAGTACTGGTCCGCTGGAAAAAGGAGCCATATGGTATTGTGCCACCGGGAATGTTTATTGACTGGCTGGAAAGCAATCCATGTATGTATGATCTGGGAAATTTTGTTTTGAAACAGGCATTGACGGATGCTGTGGAGTTTCGAAAATCAAATCCGGATTTTTTATTAATGTCAATATGTCCGCAAAACAGCTGGAAAGGAAAAACGTTCTGTGGTGTTGTCATGGCATTGTTGAAAGAAACCGGTTTTCCGGCGGGGCAGTTGTGTCTGGAACTGACAGAGCGGTGTAGAAGCATGCCGGTCAGCGTTATGGAAGAAAAACTGTTGCACCTCAAACAACATGGAGTGAGACTTGCAATGGATGATTACGGTACGGGAAGTGCTTCTTCAAGTGTCCTGCTGCAGACCCCGATGGATGAGATAAAGATTGACATGAGTTTTATCCGTGGAATTACGGATAATCAGACCAAACAGGCACTGGTGCGCAGCATGGTTGATTTTGCAAATAAAGCGGATTTAAAGAGCTGCCTGGAAGGGGTAGAGGATGAAAAGTTACTAGAATTATCTGCGTTCCTTTGGAGCCACATGGTTTCAGGGGTATTATTATTCCAGACCGGTTCAGGCAGCTGCAATGCAAAAATTGTTAAACATGGAAAATTGATAATTAGTCGGCGATGAGCAGATCAACGCCGGCTTTTCATAAATTTCTTTTTGTATTTTCGGATAATCCGGAGTCGGTGATTACCAGATTCAGATCATCAATAGAGGCATAGCTGGAAATGGATGAGGTGTCAAATTTGGTGTGGTCAATCAATGCAATTGTTTTAGCAGAAGCCTTGATACACATGCGTTTTTAAATTGCTTCGTAGATACTGAAATCGGTAAGTCCGTTTTCAACGGAGAAGCCGCGTGCAGAGACAAATGCAATGTCCGTATGAATTTTCTGCAGCAGATCCACACCGAGGAGACCTTCAATGGAAGAAGAGGCAGAGGTAACGATTCCGCCGGTCAGGATAACGGTGATCCCGGGGATATCCTTCAGAGCCAGTGCAAGGTCAATGCCGTTTGTAATAACGGTAAGTTCTGTAAAGCCGGTCAGTTTCATGCCAAGTGTATAGGCAGTGGAGCTGGCATCTAAAAAAAGATGCACATGTGATCTTTTTTACCATGTGGATGGCATTTGCAGCAATTGCCTCTTTTTCTTTTTTTTTCCAGTGCACGTTCATGAAAGAAATAGGCTTTTCCGGTAAGTTCTTTATTGTCTGCGGAGTTATCGTGGTAGAGTGCGCCTCCATGTGTTTTGGTCAGAAGTTTTCTTTATCCATCTGGTTTAAATCGGTACGGATGGTTGTGGTGGAAACTCAAGCATTTCACTGAGTTCATTGTGGTTGCTTTTCGGTTTTGTTTCAAATATTCCAATATAAGTTTCTGACGTTCTAATTGCAGCATGATGATTTTTATACTCCTTTATATTTACGAAAACACAGATTTCGAAAGTTTATATATAGGATACTATACATCGGAATTGCATTTTTGCCAGTGAAAAGTGAAAACAAAAAATTTGCAAAGTGGATGAAAATCAGCGGCTGTGGTATGATAAGAAAAAAGCATAAGGAGGGGTTTTTATGCTAAAGAGTGGGAAAAATCCGAAAAACCATCGGAGGAGGAAATTAAGGCACGGCTGGAAGCGGTAAAAGAAACTGGCACGGCAGCAGCTTTTGATCAAAGAAAAAAAAGTACCGGTTCTTGTTGTGCTTGAAGGCTGGGGAACGGCCGGAAAAAAGGTTATGCAATCGCCCAGATCATCCAGAATATTGATCCGCGTTTCTTTAAAGGTGGTATCGATGCAGAAAAAAGACGGAGGATGACAGAGAAAACCGTTTTTTGTACCGGCATTTTGCCAAAATTCCGGAAGCCGGACAGTTTGTATTTCTGGATACGGCATGGATGGATGAGATTACGGAGGAGCGTCTGCACGGAACCATTTCCGAGGATGTATATGCCAACCGGATTGAAAGTGTCCGCCGGTTTGAACGGCAGCTTACAGACAATGGCTATCTGGTCATGAAATTCTTTCTGCATATTTCAAAAAGGAAGTCACGGCGTATTGCACAGCTGGAGCATCAGAAGGACACAACATGGCGTGTCAGCAAAAAAGATCTGTGGCAGAATGAACATTATGAGAATGTATGGATGTATTTTCCGGATATCTGAAAAATACAAATATGCCATCGGCACCGTGGTACATCATCGACGCAAAGTCCAGAAAATGGACAGAAGTACAGATTCTTGAGACGCTTTTCACCCAGGGAATTGAGATTGCTCTGAGCAATCACCAGATGGCAGTTCCGCTTCTGCAGAATGTATTTCCGTTGAAAAAAAATGCCGCTTCTTTGTGACATTCCGTTGGACAAGTGTATGGAGGAGGATGTCTATAAAAAGGAATTAAAAGCAGCTTCAGCAGAGACTTGGAGAACTGCACAATCGTCTGTATCGTAAGAAAGTGCCGGTCATCATTGCCTATGAAGGGTGGGATGCAACCGGAAAAGGCGGAAATATCAAGAGGATCACAGGCGCACTTGACCCGCGTGGATATGAGGTGCACCCGATTGCAAGCCCGGAGCCCCATGAGAAAGCCCGGCATTATCTGTGGCGTTTCTGGACAAGGCTTCCGCGTACCGGGCATATTGCAATCTTCGACCGAACGTGGTATGGGCGTGTGATGGTCGAACGTCTGGAAGGGTTTTTGCAGCGAGAATGACTGGATGCGTGCGTACAATGAAATTAATGAGTTTGAGAAGGAACTGCACGACTGGGGAGCCGTGATCATCAAATTCTGGGTGCAGATCGACAAAGATACGCAGCTTGCCCGTTTTACCGATCGGCAGAATACGCCCGAAAAGCAATGGAAGATTACAGAGGAAGACTGGCGCAAACCGTGATAAGTGGGATGCGTATGAGGGGCAGTCAATGAGATGATTCAAAAGACGAGCACTACCTATGCACCGTGGCATATCTTAGAATCCGTAGATAAAAATATGCACGGATCAAAGCATTAAGGATCGTGATTGCTGAACTGGAAAAAAAAGTGTTAGACTGACTGGAAAAAAAAAAGAATACCCCGGCAAACGGAATTTCCGTTGTCGGGGTATTTTTGCGACTTATGATGAAACATCGCAGAATTATGAATTTGCTTTTTTTCAGGTTTTTCTGTGCTGTAGAAAGCATCAGCTTGATACGGTTGAGCTGATTAACTTCTGATGCACCGGATCATAATCGATTACAACGATATTTGATCCTGGATATTCGTGACGAATTTCCTTAATGACACCCTTTGCCGACGATATGGTTTGGCAGGCAGGCAAATGGCTGCGCACAGACGATGTTGTTGCTCCCTGTGCAATCAGTTCGAAGCATTTCTCCAGTTAGGAACCAGCCTTCGCCGGTCTGGTTACCGATGGATAGCCGATATGCTCTCGCCTGTTTTGCCAGATCCTGAATATATGCAGTTGGCTCAAAATGTTTACTCTTTGCAAGTTCATCGCCTTGCATCCTTGCGCAGCCATTCAAGAAGCGGATGAGCATATTGTTGATGCGGAACGATTTGCGGTAGCTCCAAGATAATCCGCCTTGAAATTCTGATTGTAGGCAGCAGTACAGTAAATCGGTCAGATCCGGTACGACTGCCTCAGCGCCTTCAGTTCGAGCAGATCCACAATATAGTTGTTGGCAGCCGGAAGGAACTTAACGAGGATCTCTCCGACCACACCGACACGCGGCTTTTTCTCATCCGTCATTGGCAGGAAGGTCAAACTCGCGGATGATCCTGACGGACATTTTACGATATTTTGGTGGGACAGAATCTTGGTGTTGCCAACAAAGTCAATGACACGTTTTTCCATTTTCATGCAATGCGTTGGCAGATCCCGCTACCAGCTTCGTATGGGCGCACACGGTAGAGACAGCGCATGAAGATGTCTCGAATTCCAGGGCATACAGACCATGCTGGATCAGGCTTGGTGTATAGTTTAAATCCCGGATTTTTCTCCAGACCGACCATGTTGATGGAGATGACCGATATCCGGGTCCGCCGGCTTTGGTCAGTGCACGGCGGATAAAATCCAATGTAGTTGGTTGCACGACAGCCACCACCGGTCTGTGAGATCAGGATTGCTGTTTTTGCTCAGGTCATATTTGCCGGACATTACCGCACTCATAATCTGTCCGATGACAATCAGGGACGGATAACATGCATCGTTATTTACATACTTTAAACCGACATCGACACATTCTCTGGACGGAACATCTGGGATGACCAGATTGTAGCCTGCGGCACGGGAATGCCGGAACGAGAAGTTCAAAATGGATCGGTGACATCTGTGGACAGATGATGGTGTAATCTTTTTACGCATTTCCTCGAGTAAAGATAACGCGCTCGTAATTTGCCGGCTTGATTTCGCGTTTTTCATGTTTTTCTCTTTGACACGAATTGCAGCCAGAAGCGAACGGATACGGATACGGAGCAGCACCGAGGTTGTTGACTTCATCAATCTTTAAGCATGTATAAAATTTTTCCGGAATTGGTCAGAATATCGCTGACACAGTCGGTTGTTACGGCATCCAGTCCGCAGCCGAAGGAGTTCAGCTGGATGAGGTCCAGATCATCCCTGGTCTTAATGTAGTTTACGGCGAGTACAGCCGGCTGTGGTACATCCACTGATCCATGACAATAAGCAGGCGTTCCAGATTCCCCAGATGGGAAATGGAATCTTCTGTCAGTACACACATACCGTAGGGAAGTAATCATTTCCGGAATACCGTGATTGATTTCCGGATCAACATGGTATGGACGACCGGCCAGCACGATACCGCGGCGATGGTGTTCTTCCATATATTTCAATACTTCTTCGCCCTTCTTCTGCATCTCCAGACGGGTCATGGCAAGTTCTTTCCAGCCTTCGGATACGGCATCACGTACTTCGGCTTCCGGAATATGGAATTCTTTCTTAAAACAGTCTACGAGCTGTTTGGAAAGGATTTTCTTCGTTTGTAAACGCCATGAACGGGTTTAAGAACCGCATCTGTCCATTCGTAATTTCCTCAACATTGTTTTTAATGTTTTCCGGAATAAGAAGTTACGATCGGGCAGTTGTAGTGGTTGTTTGCATCCGGAAACTCGTTGCGCTCGTAAGGAATCGCCGGATAGAAAATAAAATCTACATTCTGGTGGATCAGCCAGAAATATGACCGTGCGCCAGTTTCGCCGGGTAGCATTCGATTCGCTTGGAATAGAATCAATGCCGAGTTCGTAGATTTTTCGTGTGGACTGCGGAGAGAACCACACGGAAACCGAGCCTTAAAGAACGTTGCCCAGAACGGATAGTTTTTTCATACATGTTCAGTACACGCGGAAGTCCGACGGTCCCGCGGGTTGCTTCGGCTTCTGACAGAGGTTCATAAGCAAAAAAATACGTTTGTTCTTATATTCGAAGAGAGGTTTGGAATATTCTCTTTGTTTTTTTCTTTTCCAAGTCCGCGCTCACAGCGGTTTCCAGTAATATACTGACGGTTGTCTGAAAACTTTTATTGATCGTCAGCAGACAGTGGTTTGTACATCCCTGGCAGCGTGCAAGCTTGGTAGTGTAGGACAGTTTATTGATCTGTTCAATGGACAGCATCGTCGTCTGATAGCCGGCTTCGTGACGTTCGCGGGCAATCAGTGCGGCACCGAAAGCACCCATGATTCCGGCAATGTCCGGACGGGTTGCGTGGACACCGGCAATTTTTTTCAAAACTGCGCAGAACGGCGTCATTGTAGAAAGTACCACCCTGAACAACAATATTTTTTCTCCCAGATCTTTGGCATCGGACAGTTTGATCACCTTAAATAATGCGTTTTTGATTACAGAGTAGGCAAGTCCGGCAGAGATATATCGGCAACAGGGCGCCTTCCTTTGTGCCTGTTTACCTTTGAATTCATAAATACGGTACAGCGGGTACCAAGGTCAATCGGATGTTTGGCAAACAGTGCTTCTTTGGCAATCCTGCACCGTGAAGTTTAAGGATTTTGCAAAAGTTTCAATGAAAGAA
>VOFG01000574.1_pt1 | contig 14000 bp, 21 predicted proteins | sample 5384171 | NCBI WGS metagenome assembly VOFG01 (sample SAMN12384726, study PRJNA508395) | human gut metagenome | isolation source: healthy gut F | host: Homo sapiens | reverse complement strand
TCCGCTTTTTCTTGCGGACATTCAAAATCGTGCGCTGCTTGGCAAGCTGCGTGACCTTGTTCTGCCTGCTGCATACAGGCGGTAAGGTCATCCGCTGTGGCAATGCCGTTCTCTTGCAGAAATTTTAGTCGTGCTTTATAGATTTCGGCTTTCATGATCTCCCGTCGAAGATGCGGCGTCATGCGCGGCGGGTATTGCCGCTTTTCAATGCGTCCAAGCAGATAGCAGTAATGATAGTACAGAGCAAGGAATCCCTTGTACTTTGGATGTGGGCGGTATGGCCGCGACTTTGGACGCTGGACAAATGCCGGTCTGATACCGGCTTCGATCTCTGCGAGATTTCCCGCAATGGTGCGCTCGATGTTTTCTTCCGAATACGCTGCGTTTTTGCGCTCCGGATACATATACCGCTCCTGTCCGCGCAGTCGGAAACCGAGCCGGTTGCCGTGGTGGATCTCGTAGCCCTTATGCTCCATGAGCAGGAAAAAGTGACCGAGATCGTTCGCGTCGGCAATGGCGTCGCGCAGGTCCGCTTCCAGCATGGAGCGGAACGTTGGTTGACCTTTGGACTGACGCAGCCATTCAATATAACTGACCGTTTTTGTACGCTCTCCTTGAAGAATTACAGATAGACCATTTTCTGCGCAGAGCCGGTCTGAGATCCCGCGGATTTGTTGGTAATAGTTTTGAAGCGTACTGTGGTATTTGATGCCGGTATCCGCATTGACCGAATTAAAAACGATATGCGAATGGATGTGCCCTTTATCGACGTGCGTTCCAATTACGGCTTCATATCCTCGCAGATGCTCTGCTGCAAAGCGTTTCGCAATTTCATGCGCCAGTTCCGGCGTGATCTCATCCGGCTTAAATGACTGGATAATATGATAGCATTGGCGTCCATCCGTTTTATGAAACCGCCGTTTTGTATTCATCATCTGCTGATATGCAAATCCGGGATCGCAGTTAAAATGATCGACAAGGACGCACTGATCGGTCTTATCCGGGTTTGTAATATATTGAATAGCCTGATCCAAGTCCGCCGTTGCGGTACAGGATTTTTGTGATTGCCATTTCTATTTTGAAAACCCATACATGAGTTCATAGACACGATCCAGCATCCGCAGGGCGCGAGTGACCTCGTCACGGCTGGCAAACCCGGCGTTCGCTTTCCGCGCAAGCTGGTTGATGTTGTTGCCGATCTGATGGATCTCTGTGCGCAGCCTGCGAAGTTCTTCCGAGGGCGCGGCTTGGATGCTTTCTCCGAGGATCAGCTTGCGCAGGTAAGCAGACAGCGGCAGGCCGCTGGCTTGCAGACCCTTTTCCAGCGCGGCGCGTTCGTCCTCGTCCAATCGGATATGCAGGTTATATTGATTCTTCCGCACGGCGCTCCTTTCTCCGCCCGCAGGCGGCATGTTGGGGTCAGGGTCCTCCCTGCAAGCTGCGTTTTGGTACCAAAAGGCTATGCTTGCGCTCTTGCCGCGAGGCGGCGAGAGCCTGACGCCCCGCCAAAAGTCGGGGCAAGAGAGGAGAGAGATTTCAATTTTCTTTTCCTTATAGATGCCTTCGTGCTGCTTCGGCCATTCAAATCGGTTTTATAATGACGTAGTCGCTACAATAGTCGCTATGGAATTTTGAAATTCAGATTTTTGCCGTTCGTAGTCGCTACATTAGTCGCTATGCAGCGTTCAATTCCGATTCCAGCCGCTTTCTGGCAAGATCTGCGTACACGTCGGTGACCTCGATGCCGGTCGCATCGTAACCCTCCTTGACTGCAGCCAGAACTGTCGTGCCGGAGCCTGCAAAGGGGTCCAAGATATGACCACCCGGTTCTGTGATCTTGACGAGATCCTGCATGAGCTGCAACGGCTTTTCGGTCAGGTGGATGCGGTTCTGCGGATTGCCATATTTGAACACACCTGGCAGGCACGGCACAGGGCGGCTGACCGGCATATCTCCGTTCGAGCCCCAGACGATGTATTCTGCCTGTTGCCGAAAACGCCCCTTCTGCGGGCGGGAGTTTCCCTTATCCCAAACACGGCGATCCCGCGCCAGATCCAGCCTGCCCATTGGAGCGCGTCGCTGGCGCAGGGAAGCTGCCGCCAGTCAATAAACATACAGACCGGCGCGCCGGGCTTGGCTGCACGTCTTGCAAGATACAGCCACTCTGCCGCCCAGCGGGTCCACGAGCGCTGATCCTTGGCGTCGCCGTCAAAATCGGGCGGCGCGTTGCCGCCCATGCTGGAATATTTCTTTGCGGTGGCTTTGGATTTTTCCGCCTGTGTGCGGCCACCGGACGCATACGGCGGATCTGTGATGACAGCGTCAAACGTGCCGGGAGGAAAGCTCTCCAGCACGGTAAGGCTGTCTCCGTGGATGATCTCCCATCTGGGCTTATCGCTCATGGGCATCCGCTCCCTTCGTTTTTTGAGTATGTTGTCGATTCTGTACCCGTTCGTGCGTCAGTTCAAAAACGCTGAGATATTCCGCAGTCGCATTCGCCAGCAGCGTGTAATCACGCGAACCGGGGCAGCAGGCATACCATGCGGCGTTTTCCCGTCAACCCAGATGTGCGGTTCCGTATTGCGAAGATTCGGATTTGTGCTGCGGCAGCTTCTGCTGACGACGTCCCCAATTTTCATCCGAACACTGTCGATTTCACCTTTCGTGGGATTCAGAATCGAAACCGTCAGGTATGGATACTGATTCGCAACGATATCTTTTGTAAATCGCGCTTTGACCCGCAGATCGCCAAGACTGCCGTAGCAGCATTCGCCAACGAATTGCGGATCATGGATCACGCGCCCATCTCCATAGATCTTTCTCAGTTCTTCCAGAAAGAAATTTGTCATGATACCTCCGAAAGAAACAGGAGCGCCAGATCTCTCTGACGCTCCCGTAATTATGCTTTAGATATTATATTGTCGTTCTGCCGTGTTTCAATGCAGATGCTCTGCTTTGCGGAGCCCTTTTGTCGGCGCAGACAGAATACCATGTCCGGCGTGCGCTCAAAAAAGCCGATCCCGCCCTTCCAACTCATGCCGCAGGAACAATGCTGCAAGCCAATAAACTGCTGCTTCATTTTATGCCCGCAGCGAGGACACTTCTTGTTGTTCTTCCCCATCATCTGCTCCTGTTGCATTTGTATCTATGCTAATTATAATGTATTAGGCTGCAGTTTGTAAATCCCATTCTCGGAACATTGCATCAATATCCGCAAACGTCTGGCTGCGGTTGAATTTCTCTGTGACCTTGCCGGGGACGATTTGCAGACGCATCATTTTTTGCCACAGATCCGGATGATGGTCGTACAAATGTCGCAGCTCGGACAGCTTGGCATTCGGGCAAAACCAGCAGCCGCCGCGGTCGGTAAACTCGTACACAGGGGAAAGCAGTCCTTCTTGTTTGCAGAGCTGCTTCGCGTCATCCTCGGTGTATCCGTATTTCTCCAGCAGCGACACCTGATTGCCGCCCAGCCGTGCCAGACGCTGCGGTTCATCCTTTGCAATGCCGATGTACTGCACGGTATCGGACGGCAGCGTTTTCTGATACTGCCGGATCGGGTGCATTTTGCAGTCGCGCTGGACATAGCATTTCCCGCACACAGGAAAGGAGCGGATCATACCTTTCTTCGGCCCGCGTGTGACCTTTCCCATAAAAACAGAGGTATAGGTTTTCTCGCTTCGAAGCACACGGACAGGTACGCCCAGTTTTTCAAGGGCGGGAATCGCTGCCTGATAGATAAACGCCTGATGTTCCGGCACTTCGCCAGAGGTAGCGTCGTCAAACATGACCTCACAATATACCGCTTCGTCCAGTGGCTCGCCATGTTCCAAAGCCAATAAGATCGTCGCAATGCTGTCTTTCCCGAAGGAACAGGAGGCGACGTGCTTTGGACTCATGTGCGCTCGTCCTCCAGTTCCGCGCAAGCCATGCGCAGCTTCTCTGCCTTGTCCGTCTGCTCCCAAGCTGCCTGCGGGTGCATGAAGTGGCCGTTGTTGCAGACTCTGTGAAGAATGGCTTGTCCAGATCCAGTGCGCGGATCATGCCTGCCGGAGTGAAATCAAAGACACGGCGGACAGCTTCCGTCAGGAATGCGTCGTCATAGTATCCGCTCTCCTGCGTGTCGATCTCGACGGCAACCGGCTCTGCCTGCCCAATGGCATAGGCGAGGCTGACCGTACACACATCGGCAAGACCGGCCGCGACGATGTTCTTTGCCACATAGCGTGCCATATATGCGCCGCTGCGGTCAACCTTTGTGCCGTCCTTGCCGGAAAGCGCACCGCCGCCGTGGGGTACAAGCCCGCCGTAGGTGTCGACCATCAGCTTACGGCCGGTGAGACCGGTATCTGCTTCAAAACCGCCCAGCACAAATCTGCCGGATGGATTGATGAGATTCTTGTATTCTCATCGATGCGCACATCATGGCAGGCGCGGTCAATGACCAGCCTGCGGAGTTCCCCGCGAAGCTCGTCAGGGTCTTTGTCTGCATCATGCTGGCAGGAGACCACAATGGTATCCACTCGTTCCGGTACACCGAACGCATACTGCACAGAAACCTGCGCTTTTCCGTCTGGCCCAATTCCAGAGATCAGCTTTTCTTCCCGGCAGGTGGTAAGCAGGCTCGTGATACGGTTCGCCAGCACGACCGGCGCGGGCAGCAGTTCAACTGTTTCCCAGCAGGCATAGCCGTACATGATGCCCTGATCGCCCGCGCCGAGCGTTTCGCCATCGACCGCGTCCGCAATATCGGACTCTGTGTATGCAGACGCACCTCTACATGATAATTACAGTCGTATCCAGCTCTCCGAACAGTCTGTCGCACGATGGCTCCACGTCGGGCTTGCCGTTGTGCGGAGTTCCCCGGCAACAAGAATTTTGCCCGCCGTCGCCAGTACTTCGCAGGCGACGCGGGCATTGGGATCTTCTTTGAGACAGGCATCCAGAACATTGTCCGCAATCGTGTCGCAGAGTTTGTCCGGATGGCCTGCTGTGACGGACTCTGCCGTCAGGATGTATTTATCTTTCATGCGTCGATTTTCCTTTCTTCGGCTGATTGATCACCTTTCCATGCTGCATGACGAACAGCTTTTCGCGGGAATACAGGCGCGTATAGGTCTGGATCTGCTTGTCGTTCAAAGAACAAAATTTCTCGCCGCTGCCTTGGGCGAGGAAGAACGTGCCGTGGATAATGTCATACGGTACGCCATTGCGATTCCGCAGGAAGCGGTTTTCCGGCAGGCCGAGGAGTTTGGCTTCTTCGTTGCACAGCAGCAGGACGTTATGATCATCAAACAGTTCGACGGCCTGAATGAAACCACCCACAATAGCCTGCATGCTCGCCAAGCTGCCGTCGATCTCCTTGACATACGGATCTTTGGTGGGTTCTACGACCAGAATGCGCATGGGATCATCGCTCATAGTTATCCTTCTCCTTTCCGCGACGGTTGTGATTGTAGTCGCCAATGTCTGTGATCGTCACATATTCCCCAATCAGGCACAGGGCTTCGCCGTAGCTGTGGCACTCGCCGCTGAAAATACGGTGGGTGAGTTCCTTTGCCTGATCCCGCAGTCCGGCTCCCGCAGCGTTCTCGCTGCAATGCCGACAAGGTTAAAAATGTTGCCGTCCTGCCCGATGAGCGGACAGGGCGGCTTTTCAACGCCCAATTCGGATTTCTCTACAAATCCACCCAGACAGTTCGGCACATAATCACTGAGCCATGTCCCGCCAATCGTTCCGTATGTGGTAAGTCTCCACATGGCAAGTTTGCCGACATCAAGATCAACACCTTCAAAGTCAAACAGCATGTTGGTGTGACCGTCGTACTCAAACAGAGATGCCCGTTCAAACCGGCTGCCATTGCGCAGGATTCCGGCATCCGCGAGCATTTCGTTGATCCCTTCCAACCATTCCTGCGGATCGCCGCCGCAGCCTTGCAGGATCAGCCCTTCCCGGTCGCTCATTTTGCGAAGATCACCGATCTGAATTCTCCGGATGGCGTTATCGCTCATGGCTGGCCTCCTTCCGCTGCGGCGGCTTGGTCTGCACTTTCTTTGGATACGGTTCCATGCCGCATTCCTTGAGGCAGTTCTTGAACGCATACTTGAGGCAGCCAACCGGCAGACCGTTCTGCTCATAGCCCGTTTTGATACCGAGATAGTAGTCTCTTGGCGGCAGGGACGGCTTCAGGTGCAGCTCTGGGTTCATAATATAAGCCATGACCGGGACGCGCTGTCCATCAAACGTCCGCACTTCCAGCGCCTGCTTGATATACAGACGCGGATAGCCTTCGTAGCGGTCGAGGGATGCTTCACATTTGTCAGTTAGCTCCCACAAAAGGCCGTAGACGCAAGCGCCTTCCTTGGGTTCGACCGTCGCAACGCCGCTGCCGCGAAAGCGCAGGTCATAATTGTCCAGCACAGCCTGCCCGTAGACGGTCGCGTCTGGGCAGCGGTATCGCATCTGATCCAGATTGATATTGCTGCCGTAGGCAAAATACAGTGGCTTGTCCATCCTCATTCCTCCAGCAGCTCCAGCGCGCCGATCTCACCCAATACACGAATAAGTGCGGCTGCGCGTTCCTCCGTGCCGCCCTCTGGCAGCTCGCAGGGCTGCTCCGTCATGCGGCGGATCGTGTTCTGCATATAACGGATATATCCTTCCGTGCCGTCGAACGTGCCTGCATCAAAATGTAAGGCACGGATCTGGGCTAGAATTTCAATGGGTGTACCCTCATATGTAGATTCTTCAATACAGATTCTCATTCGTTCACCTCTCCTGTTCCTGTTGAGATGTTCGGTTTTTGTGGCTGCTTGCATAGCAGTCCTTGTCATACCGCCAGGCGCGATTGCCCTCCAGATTGGCAAGCAGATGATCTCGCGTATTCTTGAATTCATCGCCATTCAGTCCCATCCGCACGAGCCAGACACGGAACGTGAACAATTCATTGTCGCTCATTGTCTTGCGCATGACACTGGTGCGCTGGCTGATGGCCTGCGCAGACATGGCAAGACATAAATTCACATAAGCCTTTGCGCGACCAGCGTGGAGGGTAGAATTAAAGCAGCGCCATTCAATGGTGCCGCGATAAAAGACAGAGTGCAGGTTCAGCGCGTAATAGCGCGTCCAGTTGTAATGCTCGTGCGCAGAAATGCAACCTTCATACCAGATGTTCTCCAACTGGGTAAGATCGGTCGTTGGTTCGTTGGACAGCCGCCTTGCCCGCTGCAGCATGGGTTCGCGCACGCGCTGACACCAGCGGTTGACACGGGCGGGGTCCGTTTTCAGGGCTTTGAACAGCAGATCTTCTTTGGAATACATGATACTGAGCAGGTTCTTGAGACTCTGGCGGTTATGATTGGAGGCATCCACATGGACGTGCATCCCGCAGGAGTCGTTGACTTTTCCGCCTGCCTGCCGGATACGGCGCACGCACTCCTGGAATTTCTCCATCTCGTCATAGGTGAGCTTCGGCGTCACCATTTCCACGCGATATTCTGGATCGGTCGTTCTGCGATAGTGACCATCGTCATTCCACTCTGCGCGGATGCTGCCGTCGCTCATAATGCGCCACTGCTTGCCCTCCCGATCCGGTACATACCAGCTATCATAATTATCATAGCTGCGCTGCGGCGTCGTTCCAAAATACGCGCCAAGCGCCTCTGCCGCTTCTGCTCGCGTGATGCCGGTCAGCTCAATCTCCACGCCGAAGCACTGATCTTTGATGCCAATCATCGCTCCGGTTCTTTCGGCTTATCGCCCTTGGTTTTCGGCGGAGGGAGTTGACGCTCCGGCTCCTGATAAACATAGGTATCTTTCTTTTTCGTCGAACACATAGTTAAATCGGCAGCTTCTGCGCCGTGAATCTGAAACGCCATCTCATAAGCCTCCCGGCTGCCGCCTTCCGGGATATTCCCGTCAATCGGTTCTCCGGCTAAAAGGACAACATGACCGACGTTGTGACCAATATCTTCATCTGCCCACTGCAGATCAATTTCCACCTCCGGGAACATCTGTGATAGCTTGTCTATGACCGGCATGGGTGTGTCCCATGCTGTCAGGAAGTGAATGCTCTGTGATTCCTGATCGAAGTGAACGTCATAAGCATTCCACTTTGTTCCCCAGTTCCGATTGCACCAGCCGTACCAATCTCCGCAGCCATATTGCAGGAAGTTGGAGATCACGACCTGCCCCATGGCAATGAGATCTGAAAGGGGCGTGTATTTGCTGGCTCTGGAAATCCGCTGTGCATCCAGCATCATAAACTGCACGCCTTTGCTTCGACCAACAATGCCGGCCAACTTCTGATATTCCTCACTGCTCAATTTTGGAACGCCCATGTCCGGCGCGGCTGGGTTCAGCGCCATCATGCAGACATACAGAGCCTCGTCTGTGCGGGAGCCAGCTTCAATGTTGAGGCTTTCCGGCATGGGGATGATTTTATTGAAGTCAATACTTCCAAGGCTGAGTTCATCACTTTTGATTTTGTCAAGCATTGCATGCACCTGTTCACTGTCACCCTCAAACTTCAAAATGTTTGTAATATGGTTTGGCATAGGTCACCTGCTTTCTTGTGTGTAGAGTTCCGCATCCGCTGCGCGGATGCGGCGGCCAATGGCTTCTATGACCAGCCTTCGGACTCTGCCGCCGCGTAGGACAATGCCGCGTGTGTTCGCCGTGTCCACCGTATGGGCAACGCCTGCAAACACACGGCCCGCGCGCGTATTGCTGCCCGCGAAGCCGAGGTCGATGGAATCGCCTTCGTGCGCTTCCTTGTAGCCTTTCTTCGTTGCTTCCTTAATGTAGAGAACGCCGGAATTTTGCCCTTTGAAGTTGGTAAGGGAGCCGTCCTGCCGGGTATGCAAACATCTGGCGTTCGGCGTGATCTTCGGATCGCCCTTTGTCAGATCTACAAAGTAGAGTCCGGATTGTCTGCTGGTGTCCTGTGTGCAGGCGATCCCGGCAGAAGCATAGACTCGTTTGCCCAGCCGTCCATGGACGATCTGTACAAGAGCTTTTGCATCTGCTCCAAAGACAGGAAGTATTTTTCCGGCGCATCGGGGATCAAGATATCCGATAAGGAACAGCCGCCGTCTTGATTGAGGGACTCCAAAATGTTTGCTGTTAAGCACAGTCCATTCGACATGATACCCCAGGTCATAAAGCGTGGAGAGGATGACGCCAAACGTCCGGCCTCTGTCATGCGAAAGGAGCCCAGGCACGTTTTCAAGAAAAAGATACAGAGGCCTCTTTTCTTTAACCACTCTGGCCAGTTCAAAGAAGAGAGTGCCTCTTGCATCTTCAAATCCTTTCCTCCTGCCAGCTGTAGAAAACGCCTGGCAGGGGAAGCCTCCGCACAGGAGGTCAAAGTCGGGGAGTTCTTTGGGGTCAATGGTTCTTGCGTCGGGATAGTAGACTTCCTCCTTTCCGGGCGCGTGGATGGCGCGATAGCTGGCGTCTGCATATTTGTCGATCTCGCAATGCCCAATACACTGAAATCCGCCTGCAAAGTTTAACCCTGCCCGGAAACCGCCGACGCCCGCGAACATATCAAAATATCGGATTATACGTTCAGCTTTCTTCACCTTCTTCCTGCAGCGCGCGCAAAAAGCCGAGAACGTCATTGTCGACGCTCCCGGCTGGCTGCGGCCGCGAAATTGTTTGTGGATTGGAGCTGCTTTGCAGCTCCGTTTGGAGAATTGCTTTCAGGTCTAACAGAAATTGCTCCCGCTGCGCTTGCTGGCACAGCGCCAGACAGAGCCAGTTTGTGCGCTGCCCGGCAGGGATGGCAGACAGAATCTCCCACGCCTGCCGGTGCAGCGGATTGTCCAGAAACAGCGTCGTACCGAAACGGGCCGTTTGCGGCTTATCCTGCATGGTCTGCCACCTGTCCAGCCAGCCGCTCGTATGCCTGTGCATTCAACTTGTCATCGTCCAGAATAACAGGACGCAAAACGCTGCCTTGCGGCAGGTATCGTTTCATAAGTCCGGCCCCACCGCCGAGAAATACGACCGGCATGGCGCGGCAGTCTAGACCTGCTTCGGCAATGGCAGAGAGGATGCGGCGGGCATAGATCCCCGCTTCCCGCTGGATGATGGCTTTCACGCGGTCGTCCATGCTGTCGGGCTTCCACGCAGGACATTTTCGATCTGCGCACCGGTAAGAGACAGATTCAGACTCCGGCGCACCTGCTCCGCGATCTCATCCAGACAGCGGATCATGCCCAGCTCTAAGCTGCGGCAAGAAGCTGCGTTCGGAATGCGATTGTCCAACCGCATAATATCCACGGTCCAGCCGCCAATGTCCGCGAGAATCACGGATGGTTCATTCAGCAGATCACTGTGCTGGAGGATCGCCGCATAGCCCTGCGGGAACAGCTTCACATCCTGTACGGAAATCTCATACGAGATTCCTTCATACGAAAAAGAGACCGGCTTGCCCTCGCGCAGCAGATAGGCCTGGAATGCTTTCTTCTCCCGCCCGAAGCTCGTCAGCGGCAACCCCGCCGCAAGGATCACCGACGTTGTAGTCGGTGCATTTCGGTATGCGATCTCTTTGGCGATGGCCGCCAGTGTCAGCAGATAGTAATTCTCGTCTGCTGTCTTATCCTGCTGGAGCGGCTGCCGCCCGCTGCCGATGACGTAGTATTTTCCGTCATAGCGGAGGACGTTCTTCTGCGTGTACGGTTCATGTTCGTATTCTGCCAAGCCGGAGGGAAATGAGCAATGCGCGGTTTTCATGGCCGCGTAGCCATGATCCACGCCAATGGTAATGGGTTCTGTCATCGTTCTTCCACCTTTTCTTTCCGTTTGTTCATATCCTTCTGCGGTGCGCGTTCCTCTGGGAGCAGTTTCCCAAAGCCCAGCTTACGCAGCGTCTTTTCATACAGCTTTTTCTCAAACGCCAGATACTCTGGAGATGTGTAATCGGTATGAAGCGAAACAGCTTCTTCATAGCACGGCGCGCCGATCTCATACTCCACAGAGCCGAAACGGTCCGCGGTCAGGTATCGCAGCATCCCGTAACCGTCCATTTCCTCGAATTTCCCCATATTATCTTCCGTGGCAAACTCCGTGCTGATATGAAAGCGCGTCAACTCGGCAGCGCTCCTATAAAGCACAAAGCCTCCCGGATCAAGATACGGTGCAACCGTCTTATATAACCGCCGACAGTGTTCCCGGCTGTTCAGCTGCGGGACCAGCTTCACAAGGGCTGCTTCCAGTGCTTTGTTCTTTTGGGACAACTGCCTGTTACCGATTTGCAGATTATTATAAGCAATAGAGAGCTGAACCGCCGTACGCTCTTGGGACGCTTGCTGCTCGCGCATGGCCTCATATTGGATCTTCAGCGCCGGGGTATTCTCGGATCGCAGTCAGCATTTCAGATAATTTCATCTACGCTTCCTCCGGTAGCGCGAGAATCGCTGCAGCACCTGCAGGCGGTTATCAATCTTGCACGATGCCTGATCAACCGCTTCCATGTCCTTATCCAGCTTCTTGTGGATGTGTTCCAGCGCGTCGCGGTCATTGCAGCAATCCACCAGAACGTAGGTGTTGCCGGTGGAGAACACCTCGCGCCTGCCGTATGGGTCGCGTAGGCTGGCAATGAGCCGCTGGCCGACCTTTTTCCGGTACGCAATTTGCAATGCTTCCGGTTCTCCGCGGACACCGTACCGCTTCAAGATCTGCGCGACCTCGTCGGAGGAGATCTGCTGGTGCGTCATCAGCTTCTCCAAAATCTCTGCGGCGGCATCCTCCGGAACGCCCGAATAGCCGGAATATCCATCTAAATATGCCGTCATGTTTGGAACTCCTTTCTGCGCACAAACGGCCATCCCGCAATGGGATGGCCGCTTCGTTTGTTACGCTGCCGCAGGAAGCTCCGCAGCATCGTCCAGTTCTTTCCGGGGCGAGAGGAATTCCACCTCGGTCGCTTTGAGCAGGAAGCCGGGCTGCCGCTCCGGTTCTTCGGCAAAGGTGATCGTTTCAAAATCGCCGCTGGCCGCGATCTTGCAGCCCTTTCTGGCAAACTCCGCGCAGCGTTCTGCAAGCACACCACGCACCTTGATCGAGATAAAATCGGTCAGCTTTTCTCCATCCGGAGATTTGTAGCGGCGATCCGAGGCAATGCGCATGATGGCGTAGGGCTTGCCGGTTTCTTCGTTGGTCTTGAGGACGGGATCTCCCGTCAGGTTGCCGATGGCAATCATTTTCAGCATATTGATGCCCTTCTTTCTTTGTAATTACGCCCATTCGACGACGAACAGGACGCAGAGGATATTGGCGTTTGTGACCGGCTGCGACAGGGCACTGACAACTGCGTCATAGGACAGGGTCAGGCTTTCTTCCTCGTTGATCTGCCACGGGGAAGTGAGTTCAAACTGCTCCGTGCTGCCGGTCTTGCTGGTCTGTGCGCTGTTGATCTTGAAGCCGATCTGGTTGCTGTCCACCTTGGCGTGGGACATATCCGAAGCATACGGCACCAGCGTCCAGCCGTTTTCTGCCGTCAGGGTCACGGAGGACACCTGCACGGCGGCGGTGGAGTGGTTGACAATCTCCGCGTTTGAGACATAGACCTTTCCATTCTGATCGACCGTCACCGGCAGCACAGCCGGAACAACGACGGAGAAAACCGTCGCTTCTTCCCAATGCGCATAGTAGGTGGTAGAAGCTACCTCTTTGAATACGGTGTTGCCATCTACCTGCGTGCCGCCGGTTTCCTGCGTAAACCAGCCGAGGAACGCATAGCCCTTGCGGGCAGGTTCGGCAGGCAGGTTCAACTTTTCGCCGTAAGTCTGGTTGGAAGTTTCCGTTTTGCCGATGCCGAGGTTCCATGTGATCTTGTATTCTGCCGGGGTAAACTGCGCGTAGAACGCCCGCGCAGCCGTAATGGTAACCGTGCTGTACAGCGCGCCGCCTGTCTTTTCGGTGTACCAGCCGGAGAATGTGTGGCCTGCCTTGACCGGCGTATAGCCGGGAGCAACGGCGGTCTGGTTGGGCGCGACGGAGGTCGTCACGCTGTTCTTGCCGCCAACCGTGCCGCCGTTGGACGCGGCATCCCACGTCACGATCAGCGCGACATTCGCGCCGCAATCGTCGCAGACACCATCCGCATTGGAATCCCGATGGTCGCCATACTCATAGTCCGAATCGCTGCAGGCCGAACAGGTCTTTGTTCTGCGATGCTGCGTTTCGTCGTATTTTGACCAGTTCCCGTAGGAATAACTGTGATTGGCATAGTCATAGTCTGTCGCGCCGCAGCCGGAGCAGGTTTTCGAGCGACGGTGCTGGGTATCAGAATACTTGCTCCATGAGCCTGTGGAATAGGAATGCGAACCGTAATCCGTAGTGCTATATCCGCAGGTGCGGCAGGACACCGTCCGGCTGTGCTGACTGGAGGAATCGTTGCTCCAGCTCCCGTAGCTCAGGCTGTGCGAAGCATAGTCATAGCTGGATGCACCGCAATTTCGGCAATAGGCTTCCCGGCGATGCTGGCTGCTGGAGTATTCTTCCCAAGAGCCGTAGCTATAACTATGGCCGCTCGCATAGATGGTTTCACTTTTGGTCTGACCGCAAGCACAGGAGTACGAACGGTAACCGTTGCTGGTGCAGGTTGCGTCGCTTTGGTAGTCCAGCACCCATGTATGGCTGCCGCAGGACGGGCAGGTCCAGGACCCATAGCTGCCGTCGCCGTGCTCCTTGTAAACGTAAGTGCCAAGATTTTTTTTTTGACATAATGGCACTTATAACACTCGTAGTACTCCTGATGACCTCTGGATGTATGCGTCTGCTCGACGTAGGTGCCTTGCAAAAGAATACTGCTTACAGCTTGGGCAGGTGCCGACAATGCCGGTGGACGCACGGGTGGAAACTTGTGCAGGCGCTTTCTTGATGCCGCCTGCGGTGGCGGCATCTGCGTTCTGATACACACCGTAAAGATCGTGGAAATATCGGTTGCTTCGATTGGATGCTATCCAGTCATAATCGTGGAAAGGCACAG
>VOFG01000569.1_pt1 | contig 14000 bp, 17 predicted proteins | sample 5384171 | NCBI WGS metagenome assembly VOFG01 (sample SAMN12384726, study PRJNA508395) | human gut metagenome | isolation source: healthy gut F | host: Homo sapiens | reverse complement strand
AGCAGAGGAGCGTGTAAAAGCCAAGGCCCATCAGCTTTTTACGCCTAACAAAAACCATAGTAACACCTCCGTGGAATCACTCACATATGTGTGGAAAATTGCTTTGTAATTATTATACCATATTCCAGCAAAAAAGCAAAATTTGTTCCATTTATCGGTGAGAGAAAATGCCAACCGTTTCTCGGCATCGGTTGAACGCGAACGCCAGAACAATGGGGTTTAACGTGTCATTTGTATGGTTTTTAACGTGCCGGAGTTCTGCGGCGATGTCCCGGAAGACAGCTTTGATGCAAGGCGCTGTAGATGTCTTCTGTTGTAACGCTGCCGGATGATGATGTCCTTATTGGGTTGCGGATGCTTGATACTGCGCAGGTGGAATACCGGAAACTGAGCGAGGTTCATCTGCAGTGTGTCGTGCAGACGATAATCAGCCTGAGTGATTGGGCAAGAGTCCTCTGCTCATATTGAGCAGAGGAATAGGGAAAGGTTTAATGTTATGGTGGACTCTATGCGATCCTTATAAGGGCCTAACAGCATGTTGAATTTAGTAATCAGATTCCATAAATTTCTGTTTAAATGATGTTAAGCCGTTATCTCTTCAGGTATGCTGACTAAAGACATGTTAAAATACCTCCTGATTATTGTCTCACAATGTATGTGGCTTTTCAATTATGGCATTTTAAAGGGAAGGAAAATATATGGCAATTTGGCGCAACGTTGCTGATGAAATTAGCAACCGCAAAGTTACTTGAAAGCAAACTTTCCAAGTAACTTTGAAATAGTTTCAAGTAGAGCGCCGCTTTCCGCCAATGACTTGCATTAGCTTCCGATAAAGAAATGAAGATGAAATGCTGTTACTCGCCCTCAGATGTGATAAGGGGCGAGTATCAGGACGTGAAAAAACTAATAATCACCAAAGACCAACATACCTACTTCCGTCAACGCCAAAGGGTAATCGGCTGTTTGTATCCTGCACTACCGTGCAGGAGCTTATGGTAAACGGTGTGCGCTTTGCTACGCACACGCTTTCTTATTGTTCAACAATGTACGAGCCTTGCGTGATGAGCATGGCATCAGGGCTCGCCCAAAAACTGGCACTAAAAGAAGCCGCTCTCCTCAAAGAGTCGAAATCCTTACCCAAGGTTGCAAGCGGTTTATTCAGCCACACCTGTCGGCCTTACCTTAGCTTTACGTGATGTGTTGTCTTAGAGCGCACAGTTAGGATTAACGCCATGCGGTAACTATCTATTCGCGAGCAACGGGGCACCTCTTGCAGTGCATAGGGTAGTCAATGCACTCTTGCGAGCATGCCTAAAATCTGAGCTCGTTTTGCAAAGCCCGTGACTTCAGTCGCAGGGTCGTGACTGCTTATGGGCATCGGAACCCAGGCGCATAGAATCATAGCAATAATACAAATCAGTATAGTCACTATAAGAATAATGCATGCAATCTCAATTTTGTATTCTTCTTTGTGCAGCTTGAATGCTGCAATGAGAACGATTGCACTTACAAGTGCGATAATAGCTATTCCTTTCCATAACCATGAAAGTTCATGTATTAACTGCATTGGGTCACTTCCTTTCTGGAATTTGGGATCACCCCCACGTGTGTGGGAAATGTCGAAAAAATATTGAAGTCCCAGGGATCACCCCCACGTGTGTGGGGGAAAGGACGCTGGGAATGACTTTCCAGCAGCCACCCCCACGTGTGTGGGGAAAAGCATGTCACACCATGTCATGGTTTTCTACGTTGGGATCACCCCCACGTGTGTGGGAAAAAGACTTAAAAGATATCGAAAAGCATTGCATAATCCTCAAATATACAGTTGTCGCATTCGCCATATACATTTATAAATACCAAAGAAATGATTTTTGTAGCGCAAAAAAAACTAATTTTCATAAAAAACTCCACCTAACCGCAAGGGGTATAGATGGAGTAAGTTTTGTCAAGAGTAAGAATCAAAAGTTTACCATTATTTATGCATTTGTGAGTAAATACTTGGTTGCTGATGGCAATGAGCTTTGTTGAATAACTTCTTTATGCGTCTTAAAATATTTTTTCGCTTATCTCAAGTATACTTGTAGGAACGTCAGATATAATCTTAATAGTTTTTTTGCTTGCAATCGGTGACTCTCTACTGTTACTTGAATAAATCTATTGAAGTTTATTCCATTAATTACAGCAAGGTCAAATATAACATTCCCATTTTCAATAAACAGAAACATCTCCATCGCATAACAAATCGTTTATGGGGTTTTCACATGTGTTAGCAATCACCAAAAAACAATCTTGCAAACTATCAACTTTCAAAACGTTATATTTTCTCATAACCTCACCTCCTCACAGAACAATAGAATATTATATTCACATTATTTTATTGTTCTTAGCTTCCATCGCCTTTTAGCGAGAGCAAGGGAAACGCATCTCCTCTATGTAATGCTCATCACCAAAGGCAAGAAGTGGGTTTGCAAGCTCACGATGTTTCTAAAGCCGCTCTAAAGGGTATCGTTATTCCGTATATGTCTATATAAATACCAAAGAAATGATTTTTGTAGCGCAAAAACAAATTTTTTAAAAACTCCATCTAACCGCAAGGGTACAGATGGAGTAAGGTTTGATTGTGGGTTATTAATTTGACTGAGGGATATGCAGCATTCTGGCGGTCTCAAGCCATGTTATTTCATTGGATTCCAGCTCTTTGATGGCCTCAAGGCGAGTATCTCCTTGGGCGACGCGGCCTTTCAAATGCAGGCTCTTGGCGATCAGACACGTGCCCATTGACGCTCTCACGGCATGGCGTAGGGATACAACATGAGGAACAGCTCCTTTTTGAGAACAAAAATTGATAGAAAATAGAGGTATCTCGTTTGCATAGGCCTCAAACAACAAATTCTGACTGCAAGGGCTTTAGGTAGGTTTTTGAGGTATTTCGTTTACATAGGTCTCAAACAGCGAATAACGGGCAAACAAGAAAAAATGGTTTGGAGGTATCTCGTTTTTGCATAGGTCTCAAACGACTAAGATAATAATACGCAAAGCGCATTGGGCTTGGAGGTATCTCGTTTTACATAGGTCGCAAACTGGCAGTTCAGAATCTGTTGCTAAAGCCGGTTTTTTAGAGGTGGGCCGTTTTACATAGGCTCAAAGATGAATGAAGAGTGTCTTTTTGGGGGGTATCCTAATTTGTCATAGATCTAAAACAGGCAGATTGAGGAGCTGCTGGTTTAGAAATGTCTGATTTGTACAGTTTTCAAATAGGTCTCAAATCATAAAGTTTGACGTACTGCAAAGGTGCAATTTTACATAGCTCTCAAATTAGCAAGAATATCATCCTGAACGAACAGTTAATTTTAGGGGTAGACAGTTTCGTATAGGCTCAAATAAACTGATCGACTCCATAAAGCCGTAGGGTAAAGCTTAACCCAATCTCAAAACAGCAAGCCAAATTCAGCAAAACGAGGTAAATCAGGACTCAAACGACCGGTCTATAAACGGGTAATATGCGTAGCCGATGTAGTAGAGATAGTTCGTATAAATCACCTCGGTAGATACCACGCCCCGAAAAGGGCGTGGGTAATCCTATCCTTCTTTTCTTGTTTGGATTACTTTTCGTTTGTTGCTCTACGGTCAGAATCTCCTTGAACCAAATACCGTATAGTACGATTGCTATCACCGATCCATCTGCAAGCACAATGGGGATTGTTTTTCCCTTTCGAGGAAGGGTAAATAGCCGGAAAATAGAGCAGGATGAGTTAAAATGTATGTTATGTAGATACCAACAGCCGCCGGAAGAGGGCCTGCGAATATATCTCTGGTAAATAAGTATGAAAATAGAGATAGAAGTGCTTCGTTACATGTTGTGGTTCTCAAGCAAAGAAACCGTAAAAACCAGTAGAAGCGCAGGTTTGGAGACGAAAAATCACATGATACTCAATGTCGCACGTTCGCTTATTTCATTCTTTGAGCGGCTGCTCGGACAAGGATAACAAGCAGTTGAATAAGATTGCATGTGCGCTGGCGACATACAAAGGAGCAAAGATAAATGCTCCCCAGTGGAAAAGCGTTAATACGGCAGAAAACAGGAGATTCGAGGGCCAGTATGGCACATGCAGCATCAACAGCCAACATTGCGCCCCAGCCAATGCCGATGAAAACATAACATCTTTGATTTGCAAAAGAATAGTCTGTTTGTCGATTAAGGTCTTTTTGAGACATAAATAATCCTCCGAATTTGATTTAGAATTGGGAAAATGCAAGATTGTGCGCACAATGAGCACAAGTTAATATCTATCCTTCAGCATTTTGAAGGCTTGTGTGTTTTAGAAGTAGATAATTTTGTACAGGTCTTAAACAATCACTTCCTGCGACTCGTTTGGTGACAAGTTTTAGAGGCATATAGTCTTACATAGGTTTCAAAAAGTGGAATAATAATGCAATAGATAGCTTATCGGTGATTTTACATAAGTCTCAAGCAAATTCCCTCAGCAATCCTCTTATAGCTAAGGTTTGGAGATATCTGTTTTTACATAGGTTCCAAACTCAAACAGGGTACCCTGTAGGAAAATAAAGGGAATTTTCACAAAAGACTCAATTAGACGATGACGACTGTTCCGCTAGAAAAGAGGTAAGTTCAGTGACGCAAATAAGGTAGCAATGTAATAAGTAGAAAATAGAGGTATCTCGTTTTACATAGGTCTCAAACTTACTTGAGATATCGCCGGAAATGTCGATTGATTTAGAGTGTTCTGCTTGACATAGGTCTCAAACGCTTGTATTTGGCATACTAAAAATAGAGGTATAGGATTTAATGGGCTCAAACGACCGGTCTGAACGGTAATAATAGAGGTAAATAGGCGCTCAAAAAGGAACCGTGTAAGAAGAGAAAGGTCTTAATCTCTCCGAGTAGCTTTGTTGTAATCAGCCTGTCCGGCCGCAATAACAGCGGTCACGCAAACAACCGTTGCGAAAAGATACAGGCCAGCAATAATGCCGACGATAAACAAAGAAATCGCCTCCTATATATAAGGGAAAATGGTTGTGAATTTACAAGGTTAAGTAACTCAAACGCGCGTAGCGGTACGGGATAGCCGCTGAAAGAGGTTTGACATAGGTCTCAAATTAAGCGCGAACCTATGTTGGAATGCCGTCGGTTTTAGAAGTAAGTGATTTTACATAGGTCTCAAACATAAAGTTACAGTTTTGCGAAAAAACCTTGAGCTTTGGAAGTAAGTTTTTACATAGGTCTCAAACACTTAAATTTGAGGACCATACAACCCCGTAGGATCGACGTACTTAACATCGTCATATCCCTGCTTTGCTAACTCCATTCCCAGCTTAACAGCCTTAATGAAGTCCTTTTCGTCGAACAGGTCTCGACCAATTACAGCATCCTCAGGGCATTCATTTAGATTCCATGCCGAAAACACCATATTGTCGTTCTGATCGAAAAGGAAACGCCAACAGCAAAGTCTAAGTCGTCTGTTTGGTATTCGGCGTTAAATTGGTAGGTCTTCTTCGTCGGAATCACTCCTTGTGATGGAATTGAGAGATAGATAGTTTTACATAGGTCTCAAACCGCCATTATCGAGAGGTCTGGCAATCAGTGAGTTTGGAGGTGAGTAATTTTGTATAGAACTCAAACGGGCGGTGCAGGATAGTTTTAGAGGTAGACAGTTTTACATAGGTCTCAAACCTGGTGGTTTTTATACTCGAACACCGGCAGAGGTTTGGAAGTATTTCGTTTTGCATAAGTCTCAAACGAGATTGTCTGTTTTTGCACAGGGCTTAACATAGGTCTCAATAGGTCTCAATCACATATTTTCGTGGAGACATTCATCGCCGCAATAACAACGCATCGCAAGTGTACCTTTACTATGACGGTTGATGATTTCAAATGCCGTATGCGTGGGCATCTCTATAATCCAGAATCCATTGCGGCAATAGCTCTTCGGCGGAAGATAACCGAATTCGAAGAGATCTTATTTAATAGTCTCAACTTCAGCTTCGGAATCACACATGCTTAAAGGCCAAATGACCAGTGTGTTTGCGGTTAGCGAAATTAGACTTTAGATATGAACGAAGCCTATCGTCAATGGTTACATGTTCTAATTTCATAATAGCCTTCTTTCTTTGAACGCAACATTTGCTTTGTAATTATTATACCATATTCCGGTGAAAAAAGCAAACAATTGTTCGATGCTCGGACTTATGCAGTTTTGCATTAGCGAAAGGGAAGTGAACTGTGATATACTACAAAATTTGCGTCAGAATCGCTAGTATGGCAGGGGACAAGTAGTTCGGAAAGAACCCCTTACTCTGCCCGTATCGTGCCTCATACGCCGTCTACACGTCGCTGCAGCCTATTCCATTTTGCACTTAGCAGGGTTGACATTGGTATGGTATAATGCAGGGTTTGGACTCTTTTTAGGGTGATGTTTGATGGTTTTTTAGGGTGACAAATACAAGCAGTAATATTGTAACGCTAAAAAGTCATCAATGACACGATAAAAAGTGTCGGTAATGAAATCCTCATTACCGGCACTTTTTTATTTGTCCGGGGCCAAAATAGTCCTCAAATAAGAAAGGGAAAAGAGGTGAGAAAAAATGAGCAAAATGGTCTATCTCCCATATGTTCATTTTGAGCAGGGAAAAGGAGAACCAAAGGGCAACGGCTGGTACTTTACGCAGTACAATGCAGAAACTGGAGAAGGTAAAGGCTGGCACGGAATAGAGTTTATGCCGGACTGTCTCTTTTTGAAACGAAATGTGAGGGCGGCGAACCGGAAACAAAGTTCTTTGATGTGAATACCAATGAACCGATCAAGCAGTGGAGTTGGCCGGAACCGCCGGATGACAATGCGTTCACGAACTATGGCTCGCTGGATGAGTTTGTAGCGAATAATTCGCAGAAGGTGTTCCGCATTGTTGACCTCCTCAATGAGATCCGCCTGACAAGCTGCAAAGAAGACATGGGATATGCGTTTTACCCCCTATCCACACCAAATTTTAAATAGACCATCTCGTCGCAAATCTTGACAAAATTCGCAAAAACCGATACACTATAATAGTTAAAAAGGAATTTCGGCTCCTGCTCTGACGGCGGGAGCCTTTTTGAGGAAAACCATATGCAACTCACATTATGCTGCCCGACCCTGTTCGGGCTGGAGGGCATCGTCGCGGACGAGCTGCGCTTCGGCGGCAGGCTGACCGACGTACACGCGGAAAACGGTCGCGTGCTGTTCACCGGTGACGAGAACACGCTCGCATGGGCGAACCTGAACCTGCGGTGCGCCGAGCGCGTGCTCATCCGTATCGGCACATTCAAAGCCAAAACGTTCGATCAGCTGTTCGAGGGCGTAAAAGCACTCCCGTGGAGCAGTTCATTCCGGCGGACGGCGCATTTCCGGTCAAGGGTCACAGTCTGGACTCGGCTTTGCACTCGATTCCGGACTGCCAGAAGATCATCAAAAGGCAGTCGTATCGCGCCTGGGCGCAAAGTACGGTCAAACCTGGTTTGACGAGATCGGCGGAAAGTATCAGATTCAGTTCGCCATCATGCACGACGTAGCCGAGCTGTACCTCGATACCTCGGGTGCCGGTCTGCACAAGCGCGGCTACCGCGCCAACAGCAACGCGGCGCCGCTCCGTGAGACGCTGGCGGCGGCTATGGTCAAGCTGGCGCGCTGGCGCGGACGCGACCCGTTCCTCGACCCGTTCTGCGGCTCGGGCACGATTGCGATTGAGGCGGCCATGATCGCGCAGCGCCGTGCGCCCGGTCTGCTGCGCCGCTTTGATGCGGAGAAGTGGAGCTGCTTTGACAAGTCGGTCTGGCAGCAGGCGCGCGAGAGTGCGCTCGACCTGCCCAGCCGGACGCTAAATTCGATATCGTCGGCAGCGACATCGATCCGGACTGCGTGCAGCTGTCCATCGAGAACGCGCGCAAGGCCGGTGTAGCCAACACGGTGTTTTTCGAGCGCGCGGACGCGACCAAGCGCGATTACAGCAATGTGGGCGTACTGTTTGCCAATCCGCCGTACGGTGAGCGTTTGCTGGACTTGCAGCAGGCGGAAAAAGCTGTACGCCGACCTCGGCCGAGCGACAAAAAACAGTCCGATGAAGCAGTATCTGCTTAGTTCGACCCGCTGTTCGAACGTTGCTACGGCCGCAAGGCGGATAAGCGCCGCAAGCTGTATAACGGCATGATCAAGTGCGAGCTGCATATGTATTTTAAAGACCCGTCTGCATCGAACAGGGGAGAGAATAAGCACTCCGACCGACCGTCTGCTAAACGGCCGGCAAAACGCTGAGCGCTATAGGGCACTGTTCATAATTTGTTCAGAAAATTTTTGTGAAAATTCCGGATTACCCCCTTGCATATTGCGGCTCCTTGGTGTAAGATAATACTCGAAGTTAGCACTCGGGTAATTTGAGTGCTAACCCCCAACATTGTAAAAATCTTATTTTTCATAGGAGGAATCCATTATGAAGCTCAAGCCCCTTTGCGACCGTGTAGTTATCAAGATGGTCGAGGCGGAGGAGACCACCGCAAGTGGCATTATTCTTACCGCATCCGCACAGGAGAAGCCCCAGGTTGCTGAAATTATCGAAGTAGGCCCGGGCGGCGTTGTTGACGGCAAGGAAATCAAGATGGAAGTTCAGAAGGGCCAGAAGGTCATCACCGGCAAGTACACCGGCACCGAGGTTAAGCTGGACGGCGAGAAGTATATCATCGTTCGTCAGAGCGACATTCTGGCAATCGTAGAGTAATTTTCAGGAGGTAATTCATCATGGCTAAGCAGCTTATTTACGGCGAGGACGCGCGCAAGGCTCTGCAGCGCGGTATTGATCAGCTCGCTGATACCGTTAAGGTAACCATCGGTCCGAAGGGGCCGCAACGTTGTACTGGATAAGAAGTACGGCGCTCCCCTGATCACCAACGACGGCGTGACCATCGCTAAGGAGATCGAGCTGGAGGATGCGTTTGAGAACATGGGCGCACAGCTGGTCAAAGAAGTTGCCACCAAGACCAACGACATCGCAGGCGACGGCACCACCACCGCTACCGTTCTGGCGCAGGCTTTCGTTCGTGAGGGTCTGAAGAACGTAGCAGCAGGTGCAAACCCGATGGTAATGCGCCGCGGTATCTCCAAGGCAGTCAAGGCTGCTGTTGCAGCGATTGCTGAGAACTCCAAGAAGGTTGACGGCACGAACGACATCGCCCGTGTAGGCGCTATCTCCTCCGGCTCCGACGAGATCGGCACCCTGATCGCTGAGGCTATGGAAAAGGTTTCCACCGACGGCGTTATCACCCTTGAAGAATCCAAGACTGCTGAGACCTACTCTGAGGTTGTTGAGGGCATGCAGTTCGACCGCGGTTATATCACCCCGTATATGTGCACCGACACCGAGAAGATGGAAGCAAACCTGGATGACGCTCTGGTGCTGATCACCGATAAGAAGCTGTCCAACATTCAGGAGCTGCTGCCGATCCTCGAGCAGGTTGTTAAGGCTGGCAAGAAGCTGCTGCTCATCGCTGAGGACGTTGAGGGCGAGGCTCTGTCTACCCTGATCGTAAACCGTCTGCGCGGCACCTTCACCTGCGTAGCTGTTAAGGCTCCGGGCTTTGGCGATCGCCGCAAGGATATGCTCCGCGACATCGCAATCCTGACCGGCGGTACCGTAATCTCTGAGGAGGTTGGTATCGAGCTGAAGGACGCTACCATGGATATGCTGGGTTCTGCCCGTCAGATCAAGGTAACCAAGGAGAACACCACCATCGTTGACGGTGCAGGCGACAAGCAGGCTATCGCAAACCGCGTTGCTGAGATCCGCGGCGCAATCGAGCGCACCACCTCTGACTTCGACCGTGAGAAGCTGCAGGAGCGTCTGGCCAAGCTGGCCGGCGGCGTAGCAGTTATCAAGGTTGGCGCTGCAACCGAGACCGAGATGAAGGAGCAGAAGCTCCGCATCGAGGATGCACTGAACGCAACCCGCGCAGCTGTTGAGGAAGGCATCGTAGCAGGCGGCGGTGTAGCTTATGTAAACGCTATCGCAGCGGTTGAGGCTCTGGCTGCAGAGGCAACCGGCGATGAGAAGACCGGTATGCAGATCGTTGCACGCGGTCTGGAAGCACCGATGAAGCAGATCGCTGCCAACGCAGGCATCGAGGGCGCAATCGTTGTTGATAAGGTAAAGCACGCTGACAAGGTTGGCTACGGCTTTGACGCTGCAACCGAGACCTACGGTGACATGATTGCAAACGGCATCGTTGACCCGACCAAGGTAAACCGTTCCGCACTGCAGAATGCAGCATCCGTTGCTTCGATGGTCCTGACCACCGAGAGCCTGATTGCTGATAAGAAGGAGCCGGTTCCGGCTGCTCCGGCTGCTCCGGATATGGGCGGCGGTATGTACTAAGAAGTACCCCAAAACGCTGAAAACACTGGGGATTTCAAGGGTTAAAAGGAAAATTTGTGATAATCGTCAGTGGAAAAGCATCAGATATGTACAAGGCCGACGCCTGCATTTTGCAGGCGTCGGCCTTTTTTCCGTTGTCGAAAAATTACAGATGCAAATGTGCTTGATGGATTCTTCAAGAGGCTTGAGATTTACCCGAAATGAAAACAGAGCGCTTCACAGCAGTGAAACGCTCTGTTTTGTATGAGTATCATCGGATTTGCGTGCGCCGGAGCTTCATGCTGTATTGCTCAGAAATCCGGATGAAGCAGTTCCGCGGCAGCCGGAGATTATTCGTACAGCGGGAACTTCTCGGTGAGTGCCAGAACGCGTGCGGAAATCTCGTCCTTCTTCTCATCGTAGTGATAGATGCAGTCTGCAATGCAGTCCGCGATGACCTTCATCTCTTCCACGCCCATGCCGCGGGTCGTAGCGGCCGGGGTGCCCAGACGAACACCGGAGGTGATGAACGGGCTGCGCTTCTCGCCCGGAACGGTGTTCTTGTTGGCGGTGATGTGAACCGAATCCAGACGCGCCTCCAGATCCTTGCCGGTGCACTCCTCGTCGGTCAGATCGACAAGCATCAGGTGATTGTCGGTGCCGCCGGAAACCAGCTTGACACCGCGTGCCTGCAGCTGTGCAGCCATAGCCTTGGCATTCTCGACGATCTTGCGTGCGTACTCCTTGAACTCCGGCTGCAGCGCCTCGCCGAAGCAGACCGCCTTGGACGCGATAACATGCTCGAGCGGACCGCCCTGGGTGCCCGGGAATACAGCGGAGTTAATGCGCTTTGCCAGAACAGCGTTGTTGGTCAGGATCAGGCCGCCGCGCGGACCGCGAAGCGTCTTGTGGGTGGTGGTGGTAACAACGTCAGCATACGGCATCGGGTTCTGGTGCTGACCGCCGGCAACCAGACCGGCAATGTGCGCCATATCGACCATCAGGTAAGCGCCGTAGCCATGTGCGATCTCGGCCATTTTCTCGAAGTCGATGGCACGCGGATATGCGGATGCACCTGCAACGATCAGCTTCGGGCGATGCTTCTTGACAGCCTTCTCAAGCTCAGCGTAGTCGATGAAGCCATCCTCGTTTACGCCGTAGGAAACAAAGTGGTAGTTCTTGCCGGACTGGTTGACCGGAGAGCCGTGGCTCAGGTGACCGCCCTGAGACAGATCCATACCCATAACAGTGTCGCCCAGATCGAGCAGAGCGAAGTAAACCGCAAGGTTGGCCTGAGCACCGGAGTGCGGCTGAACATTCGCATACTTTGCACCGAACAACTCACATGCGCGCTTGATTGCGATGCGCTCTACCTTGTCAACAAATTCACAGCCGCCGTAGTAGCGCTTGCCGGGAAGACCCTCAGCGTACTTATTGGTCAGCACGCTGCCCATAGCAGCCATAACGCCGGGAGAAACGATATTTTCGCTGGCGATCAGCTCGATATTCTGGCGCTGACGGTGCAGCTCCTCGTTCATCGCACTGCCCAGCTCGGGGTCGATCGACTGGATCATACCGATGGAATCCATCATTTCTTTGTACATTTGAACTACCTCCAAGCTTTAGTAGTATAAAGTTCTCTTTGACTATACCATTGCCCTTCTAAAAAAAGCAAGTCGATTTTACGAAAAATATAACCAAAAATGAAGGATTGTAAAAGCCTCCTGCAAAAATAAAAAAGGCAGGCTGCCCTGCCTTTGCTCAGATGTTCTGATAGAACAGTCCGTCCCTCGTGCAGTACCACAGCAGCATACCGTGCCGAATATAGGGCAGACGCACGTCTAATCCCCATTCCGGGTACTGCTTTTTGACGATCATCGTGTCTCCGGTGAGAAATGCAACGAACGAGATGTAGTGCTCGCGGTGCATTTCATGCGGTGCGGTGATATACCATTCGCCGTCGCTGTGCTCAATTTGCAGTGCATTTTCCTCGTCCGGTTTGTGCATAACGAGGTTGGTCAATTTTGCACCGCAGCAGGTCACATCTGCGTCATCGGTCGAGAACAGCAGGTTGCCGCAGGCCGGACAGCGGTAAAACCGCATTTTCTTCATATTGCCGTTAGTCATATCGTTTTCCTCCAGATCGCCTCTCAGCAGGGCTTCGGTGTCCACGCCGAGGGCCTGTGATAACAATGGGAGAAGCGAGATATCGGGAGCACCGCCGCCGGTATCACATAGTTAAAGATATTGGTATCATTCAATCAATTTTGCCGATAAAGCGGTAGAAGATTTCTACCTCCTGTTCCCGGCTTCCGTCCTCACCTTTGACCGCTTCATGGACAACGATTTTTTCAATCAGCGTATTCAAAAGTTCGGCGGTCAGTTCTGTTGGATTGACGCACTCTTTCATCAAGGCAATCCATTTTCTGCGTCTGCGGCGTTCTGGCTTTCAGTGGCGATAGCGGATTGAAGCTGTTCAATCTTTGTGTCCAGTTCAGCCTGTTCGCTTTGGTACTTCCCGGACAACATAGAGAAGTTGTATTCCGTGATACACCCCGCCGCCCAGTCCTCATACATCCGGGCAAACAGGGTATCGACTTCGGCTTTCGCTTCTCTGCCTTTTTCAGTTCGGCGGCCTGCTTCTTTCTTGCGGCGGCCTGTCCCTTATCAGTGGCATTTTCTTCATCATGCTGTACCAGCCCCGACCAGTATTGCAGACGGGAGAGGACATATAGGCGTAAAGCACATCATAGCGGATATAGTGCATGGAGCATTGGCGTGTGCCCTGTCCGTACTTGCTACAATGATAATGGCCGTAAAAGCTTGCTGTTCTGCCTGTTCTCCCCCATAGGACAGCGACCAGCCGCAATCCCGCACATTTTACCAATCCGGAAAAAATCTGTGTTGTACCGTCCTTGCATTTTCTGCGGCGGTTTGCTATCTGCTCCTGTACCTGCCGGAAAACCTGCTCACTGATAATCGGCTCCTGCGTGTTCTCCACCCGCACCCATTCACTTTGGGGCTTGCGTACCCTCCGTTTGTTCTTAAAGAAATGTTCGTTTCCCGGTAGTGGATGGTATGGCCGATATAGGTTTCATCTTTCATAATGCTCTTGACCTGGGCTATCGTCCATGCGTAGCTTTTTCCTCCGGCGCACCCGCATAGATGTTTGCAAGTCCGTCACGCTGAAAGTTGATAAATCCCGGCGTAGGAACCTTTTCCTCAATCAGTATTCTTGTGATACTGGCCGCCCCTCTGCCATGAATAGCAAGGTCAAAAAATCTTCTCCACTATCCAGCGGGTTTCCTCGTCGATTATCAGCTTGTTTTTGATTTCCGGGTGTTTCCTGTACCCGATAGGAGCATAGCGCCGATACGCTGTCCTGTGGCAAACTTCGCTTTGAAAGCGGCCTTTACCTTGCGGCTCGGCTATCTTTTCGCAAACCATTCATTGAACAGGTTTTGAATGGGACAAAATCGAAAAGCCCTTTTTCTGTGTCCCTCATTCTCCGCAACGGCGATGTAGCGCACCTGGCAACAGAAATTCCAGATAGTAGTCCATCATCACATGTTTCCCCGCCCCAAAACGGAAAGGTCTTTTCGTGA
>VOFG01000555.1_pt1 | contig 14000 bp, 30 predicted proteins | sample 5384171 | NCBI WGS metagenome assembly VOFG01 (sample SAMN12384726, study PRJNA508395) | human gut metagenome | isolation source: healthy gut F | host: Homo sapiens | reverse complement strand
GCTTCACCTGTCACTGCCGGTACCTGTATTAAACATTGCACAGCTGGTGGCAAATGCAAATGCTTTTCTTGCCATGCTTATGTTAGGTGTTGGATTTAAGCTGTCAGAGACCGGACACAGATGAGCAAGATCGTGAAAATGTTAGGTGTCCGCTATGGAGTGGCTGTTTTAACAGCAGCAGCATTTTACTTTCTGCTTCCTTTTTCACTGGAATACCGTCAGGCTCTGGCAGTGCTTGTGTTCAGCCCTATTGCTGCAGCGGCGCCTGCATTTACAGCAGACATGAAAGGGGATATTAACCTGGCAAGTGCGGTAAATTCTCTTTCCATCATTATCAGTATGGTCTGCATTACCTGTGTGCTGATCGCTGTTTTATAGAAATGATGGATATAAGTTGTAGTTACTGTTCATGCGTTGCATGACCAGCAACGGAATTTGCCGTGGCTTCGCATTTAAATACGGCAAATTCCCGCTACCACTACGTTATCGTACGGCACTTTCGGTTCCAAAAAGTGCCTACCATGTACAGTAACTATGTTGTATACAAAATGAACACTTTGTATGCAAAATAACTTTGAAATAGCGCAGGTTTGTGTTATGATGATACCAGGGTAAAGGTCTAAAACCGTTGCAAGCTTGCTTGCAGGAGGATTTTTGAACTTGGGAGCCGCCCAAAACATGAGTAAGGAGCCATTTTTTGAAGAAAAATGAGCGGATTACGAATGTTTTAGAATTGCGGGGAGTGTAAAGCACGCAGCAATTCGGTATCAGAGGGGGTAAAAGATCATAAATACAGCCTGTTTCATACAGGCGGGTTATTACGGAGGACAGAAAAAATGGAAGCGATCCTGATGAAAGCAGCTTCTTTTATTGCAGTTATTATTTTAGGATATGGATTGCGGAAAGCTGGCTTTTTAAAGAAGAAGATTTTTATGTATTGTCAAAGATTGTGCTTAAGATCACACTTCCTGCATCTATCATTGCAAATTTTTCACAGGCTGAGATACAGCCTGCCATGCTTTTGCTGTGTCTTGTAGGATTTGCAGGCGGCGTGCTTTACATGAGCCTTGATGGATCCTTGGAGGAAAAGACAGGGATGAAAAGGCATTTCATATCCTGAATATGTCCGGTTACAATATTGGAAATTTCACCATGCCATTTACCGCCGGTTTTTTTTGGTCCTACAGGTGTAGTCATCACCAGTTTATTTGATACGGGAAACGCGTTTATCTGTCTGGGAGGTGCTTACAGTGTAGCTTCTATGGCAAAGGATAAAAACAGCAGGTTTTCTGTGGGTCCTATTTTGAAAACACTGATAAAATCCGCGCCATTTGATGCATATATCGGTATGCTCATCCTTTCCTGATCCATGTTTCTCTTCCAGCACCTGCTGTCAGCATTGCACAGCTGATCGGAAATGCCAATGCGTTTATGGCGATGTTAATGCTCGGAGTTGGTTTTAAGCTTTCAGGCGATAAAAACAGATCGGAAAATCGGAAAGATCCTTTCCATACGTTATGGTGTGGCAGTGGTGGCATCATTGATGTTTTATTTTGTTCTTCCCTTCCATTGGAATACCGTCAGACACTGGCAGTACTGGTGTTCAGCCCTATTGCAGCAGCAGCACCTGCGTTTACCGGTGATCTGAAAGGGGATATTGGTCTTGCAAGTGCAGTAAACTCTATTTCTATTATTATCAGTATGGTCATGATCACAACGGTACTTATTGTTGTACTGTAAATAATATGATGATACCAGGGTCAAAAAGGTCATAAATCCGATGCAAGCTTGCTTGCAGGAGGATTTTTGACCTTTGACCCGCCAAAAACATGAGTAAGTAGCCATTTTTCAAAGAAAAATGAGCGGATTACGAATGTTTTTAGGATTGCGAGAGTGCAAAGCACGTAGCAATTCAGTATCAGAGGGGGCAAAATACCTTATTGACACTTACATCATAATATATGATGAGAAATAATCCTGCGAAAGCAGAACGGATTTTGAAGAAAAGAGAATAAACGGGGAAGGAATGGTTATAATAGGATTATCACCAAAGAGAAAATATTAATACTTATCCTCCCTTTTTTATACCTTGTCTGTTGACGAAGCGCAGCAGATAAGGTATTGTATTTTCTGGCAAAAACACGGATAATAGACACGAACATAGTACATCATAGTAAATGAGAGGATAAAAGACATATGAAATTTTATCTGGCTCCCATGGAAGGGATCACAGGATACATATACAGACAGGCATATAACAGCTGTTTTAAGCCTATGGACAGGTATTTTTTACACCATTTCTGGCACCGAAGCATAAAAAGCGGTTTCAGCAGCAAAGAATTAAATGACATCCTTCCGGAGCATAATCAGGGAATGGAGGTCATTCCCCAGATCCTTACATCAGATCCGGAGGATTTTAGATACAGCGGTAAAATTAAAGGAATATGGTTATACAGAGGTTAATCTGAACCTGGGATGCCCTTCAGGTACTGTGGCAGCCAAGGGAAAAGGCGCCGGGTTTTTAAAAGATACTGAAAAGCTTGCCAGGTTCTTAGGAGAGGTCAGTGAGGGAATGGAACGGGAAAATCTTCATTTTTTCCATCAAGACCCGTGTGGGTGTGGAAAGTGAAGAAGAGTTTCAGACTCTTTAGGTCTGTACAACCAGTGCCCATTAACAGAACTTATCATCCACCCAAGAGTATTAAAAAGATTTTTATAAATACAATGTGCGGATGAATGCTTTTAAAGAGGGATTTGAAAAAAGCAGACATTCAGTGTGCTATAATGGGGATATTTTCCGAAGGAAAGACTATGATCGTCTTGTAAAAGAGTATCCGGATCTGGATAAGATAATGATGGGACGGGGGATCATGATGAACCCATTTTTAATGGAAGAGATTGCTGACGGAACATCCCAGAAAGTATCTGGAAAATGTCTGCCGCCAGGAAGGCAGACCGGCTGGAGAAGTTCCACCGTCTGCTCTGTGACGGATATACCCATGTTATGAGCGGAGACAGACCGGTATTGTTTAAAATGAAAGAACTGTGGGGATTTCTGATCCATTCCTGTCCGGAAGAAGAAAAGCTTAGGAAGAAGATACGCAAGGCACAGCACCTTGCAGAATATGAAGGGGTGGTATCAGAACTGTTCTGCCGCATGAGAGAGCATGAATAAGATCATGGATAAGAGCATGAAGAAGGCTATGAGAAAATTTATTGCCCCATAAAATGGAGGGAGCCGGCAGAAAAGGGGGAATCTGCCGGCTTAGGTATGAAAAAGTGTCTTCCTGTATGGTAAAAGGTCTCATCAACCTTACAAGTAATAATATACAGGTAAATTGTGGACAAAGTTTGAGCAGACGATAAAGAAAAAAATAAAATTCCTGAAGGGAAAATAAAGAAATTATGAAAGACTCGAGGAAAGCGGATCAGGAGGTAGAGACATGTATGATAATCTGACAAAAGACGATATTAAAAAATGCAGGAAGAAATAGAATACCGTAAGCTGGTGGTGCGCAAAGAAGCATTGGAAGCAGTAAAAAAGGCAAGAGCCCAGGGGACTTTAAGCGAGAATTTTGAATATAAGGCAGCAAAACAGGATAAGAACCGTAACGAGAGCCGTATCCGTTATCTGGAAAAAATGATAAAAACAGCACGTATTGTTTCGGATGAGTCAAAATCAGATGAAGTAGGCCTGGGCGACCGGGTGGAATTATACATTCCGGAAGATGATGAAACAGAAAGCTATAAATTAGTGACCACAGTCCGGGAAACTCCATGAAAGGACTTATAAGTATTGATTCTCCTTTAGGAAAGGCAATCAAGGGCCATAAAACAGGAGATAAGGTGTATATTAAAGTAAATGACACCTACGGATATGAGGCAGAGATCCGTTCCATCGATAAGACAGCCAAAGAGGAAGAAGACCAGTTGCGCAGCTATTAATTACCAGTACAGTTTTTCGATTTACTAGAAACGGCGCCTTATCACAGAAAGGCAGGAAATGATATGGGCAATGATATGGATAAAAAGGGAATACTGACTGTGCGGATGATGGGAACCATATCAGTGGAATATGAAGGGGAGTTTTTTTTCCTGTAGGGACTGCTCTTACAGGGAAGATCCTGCAGCTTTTCTGATCCTTTTGTATGCAGGAAAGAAAGGAGTGGGCCGGGAAGAGCTGTTAGATGTATTTTACGGAAATGGAGAGTATGCTAATCCATCTGGCAGTTTAAGGGCAGCAGTTTTCAGGCTGCGCAGATTATTAAAAAGAAATGCTGCCGGAGCATGAGTATATCTGCACAGATGGCGGTATTTACCGGTGGGATGAGGGAAATGTGACGGTTTCCATTGATGCTAGAAATTTTGAAAAAAGCAGCTCAAAGTGCTCTTGCAACAGGAAAAAAAGAGGAACTGTGCCACGCCTGCAGCTTGTATTATGGGGAATTCCTTTTCCAGATGACAGGAGAAAAAATGGGTCAATGTGATCGGAGTAAAATACCAGGAGCTGTATTTTAAATGCCTGCGCCTGGCAAGCCGGCTTTAAAAGCAGACCGGGAATATGACAGGCTTTTAAACTTAAGCGCAGCAGCCAGCAAGCTGTATCCTTATGAGGAATGCCAGATGATGAAGCTGGACTGCCTGATCGCTTTAAAACGGTATCAGGAAGCCATGGAAGTTTATAAACAGGTGGTCGTCCAGTATTTTGAAGAACAGGGGCTTCCGCCTTCTGAAACCATGCTGCAGCGTTTCCGCCTGATGAGCGGACAGATCAGCTATACTTCAGATATGCTAAAGGACATTGAAAATACCTTAAAAGAGAGGGAAGAAACCCAGGGACCGTATTACAGTACATATCCTTCATTTATTGACAGTTACCGTCTGGTGAGCCGTATGGCAGAACGCTTTTCCTTTGAATATACATTGTTCTGCATTACTCTTGTAGATGGAAAAGGAGCATTGCTGGAAGGCGAAATGGTGCAGACGACATCTGAGATGTTAAAAATGCCATAGGAGAGAGTCTGCGAAAGGGAGATCTGTTTACCTGCTACAGCCCGGTCCAGTACCTGGTCCTGTTAAATGGAGCAGGCCAGGAACATGTCCTGGCCGTGTGTGAACGTGGAACGCAGCTTAAAGCAATGGGAAAATGGAAAAAAAGATCAATTTTAGTCATCAGATCCTGGGGTTGGCACCATAGCGTCCTTCCAGATATTGTTTACCATAGGCTTCATCATTTCTTGGGATGAGGCCATTTTCTTTTTTTATAAGAAGAAAGTGGATAGAGAACAGCATCCGTTCCTTCCGGGCGGCAGCACAGACAGATCTCGTCTCTTCGCATAACAGACGGATTAAGGATCGCTGTGTTATGACTGGTAAATACTAACTGCGCATGGTGAGGATTTTCTCATGATCCTGGTACAGAGACAGGATAAAGCGCAGCAGATGAGGATGGAGCACGTTATCTAAGTCATCGGCTAATAGAAGACTTCCCAGACGCAGGCTTTTTACGACTAACGGGATCAGGGGTAAGCAGCTTTCTGATGCCGGTGGATTCTTCGTTGAAAGAAACAAAAAGGTATTTCCATCTGCTTTCCCATGGGTCAGGATCAGGGATGGATCATCGAAGCCTGTTCTTTTGTAATGGAGTAATCTAAAATATCAATATCCATAGCCTGAAGCAGACGGCAGATGACCTGACGTTCTTCTACTTCAGAGGGCGAATCTGGAGCTTTTTAGTCATGCTCCTGGAAAAACAGAACCTGGCTGAACCAGGATGCAGCAGCTTTTACACATTCAGAGGAAGAGTTTGGGTCAAGATAGCGTAAAAGTGAGACCCCGGCCGGGAGAGTGGAAAAATCAATTTTTCCGGCTTCATTTCCAATATGGAGTTCATTTGCTTTGCGGGCAAAAGAACACCGGCATCATCAGAACCGGGTTTGCCGTAAAACATATTTTCTTCCAGGACAGCGCCTTGTTTTACATCAAGCTGATAACGGAAGAGAAAACCATTTCTGCGAAAAAGCAGGTCAAAACTTAAAGGAAGCTCTCTGCATGTATGGTCCAAACGGCAGTAGGAACGTCCGGAAGAGGTGATAAGAGAAAATCACCTGCAGCCAGACGGCATACATTCCAGAGCGCCTCTAATATAGAAGATTTCCCGCAGCCGTTTGGACCATAAAGGGAGATAACAGGGAGAAAAATTCGCCGTCTCCCTGCGCTGTCAGCAGAGAAGCTTTGTGTTCATTAATAGGAGCCGGAAAAAAGTCCAGCAATGTTTCATTTTTAAATAATCTGTAATTTCTTAAAACAAACTGATTCAGCATACAAACCTCCAAAATGCCAAGATGTTCTCTCGATAGAACATGAAATATGAGAAAAAACTCATTGAAGCGAATTATAGCATATGTTATAAAAAAGCACAAGAGCGACTGAGAAAAAACTCATAGAGTCTGTAAATTATTTGAAAAATTGAAAATTTTTTGAAAATATAAGTTCATATAACGCCTGATATAACGCCATCTCTGCTATGATAAAGATAAATGAAAGTATAAACTGAATGACTGTGAAACGGGATTCAGGAAGTACTGGAGTTTGGCAGGAAATGGGGCCTGCACAAAATTCAGAGAGAGGAGAAACAGGGTATGAGAGGACGAAGCAGACGCAAGAAACGAACGGGAAAAAAATGGTTGGTTTACAGAAGCGTTTCCTGGCATTTATGCTGGCATTTGCCATGATCTTCACCAATGTGGGAACAGATCTGCATGTCAGCTTTGCAGCATCAGGAAACAGAGTGGACTTTACCATTGGCGGCGCTGACCTGGTGGATGCCATCCGTCAGGCCATCGAAGACGAAAATGTGGTATCACAGGACAGCCTGGATTTTACCGACGGTGCCACGGAAAAGTTTGAAGCACTGTTCTTTGGAGACGGAAAGGTATATGAAGTCTATCCGACATCCAGGGAGACAGCATGGAGGCAGAGTTACGGGTATTTGTAAAGCTTCCGGCTGATGCAGATGATACGTACATGGTAACAGGAGAGGAAGAGGTTTATTTCCTTTACGTAAATAACGGGAAGATACCATCAGCTGTTCTACAACTGTAACAAGAACAGAAAACGGAAAAGAAAAGGAAAAGACCACCAAACGTATTACCATAAAGAGTTATGAAGATAAGTTTGGGGATGAAGAAAGAAACATTATTTCCAAGCCAGTGGAGACGGCTCCGGCGGAAAACTGTTCCAGAGGAGAAGCCTACTGAGGCAGTAACTGGAGAGACAACTGAAAATGTTGTAAATCAACAGACGAAGAAAAAGAGACAACCGTTCCAGAAGAGACCGCAGAAGTTCGGAAACAAAGAACGATGTGGAAGAGAGCAAGGAGCAGGTAGAAGAGTCTAAAAGCAGAAGAGACTAAGGCAGCGACAGAAGCTGCTGAGGAGACAGACGCAGCTGAGCCTGAGACTGATGCTGAGACAGAAGCTGAACCGGAAACAGAAGCTTCTGAGGCAGAGGTTTCTGAGCCGGCAAAGGGCGAAGCTGAAACTGAAAACATTGCTTCTATCTCCCGTCACGGTGTACCGCTTGTAGCAATGAAAGAAGAAGTTGCAGCGGCAGATGCAGTGGTTGAGATTGCAGAACCTCAGAAGCCGGAAGCAGAAGCTCCAAAGGCAGAAGAGACAGAAAAAGCTTCCGAAGTAGAGCAGATCCCGGAAAAGCAACAGCAGAGACAGTAGAAGAAACAACAGCAGTTGAAACACTTCCTGCAAAGGAAACAGTACCGGAAGAAGGCAGCACAGAAGAGACTACAGCAGCTGACCAGAAAGAAGAACCGGCAACTGAAGAAACAAAGGCTTCCGAAGAAGTAACAGAGGAAACTACCGCAGCTGAGAGACAACTGCAGAAGAACCGGATCAGCCGGAAACACTGCCAGCACAGACAGACACAGCAAAGCCGGTCCAGCCAGCTGAAACCACAGCGCCAACAGAACCGACACCAGCTCCACAGCCGGAAGAACCTGTAAAGAAGGCAGAGACCGCAGATGACGGGGATCTGGTTGGTATTGGATATTGCAGTACTGCGAAGGTTTATAAGAGTACGTTGAATGACCTTCGTGTATTTGGCTCCGAAACTGTATTTACGGCAGAAGTTATGGGCGCAGATGGTGTGACTGTAAAATTGTCAGCATCTGATGGCGTATTACCGGAAAATGGTTACGTAGAAGCTGTTGCTGTAGATGATGCAGATCAGCTGGAACTGATGAAGGAAGCAGCAGATGAAACTCTGAAAGAAGAAAATCGCAGAGTAACCGATATTTTGCAGCAGATATCATTCTTTACAATGAAGATGGTGAAGCAGTTCAGCCGGACGGAAGCGTAAAAGTTACCTTTTGACGGAACTGGTATTGGAAATTCTGGAACCAGAGTCCTTTATATGGGTGAAAAATGATTCCGATACCGAAAGTTTCGATGCTCAGATGATAAAAGCGGTAACAACAGGTGATGATGCAACTGCTTTTATGACAGATCATTTTTCACTGTATGCAGCAGTTGATACAGAAGAAATTACCTGCTATGAAGTAAACTTCTATTATAAAGATGCAGCAGGAAATGTTGTGCTTATTTCTGGCCCACAGTATGTGGAAGAGGGAAAAAGCAGCGCAGGCACCGGCAGCACCTGACCGTGAAGGATACGAGTTTACTGGTTGGAATCCGGCAACTTTCAGTGAAGTAACAGATAATTTGGATGTATACGCACAGTATGTGGCTATAGCTGGACAGGTGCGTCTTACTGTAAATTATGTATATTCAGACGGTACAATGGCAGCACAGCCATGGGTATCTCATGTAAAATCTGGTGTTGCATGTGATCTACAGCTGTATCTCCAGAGATTGCAGGATTTGAGCCGGATCGGGAAAAGTATCTTTTGATCAGGCATATACAGAAGATCAGACAGTTACTGTTACTTATACAGGTGCAGAAGTTAAGTTATACAGTAAAGCATTATCTGTTAAATGTAGATGATACAAAGCCCGCGCATCCTGCATGGACAGAAACATTGCCTGGAGAAACTGGACTTACCACTCAGGCAGTTGCAAGAGAATATGCAAGGATTTACGCCTTTAACATTCAGTCAGGCAAAGATCAATGCAGATGGAAACACTGTAGTAGAGATCCTTATGAAAGAAATTACTACACATTAACCTGGGATACAGGAGATAATGCTTCTTATATCGCATCGGAGCAGTTGCGGTACGGAGCAGCGATAACAGCACCTGCAAATGATCCCACCAGAGTTGGATATGATTTTAAAGGCTGGGAAGGCCTTCAGGATTAGACTACCATGCCTGCAAAAATCTTTTGTTGTTACTGCAAAGTGGGAAGCTGCAAAGAGAGCTGCTTATAAGATTGTTTACTGGACTGAAACTGTAACAGAAGGTTTTTATACTGTAAATAAGGTAGTGAACGGAAATGATACAGTTGGAAAATCTATTCCTGATGGCAAATACACAGTACCAGAAGGATATGAAACAACGCCGGTAAGATAAACGGATAAGGATGTAAAGATAACAGCTGATGGAATGGCTGTTAAGAATGTTTATTATAAGAGAGCTACTTATACCATTAAATTCTGGCGTTAGGAAGCAGTAGAATCAGGATGGTTCTGGGAAAAGAAAGATTGGGTAGAAGATACAAAGTTAAGGGATTACAGCCCGCCATGGCGTAGATGTATCCGCTCAGTGGAAAAAAGCCTGCAAAAACCAGACTGGCTGGGGACCATATGAGACGATAGCATACAGTACACTTTTACTAGCTAATATGCCTGCAAAAAACCTGGATATGTATCAAAGACAATCCGGAAAAGGAAAATATATTATTTACTATGTAGAAGGCCTGGATGGTGAAAAAAAAGAATATAGAAGGTTTGAAGCTGACAGTGGAGTATGGTTGACAGACGAAGATAAGATGCCAATTAATGGTTTTGAGTTTAAGAATTGGTATCAGGAAGCAAGAGGAATCCGTGGAATAGCGGTAATCTCTGGCTTTATTACACCAGAAAGTCTTATCCACTTTTCTTTGAAAACTGCCAGCCAATAGATCCTGTATATATCAAATTTGAAGCAAAAGCTGTCCACAGGCAGACCTTCAGGAGAACTCGAAGACCTGCAAAATGTGAAGATGATTATACCTTTGAAGGTTGGTATCTGGATCCAGGATTCAAAGAACCTGTAGTCTGGGATCAGACCATGACAGATGCTGGACTTACTGTTTACGCAAAATGGGCGAAACCAGAATACACAGTTACTTTTTGAAACCAATGGAGCAGCAGAAAAAGAAAGTATCACCAGAGAAAAAGGCTTTATTTTATCAGAAACAGATCTGGCAGCACCAGAAAAAGAAATGATGAATTCCTTGGCTGGTACACAGACGAAGCACTTACAAAGAAATTTGTTCCTGAGTCCAAGATCGTAAAAGATACAACCTTATATGCAAGATGGAAAAACTCTGACACAGTAACCTATACAGTACGTTATATGTATGGTGAAACAGAAATTGCTAAACCAAAACAGGTAACAGTGCCAAGAGATTCCCAGATCAGTGAAGATGCGCTCACAATAGACGGATATTATCCTGAAACATTATCTCTGGGTGCGAAGATCGCACAGAATGGGCAGGAGATCGTATTCAGGTATAAGGCAGTTCAAAGCTGGGAATACACAGTAAAATATCGTATTAAAGATACAAATACGCAGGTTCCTGGAAGTACAGATGAAACAGGTTCTACCAGTGACCAGAATATAATGATAACCTTTTAAGTCATTTGAAGGGTATACATTAACATCTGATCCAGTGCAGAAAGCAACCCAGGATGAGCCAGAAGTTATTTTCTACTATGTACCTAAGACTGCAATCTATCATGTACAGCACTGGTATGAAAGACTGAATGGCGAATTTGGTCTTCGTTGTATTGATACATTCAATACAGCATCAGGTCAGTTAGTTACAACAGAAGGAAAAGAACGACTGGTTGATGGGTTTACGCTGGATACCAGTATTCCTGAAACTGTAGCAGGAGGTACTACAAACATCCAAAATGTATTATCCCTGAAACTGTATTACACCAGAAATGTCCACAATGTATCTTATGTATACGAAGGTACAGTGCCAGCAGGCACAGGCAGCTCCTGCAGGATCCAGACCATAAGTATCAGGAAAATGTTACTGTAGAACCGCAGCCATCACCAGTACCTGGTTATGTCTTCAGTGGTTGGAAGATCAAAGAACCGGGCAATGGAAAAAGTGACAATTAAAAATGGCAAATTTGTCATGCCAGATGAAGATGTTGTATTAACAGGTTCATTTGAAGCTGCGGAACAGACTTATCAGGTAAGATATGTAGACGAGGATACAAAGACAGATATTCTTCCAATGTCTGCTCCAAAGGCAGCGCATTTTTGATGATGATCTATGGTTACAAAGAAAAAGTAGATATTAATGGATATACCTTTGTAAGAGCAACTGATATTACAGTAGGAATAGTCAATGATAATAACATTGTAATTGTATACTATAGTAAAGATGCTAACAAAGATAATATACCGGATAAGTATCAGATCACATTCACTTATAAGTCAGCAGATCCGAATAAAGGAACTGTAACAGGAACAACCAGTGAGATTGTTACTGTACAGACTATTCAGCGTGATGAGGTGACAGGTGTGATCACAGCAGTTAGTGAAAAGACACCACAGCATCCGGCACAGCCATCCCACAGTAAAAGCAGAAACTGGTTACAAGTTTGACAAGTGGACAGATAATGCAGGAAATCATTCAATGATGATACAGCACTGGAAGCAGAGTCTTACCTTGAAAATCAGACTTTCACAGCATACTTTACAGCAACAGAGCAGACTTATAAGGTGAAATATCTGGATGAAGATAAAAATGTTGAAATCCATGATATGTCAGATCCAAAGAATGCACACTTTGGCGATGAGATCAAAGGTTATACAGAGAAAAATTGATATCAGTGGATATACTTTTGTAAAAGCTGAAGACCTTAAAGTAGGAACAGACAATGAGAAGAACATTGTAAAGGTATATTACAGCAAAGATGATAATAAGGATAATATACCGGATAAGTATCGATCACATTCACTTATGAGTCAGCAGATGATAATAAAGGAACTGTGACAGGAACAACCAGTGAGATTGTTACTGTACAGACTATTCAGCGTGATGAGGTGACAGGTGTGATCACAGCAGTTAGTGAAAAATACACCACAGAATCCGACTCAGCCATCCACAGTAAAAGCAGAAGCTGGTTACAAGTTTGACAAGTGGACAGATAATGCAGGGAAATCATTCAATGATGATACAGCACTGAAAGCAGCGTCTTACAGTGTAGATCAGACTTTCACAGCACACTTTACAGCAACAGAGCAGACTTATAAGGTGAAATATCTGGATGAAGATAAAAATGTTGAAATCCATGATATGTCAGATCCAAAGAATAATTTTCACTTTGGCGATGAGATCAAAGGTTATACAGAGAAAATTGATATCAGTGGATATACCTTTGTAAAAGCTGAAGACCTTAAAGTAGGAACAGACAATGAGAAGAACATTGTAAAGGTATATTACAGCAAAGATGATAATAAGGATAATATACCGGATAAGTATCAGATCGCATTCACTTATGAGTCAGCAGATGATAATAAAGGGAACTGTGACAGGAATAACAAAAGAAGTGGTTACTACTTATGAAATCACCAGAGATAGCGTGACTGATGAGATCGTAGTAGGAAAAAGGCCCAACAGCACAGCATCCAACCCAGCCATCCACTGTAACACCAAAAAGATGGTTACAGATTTGAAAAATGGCAGCAGGATGATCGACATTCTTCAATAGTGATGATGAGCTGAGAAATTCTGAATACCTGGAAGATCAAACATTCATTGCACACTTTACTGTAAGAAGAGATCTTCATTATGAGATCCAATTACTTCTATGAAGATGCCAATGGCGTTGTAACAGAAGATACAGCAGCAAGCGATTGTAAGTGAAAGCGGTGTATTCGGAGAAAAGATCCCACGACTACAGTGCCAAAGGAATCTGGATTTAACGGAAAGAATTACGTTCTGGAACGCATTGAAGGAGCAGATAAGCGATCGGTCTTGATCCTAAAGAAAATATGGTAAATGTATATTACAGTATGGACGAGATCGGAGAAATCGATCCGGATGAGCCAGATAACATTCCAGATAAGTATCAGGTTACTTTCCAGTATATTTCTGAAAATCCATCTTATGGAACAGTGAGCGGTAAGGTAAAAGAAGTTGTTACCAGACCTAAGAATGAGATGGTACCTACAACATGACTGCACCGGTTCATCCAAAGGCAGAAGTAACAGTTGCAGGAATCGGAAATTATAAGTTTAACCGCTGGTCTGATGGAAATACGAACTATAGCGCAGCAAGTGAGATCGCAAAAACCGGATTTATCGCAGATATGCCACATTTACCGCATATTTCAGCCACAGTGGCGGGAAATAGTGGCGGCGGTTCATCAGGGTGGAGGCGGTGGCGGAAGCCCGCATCAACTATCTCCAATACAAGCGGAGGTCCTGGTGTTACTACAACGATTACCCCGGCAGGAGACGTACCCCAATAGCAGAATTACCAGAGTCACCGGCACCAATCGTCATTGATGATGGTGAGATCCCAATGGCAGCATCTTCCAAAAGACTGGCCAGACCACTGTAAAAGCAGCACTGACCATGATGTTCTCAGGAATCTTCCTTTTGCATTAACTGCAATCGGAAGGAAAAAGAAAGAACAGGATGTATAGAAAGAATATCTGAAATAAAAGAAAATATTCCCAAACTCATAAACATACCCTGTTGGCGGAAAGCTCTGGTCGGAAACGGCCGGGGCTTTTCACGTATATAACATACTAAGAAAAAAGCGGAAACACAAATGGAAATAGGCCTGGAGGATAA
>VOFG01000515.1_pt1 | contig 14000 bp, 17 predicted proteins | sample 5384171 | NCBI WGS metagenome assembly VOFG01 (sample SAMN12384726, study PRJNA508395) | human gut metagenome | isolation source: healthy gut F | host: Homo sapiens | reverse complement strand
CACAAGCTGCTTGATTTGAAGAAGATGCTGTGCGCCTTCTTCAATTTCGCGGCTGCCGAGCTTGAACTCGATCAGCGCATACCGGCCATCAGACAGGTGAAGGACACAGTCCGCTTCCAGATCGGAACGGTCGTGGTAGTAAGAAACCTTACCGCCGAGGGCAGAAGAGTAAACCTTCAAGTCCCGGATGCAGAGACACTCAAAAATGAACCCGAATGTTTTTAAATCTTGCTCCAGATACTCCGGCGTAAAGCCCATTGCGGCAACCGCGATGGATGGGTCGGTAAACTCACGCTTTTTTCCGGAGCGGATCGTCGTTGCCGAGCGAATCGCCGGACACCACGCTTCAACATCTTCGATGACAAACAGCTTTTCCAACGCGTTCAAATAGGAATCCAGCGTGGGCATGGTCATGCTGTCTGCGTTTGCGGTGACATCTTTCAGAATATTGGACTTCTTTGCAAGGGTTGAAATGTTTCTGGCATACGAACGCAGAATCAATCCTGTCCACGTCGGATTGCGTTGGACACCATCGACAGTAGAAATGTCGGACTCGCAGATATTGCTGACATAATCGTGTGCAGTCAGAAGCTGCGCTTCCGGATTCTTCCGCCGCAGCGTAGCTGGCCATCCGCCTCGGCAGGCGGCAAAAATTAGTTGCTCAATCGAAAGCTGGCTGGAAACGCCGTCAATATCGAGCAAAGCATCCTGAAACAAGGCGCGTAATGAGATCTGGCCATTGGATTCCCCGGATTCATACAAACTCATGGGATACATTTTCATTCTGGCGATCCGTCCGGTTCAGCCGCCGCTTTGGTTTTGGGGTCAGATCGCGTTGCGGATGGTGTTTCCGATCGCATCTGCCGCGCTCTGTTTCATCCCCGGTGTCGAGTGGACATAGGTGCTGAGGGTGAATCCTGCGCTGAAATGTCCCAGCGTTTCTGAAAGCGTCCGCACGTCCACGCCGCTTTTCAGCGACAAGGTTGCAAATGTGTGTCTCATGTCATGAAATCTAACATGCCCGCGCCAATCTCCTTGATGATCCTGTCGTGAAGTCTGCGGAAGCCATCCGGGTCCCTCGTTTCACCCGTGCGCGGAGATGGGAACAAATATGGATTTACCGGATGTCTTTCTTGCTCCTCTACGAGAAGCTTTACCGATTCTTCTGGCAGTAGGACTGTTCGGATGGAATTCGGCGTTTTCGGTGTGCTGATGACCAACTTTCCGTCCTGCCGCGCAACGCTTTTATTGATGGACAACGTGCGGATCTGAACGTCCAAGTCCTCCCACCGTAAAGCCAGCAGTTCTCCGCGGCGCAAACCTGTGGTCATTCCAGATACATCGGCGCGAGGATTTTTGCTCTTCGCCGCACTCAAATATGGGCCGATCAATTGTTTCGCAGGAATTTGCATTTTTTGCTGGATTCACAAGAATCAGCTTCTCCTCCACCGCATATTCTAATGTATTTCCACCTCCGAATTCTTCGAAAGCAGGAAAATGACGCTGCGGCCATTTTCGGTCGCAAATGGCCCTTTGCAAAAATTTCTTTGCTGCTGCTTCTGAATCGAATCATTCTAAAAACGGTCGCCGCTTCTCTCGCAAAGTGGCAAAAAATCGTCTGGGATTTAACCGGATAGCTTAAATCGGAAATCTCCCCTGATTTGTACCACTGCCAGATCGGCAATCAACTTGATGTCGCTGACTGCCAGTGCAAGCTGAAGCTTGTTTTCCAGCCCAGTTTTTTGCAGCATATTTGCCACATGGAATTTGACCGTCGACATCTCGCAGCCCATCTCTGCCGCGATGCGCGTGTAAGACAGGCCTCGCATCAGATGCCGCAGAACTTTCAATTCCGTCTTTGTAAATTCCGTACTTTTTGCCATGCCGATCTCGACCGTCGGAGGCGCGTCCGGAAAGATATGTTCACCCGCCATCGTTTGCCGGACAACATCCATCAAACGTTTCTGTGTAGAGTCCTTATACCACAGGCTGTCGGCCCCGGCCCTCTTTGCCTCATCCAGAACGGCGCAGTCGATCAGCGAGGTCACAACAATAATTTTGCTCTTCGGCTGTATCGCTTTGATCTGGCGAACGGCAGTCAAGCCGTTCTCGCGGTTCTCCGTCTGCACATCCATCAAAATCAGATCGACAGAGCTTGTCCGGCACACCTCAACCGCCTGCTTTGCGCCGGGGATGGACGCTGTGATCCGGTATCCGTCATCGGCACGGAAATAGCTTTCCAGCAGACTGCGGATCATGGTCTGGTCTTCAACGATCATCACTCTCATGTGCTGCTCCTTCCTGTTCCGGCAGACTGATTATCAGCGTAAAGCGAGGGATGCTCCAAACCTCCATTTTTCCGCCTGCTTCTTCGATACGTTGACGCAGCATGGAAAGGCCTCCGCCTTCTGTGATCTTTTCCTTCGGCACCGCACCGTTGTTGGTCAGGGCGACCTCCATGCAGTCCGGCTTCTGCCGAAAAGCGCACATACAACTCTGTGCCATCTGCGTGACGGACACAGTTTGCCGCACATTCGCAGATCGCCAGTGCGCTCAGTGTGCGTATCCATTGCCTTTGCGGTTCACTCCCTGTCAGCAGAACTCTAACGCCCAATTCTTCCGCTCGCTTTTTCGCCGCCTCCAGCGGTTCGGATTGCGCCGTTATCTGGCTGGAGCGGAAAAGCACAGAAATGGACTGTTCCCACAGCGCCGCGTTTACACGAATTTCCTTCAGGTCCGTTTGCTGGAGCAGCACACGGCGTGCCGCAAGAATACTGTGCCCAATGTCATCGTGCACACGCAGCTTCATCGCCAGCGTCTCTTCCTCCCGGATGATCTCCGGCATCTGCACAAGCAGCAGCCGAAGCCGCTCATTTGCCTCCGCCAGCTTCGCGTTTTCCGCTTTCAGCTGGTTCTGCTTCCGGATCAGCTCTGTAACGTCTGCGGCAGTGATCTGCGTATAGCGGACGCCCGCTTTTGTTGTGATCTGCTCCTGCGCAAAGCGCAGCGCCTTCCCGTCCGGAAAGCGGTAGATCCGAAGGCGCAGATCCAGACAGCACACGTTTGCGGGCGGCGAGTGCAGGGCGCTCTGCATCTCTGCAAGCGACTGTATGCCGCCTTTTTGCAGCCGGTTTGCAATGGCAAGCATCCGGCGGTTGATGAGCCGCACCACGCCGTTTTTATCGAAGAAGCAGGCCGCGATGGGTAGGCTGTCGAAGCTTTCCTTAATCCTGTCCATACGCCTTTACCCCCTCGATCTTTCCAGCTTCCGCGTCACATATTGCAGTCCGTCCTCATCCTGCTCCCATTCCAGACCCGGAAACCGCGCGCGCAGCCCGCAGAGCGACTCCACCGCTGAAACGCAGAGAGTCGCTTCCACCTGTGCGCCGACCTCTACGGAGATCAGCAGCGCACGCAGCGATTCCAGTTCCGTCTCCACGACCGCTTCAAACAGGTCGTAGACCTGCGTTGCCTGCTCGACGGTAAGTTGGCCTTCCCCCTTGACGATCGTCTTACAGTCGGCGCCATAGACACTGATATTCTCGGAAGATTCATTGAGACACAGCCGAAGCTCCTGCACACTGATCGCGCCGCGCTGCACGCCGACAAAAATCAGGTTGCTTCTACGCTTGATGTAGGTTCCGATGATGATGACCTGCCCGAGCAGGTGTCTGGCTCTGCCTGAATCCTCCGTCTTCTGTAATTCAGCCAACAGATCCCGCAGCATTGCAATCTGCCGGGCGGTTTGCGTCTCCATCATGTCATACAGGCGGTTTTCCTCTGTAAGCTTCAGCCATCTTGCGCGCTGTGCTTTCTCCGTAGTCAGAACGTCGCCGGTATCATGCAGTTCATCCCGTATCAGCTCCAGCTCCTTTCGGATCTGATTCAGCGCGGAGATGTCCTCCTTCCAGAATACCCAGCCGCGGCGCAGCTTGTGCCGCTTCAAAAGCGTATCGTTACCCAGATGGACGGTATCCTGCTGCATCTGCCGCAGCTCGCTTTGCGGCAAAGCCCCCTGCATGGCAACAGACACATATTGGGGGCGAAATGCACGATCCGTAATCTGGACAGGCAGGCTCGTTGCCTCAAAAAGTTCGTCGTATCCGAGGTTGGACTGAATCAGCCCGCATTGAATGCAGCATTCCAGGATGCTTGCAAAGATCAGGCACTGCGACACCGTCATATCGCCCGCAAGCACCCAGACCCAATGGACCTTTTCGGCATACGCATAAGCATAGGCTAGCGAAAGCGCAAGCGGAACCAGCGGCAGCCAGCGAATTCTCCTGCTGCGCGGGATGCGGCAGTTTTTTACCATCGAAAGAAACGCGAACCCCGCGCACAGGGCCTCCCAAGCCAGCACAAAGAAATAACCTCTCTCATACCGATACTCCTGATCCGATAAAACGCCGGACGGGAAGGAAAACACCTGCTGGTGCAGATCATTGGTCAGAACGAGCAGAAGCAGAAGCAGCGTTGGAACATACAGAAGCTTTGTCCATCGCGGCAGCCGAAAATCTTCTCCCTTGCCCAGCGACTGGGAAACAAAGGCCGACAGCATGGGGATGAACAGCATCGGAAAATAGTAGAAATACCACAGCCAGCGCTCTGCATCCGTGTTTTCAATGGAAAATTTGATTGAGCGAAGAAGAATCCAAAGCACCATCAGCACCGAGATCGCCACCAGATAGCGCCGCACCTGCGTCTGCACGATGCGGATCCGCAGGGAGTAGCACCACGCGCTGAACAAAAACACATAGATCCCGCTTCGCAGATGGCTGACAGCCGGAGAATGAAAAATATTCCGGCTTGCATATCGGAGCCACATGGCAAACGCAATGAGCGCCAACACGCCCAGCGCATACAAGATGGTCTTTTTTGTCGCTTTGCTCATGCCGTATGCCTCCCAATTCTGCACATTCGTATGGATAGTATATCATGCGGACAGAAAAAGGCAACACGGTTTTACACCCTTTGCCGGGAGAATCGAGCCGGACGATGGCCTTGGAACAAAAAATAATTGCAAACCCTATCCAATCGGCGGGGGCGGAAGGGAGCGATATCAGCTAAAATACAATTGGAACATACAAAAGAAGAGAAAGGCGGTGGAAAAGCGCAGATGCGAAGGATTGTACTGGATATGAAAGGCGGACTTCTGGCGGAGGCGGTCATGCAATCGCTTTCGGGATGCGACCCGGATTTTCTTGTCTACCGTTCTTCAAAGCCGGAGGAAACGCTTGCCCTGTGCCGGACCTGCCGTGCCAATGTGTTGGTGATGGAGGTCATCCGGCAGGGCATCTGGAAGCTGAGCGAGCGGCTCAAGCTTTGCAATGCTGTAAAGCAGCTCGGCTGGGTCTGCAAGGTTCTGCTTCTGGTGGATGAGAACGCGGACGAACTGCTTGCCGCCGATGTGCGGCAGGCGGTGAAGGATCAGTTGGTCGACAATTTTATCTATGCGTCGGTATCGCCGGCCTACCTCGCGGGCGTGATCGACACACTTTAACTCTCTGGTTTTCACTGCCTGCGCGGAAAGCCGCATCATGTACGTATTCGACAAAGAAATAACAGAAGGAGGTTCCAGATGAAAAAACGAATTCTTGCGATTTTCCTTTGCCTGATCCTTACAGTGTCCCTTGCCGCAGCCGTGGCCGCAGAAGATTTCATCGTGCTTCTGCCGCCGGGAAGCAACATTCTTCCGCCGAATCAGCCCGAGCAGCCTGAGCCGGACGACGAGAACTGGATCGTGACGCTTCAGATCCCGATCATCAAGGTCGTTGAGCTGGGCGGTAATACCGCGCCGAAGCAAACGACTTTTAGCTTCTATGCATTTCCCAGCGATCCGTCGTATGGCCGTTATGAAGCCGGCGGCAGCGGCCTCTGGGATGTGCAGAACTGCACGGTGACCGTGAACGGATCCGGAACATTCGGCTGCGTGATGACCATTCAAATCGACAGAAGCGATTTCTTCGCTCTAACCGACAATCAGGGCATCTTTGTTGTGGAAACCAACGATGAGCAAAGCGGTTGGACGTATGATGAGACCCGCTGGTTCCTCCAACCGCAGTATAAATGGAGCGATGCCGCACGGGAATACAAGTGGACGGGCGGCTGGGATTGCTACAACAAATTTGAAGCTATGGAAGGCAGCGTGCATGTCAACCCGGACAATGCGCAGGGCGGGCTTGGCTTTGTCAATCTTTACACCGAGAACACCGCGGTGACGGAACCCACATATAAGCCTGCGACGCTCAACAAGACTGACCATTTCGCGTTCCTAAAGGGGTATCCGGGCGGCGGATTTGCCCCGGGCAAAAATATGAGCCGCGCAGAGGTGACCACCATGTTTGCCCGCCTGCTGACCGAGCAGATGGAGGCAAACAAATCCTATCCGGCCTCCTTCTCCGATGTGACCTCGGCGCATTGGGCGGCCAACTATATCGGCTACATGGAGCAGTTCGGGATCGTCCGCGGTTACAGCGACGGAACGTTCCGGCCAAACGCGCCGATCACGCGCGCGGAGTTTGCCGCGATCTGCTGCCGGTTTGAGCAGCTGACGGACGGAGCTGCGACCTTTACGGATGTTCCTGCCTCCCATTGGGCGGCAAAGTCCATCACCTATGCGGCGACCCGCGGCTGGGTCACAGGCTATGCAGATGGAACCTTCAAGCCGGGCAACAACATTACCAGAGCAGAGGTCGCCGCCGTCACCTGCCGCCTGCTCGAACGCAGTGCTGACATGGAGTATATCCGTGCCCATCTGAAAGAGCTGCCAAGAGTCTTTGCTGACATGAACGAGCAGCACTGGGCATACTGGTATGTGATGGAAGCTTCCAACGGCCATGACTATACCAAATCCGGCAATACGGAAACATGGCTCCGGACATATCCATAAGCGGGAGGATTTTATATGCAGGTCACAATACAAAGCATCCCTGCAAGCCTGCAGGAATTTGAGACGCTTGCGGCAGGCGGAAGACAGCCGGAGCGCATCTGCGCCCTGTTTCTGTGCGCACTGGCACTGTTTGACAAGGACAGGGACGCCGGAACCGCCGCAATGAATCTCCTGCGCGGCCCGCGGCCCATGACGCCCTACGATGTGCAGTTCCTGCGCGACCGTCTGCGCGGCAAAGCCTATCTGCCGCTTGCGTATTTTGAAGGCGCGACGCCGGAAAACGGCTATCAGCCGCGGGTGCCATACACGCTGAACGTGCTGGCAGACCCCAGACCGCAGGATATCGAGCCGGGGTATCTGCGCGTGTTCCTGAAAACGGCGGGCGCAGATTCGCCGCGGCCCATGAAGCTGCGGCAGAAGGCATCGACCGGCGAGTGGTTCCTCTGGGAGTATTCCAGCATTCTCAGCGGCATTCGTATTCCTGCGGCGGAAGACCCGTGGGCATAGTAAACAGAGAAAGGGAGTTCAGACAATGGGACTCATTAAAGCAGCATTGGGCGCGGCTGGCGGCGTGATGGCCGACCAGTGGAAAGAGTATTTTTATTGTGAATCCATTCCGGAGAACGTGATGGCGGTCAAGGGTCTGCACCGCGTTTCCGGGCGCAGCAGCAACTACAAGGGCAGCGAGAACATCATTTCCAACGGCTCTGTCATCGCGGTGGCTGACGGCCAGTGCATGATCATCGTCGATCAGGGCAAGGTCACGGAGCTTTGCGCCGAGCCGGGCGAGTTTGTCTATAATGCTCGACCGAGCCGTCGATCTTCTCCGGTCAGCTCGGCACGAGCATCGTCGACACGTTCAAGAACATCGGAAACGCTTCACCTTCGGCGGCGAGCCGCCCAAGGATCAGCGCGTGTACTATTTTAATACCAAGGAGCTCATCGGCAACAAATACGGCACGCCGTCGCCGGTCCCCTTCCGTGTTGTTGACCAGCGGGCAGGCATTGACATCGACATTGCCATCCGCTGCTTCGGTGAGTACAGCTACCGCATCTGCGACCCGATTTTGTTCTACACGAACGTCTGCGGCAATGTGGGCGAGGATTACACAAGAGACCGTCTCGACGGACAGCTCAAGACCGAGTTACTTACCGCGCTTCAGCCCGCGTTTGCGAAGATCTCCGACATGGGCATCCGCTATTCTGCGCTCCCCGGCCATACGATGGAGCTGGCGGACGCGCTGAATGAAGTGCTGTCTGGCAAGTGGCGCAACTTGCGCGGGCTTGAAATCGTATCGTTCGGCGTATCCAGCGTGAAGGCGAGCGAAGAAGACGAGCAGATGCTCAAAGAAATGCAGCGCAACGCGGCATTCATGGACCCGACGAGAGCGGCTGCGCATCTGGTCGGCGCGCAGGCGGCAGCGATGCAGTCGGCCGCGGCCAATCAGGGCGCAGGCCCCGCGATGGCGTTCATGGGCATGAATATGGCGGGCCAGATGGGCGGTATGAACGCACAGGGGCTTTATCAGATGGGCGCGCAGCAGCAAGCACAGCAGCCCGCTCCCGCAGCACCGGCAGCGCCCACGAACGGCTGGACGTGCAGCTGCGGACAAAGCGGTATTACCGGCAATTTCTGCCCGAACTGCGGCAGCAAAAAGCCGGAGCCGAAGCCAGCGGCAGGAAGCTGGAAATGCCCGCAGTGCGGCGCGACGGCAAGCGGAAAGTTCTGCCCCGAATGCGGCACAAAAAAGCCAGAAGCGCAGGCAGACGGCTGGACGTGCAGCTGCGGCGCCGTAAACAAGGGCAAGTTCTGCGCCGAATGCGGCAAACCCAAGCCGGCCGGTGTCCCGCAGTACAAGTGCGACAAGTGCGGCTGGGAACCGGCTGATCCGGCACATCCGCCGAAGTTCTGCCCCGAGTGCGGCGACCCGTTTGACGACGGGGATCTGACGTGAAATCGGCAGTGAAAGCTGCGCTGATTACCCTCTCGGCAATTGCCCTGCTTGCGCTGACAGGATGCTCACTGTATCGGCTTGTTGTAACGTCACAGATCAAAGACGGAGGCAGGATGGAGAATCCGGATGCATACAGGGCTGGCACGGAACTAGTGGAATTTGAGTGGCGGCAGAACCACAGGAATTACTACAGCTGCTTTTCACTGAAATTTTATCAGGAGAACGATATGCCGCTGCTGACCGGCTGGTTCCCAAGCCAATCCGGCGGCGACGAGGTAAGAGAAAGCAGGACGGATGCGTTTTCCAACCCGGTTCCCTGGCAGCTAACATGGGTACAGTGGTTTGAGCTTCAGAATATGCTGGCAGAGTCGGAGCTTCCAGCGTACAGAAAACCGTCTTCTGACAGCTATGATGAAGTTGACAGTGAGATCCGGATCGTTTGGCGCACCGATGACGGGGATGAGGCCCAAACGCTCAGCGGCAGCCATGCGGAGGCGCTGGAGGCCCTGGTGCTGGGCATTGCCGAGGAAGCATATGCTGCATCCAAGCCTGAAACAGAGCAGCGTGAGGTGCGCGAAACGGCGGAGCTGATCGGAATTTACTGGGAGCAAACCGCCTCGTCTGCGCGTGACTGCTTCAGCTTCCTTCTCGATGAGCGGACGATGCCATCCCGACCGGAGAAGCAGATGCTTTTTTCCTACCGGTATCAGGATGGCGACGGTAAGACCATTTTCAGGAAGAATGCCGCTGTTGAGCCGGAGAAGGCGCAGGCGTATTTCAGCAGCATCGGACAAGAGCTTCGCGTGCTGGGGCTTCCGGTTTCCCGGCGCCGGCCCGGATGGTATTGTGGACAGCTGCATCTGCGCGACATGGCAAGACAGCAGCGAGGTTTTCACAAACAACTACTGCGGCGATAGCGCACAGAGCATCTTTCACCTCCTGGCAGCGTTTGCCGGGGAAACAGAGACCGGGATTTTTTCAAGGCCTGTACCGGACGGCGGATGGAAATGTCCGGAGTGCGGGATGCCGAATGGCAGTAGCGTATTTTGCGCAGAGTGCGGAGCCAGACGCTCTGCGGAATAAAAAAGCAAACAACAAGGAGGCACGAGGAGGATTTATTATGAATGGACACAAGTTTTTGAAGGTCACTGGCATTCTGATGATCATTGCCGCTGCATTTTCCATCATAGCGGGTGTGCTTGTCGGCGGGCTGGGTGCATTGGCAGCAGGGGTCGGCGCGGCATCCGGCCTGACATTTGCCTACTGGGCAGCGCTGTTTCTGACGCTGATCGGAGGAATTTGCCAGCTGATTGCCGGAATTAAGGCGTCAAGCACAGCAAGCGCAGTGAAAAAGCAGGCGGGCTCATCGCATGGGGCGCAATCGTGGCTGTATTCAGCGTCTTGAGCGTCGTGATGAATCTGGTCAACGGCAGCGAGTTTAACGTCACAAGTGTTCTGACGGGCGTGGCTGTTCCGGCCTTGTACATCTACGGCGCGGTACTCAATTCCAAGGCAGATGCACAGTGCGCCGCATAGTTTGAGAAACAGATACAAAGGAGATTGATACATTTATGGGACTGTTCGATAAGAAATATTGCGATATTTGCGGGGAAAAGATCGGCTTACTTGGCAACCGCAAGCTGGAAAACGGGAATCTCTGCAAAAACTGCGCCAAAAAACTCTCGCCCGTGGTTCTCCGACCGGCGCAACAGCACCGTTGAAGAGATCAGGGCACAGCTTACCTACCGTGAGGAGAACCGGGAGAAGGTCGCGGCGTTCCATACCACCCGGACGCTCGGCACGAACACCAAGGTGCTTCTGGACGAGGACGCGGGAAAATTTATGGTAACAAGAGCAAGAGATCTGCAGGAGGCAAACCCGGATGTTCTGGACTTTGCAGACGTGACCGGCTGCAATCTTGATATTGACGAGAGCCGTTCGGAGCTCAAGCGCGAGGATAAGGACGGCAAGGAGGTCAGCTACAATCCGCCGCGCTATGAATACTCCTATGACTTTTACATCACCATATTCGTCAACAACCCCTACTTTGACGAAATACGCTTTCAGGTCAACTCCAGCTCTATAGACATTACGCCGCCGCCCTCGGTACGCCCGGGTATGCCGGCAAGATGCAACCCCGAAACCAACGTCGAGTACCGCAACTGCAAAAAACTCGGCGAGGAGATCCGTCAGGCGCTGACGCAGGTACGAAAAGATGTGCGCGAGAAGATCGAGCAGGCCGCCGCGCCCCAAGGCTGGCAGTTACCTGCCCCTACTGCGGCGCAACCACCACGCCGGATGCAAGCGGCTGCTGTGAATACTGCGGCGGCGCGGTGAACGGCTGAACCATCCATCAAACGACGATTTAGAAAGAAGGACTTAAAAATGAGAAAGTATGTAGCATTACTCCTGATTGCAGCTGCGCTCCTGACGCTTGCCGCCTGCGGCAGTAAGGATGCGCTGGCCGGAACATGGTCTGCTGATCTCGGAGAAGACGGTGTGATCACATGGACGTTCAACGGAAAAGGTAAATGCACCATGGAGAATGCGTACATGAAGCAGAACGGTACCTATACCATTGACGGCGACCAGCTCACGGTAACGCTGGAGGCTTGGAGTGAACCGTCTACTTACACGTTCTCCGTGGACGGCAGCAGCCTTACCATGAATGAGAACTCTGGCTACGGCATCAGCGGCACTTTTGCAAAAAAATAAGCCGCATAGAAGCACAATACGTATCAGCCACCCACCGGACTTTTGAAAGGAGAAAAACTATGGATAACCTTACTGGCAGCATGAAAGATGTCGCATTCGCGACCAGCCCCCGTGAATTTGATCTTTCCTATTCCACCACACTCGAGGAGATCATGGAGAAGCTCAATGCCCGCAGGACGGCATTCCAGATGCCGTTCCAGATCAAGGCGGCATTCCCGGGCAACGCATCTCGTTCGAGAAAGAACCGAATGTGGACGTTGGTCTCTGGCTTTTCCTCAAGGACGGCACACACATCCGGATCCAGCCGGTCATTACGGAGGCCAAGATGTCGGTTGGCGGTATGCGCGTCGATAAGAACAGTGCGTTGCGCAAGGGACTCAAGGGTGCGACGGTCGGCCTTGCAACGGAGCGTGGCGGCTACATCGACACCGTGACCGAAACCGTGAGGAAGATCTTGAACGGTGAGGAAGTAGAGGACTATGTCGCGCCAGAGGTTCCGGTCGAAACAAAGGACTGGATGACAACGTTCCTGCTCTGCCTCTTCCTTGGCGGGCTTGGCGTCCACCGCTATTATGTCGGCAAGATCGGCACGGGTATTCTTTATACGCTGACGGCAGGTCTGTTCGGCATCGGGTACCTTGTCGACTTTATCAAGATTCTTTGCGGCAAGTTCACCGACAAGGACGGGAATCTGATCCAGCGTGAAAAGAAATAAGGAAATCAAAATGGCTAATGTATGCACTCCTGTTTTTGCCGGGATTTCGTGTTATTTTCTGGTGATCAGCAGATTTGTGCATCCTTGAAGGATATTGGGAGGGAATTATGAAACAGACGAAGATCAGGCTTCTATGCCTGCTTCTTGCAGTGCTGATGCTGTTCAGCCTTACCGCCTGCGGTAAGGAAAAAACAGCAGACTCCAATCTGATCAAGCTCGGCGACTATGAGCTGCTCTATAAGGGCGCGTGCATCATGGAAGATTCGGACGGAAATGACGCAATCGTTCTGACACTGGACTTCACAAACAACGGCAAGGAGAATGCGTCGTATCTTTGGAGTGTCAATGAAACGGTCATGCAGAACGGCGTAGAACTGGAAACAGCAACTGTCTTTACCGACTACGACACCTTTGAAACCGTGATAGAAGGCCAGTTTGCAGATGTCGCTCCGGGCGCAACGCTGGAAGTCCGGACAGCATATCTGCTTCAGGACACGACCAGTCCAGTCGAGGCAACCTTCGAGCAGTTCCTCGGCAAGAAAAGCGGCAAGATCACCATCGACCCATCCTCACTTAATCGTGAGACTCCCGACAGCTGATACGACCGGCGGTGAATGAACCGCCCGTTGACAGCACGCTGACCTCCGATCCAGCCGAGACTGGCGATGCACTGCTCGACTGGTGGAACGGCGAGTGGTACGGCTGGTGGAAGATGACCGGATGCTACGGCGACTATGAGAGCATGGAGGGAAACTGGTGGGACGTCTGCGGCGATATTGACATCGGTACGGACTACACTGGCACAATCACGCTTTGGGACGAGGACTACACAAGGTCCGATCCCATGGCTTCCGCACAGGTCAGTCTGAGCGAAGCCGGAACCGGCGAGCACGGCACGGTGATGTCCGAGGGCGGCTGGTTCACAAACGTGGCTCTGGAGCATGCGGACTGGATCGTCGATCCGGCGCTGTTGGACTATGACGACATGATCTGGATCAGCGGCGACTATGAAGACGGTGACGACGAGTTCCACTACGACATCTATCTGCGCCCGTGGGGTCTCCACTGGGAGGACATGGAGGAAGATGCATATCCCTACCGCTATACCGACTGGTATCTGCCTCTGATTGACGCAGGCAAGTCCATGCCGGATGCCATCGGAGAAGGCGCTTCGGAGGAAGCTGCTCCGACGGAAGGCGCTCCGCTCACTCCCGACGGACGCTATGGCCTCCGGAGGAGACGGCATCGTAACTGAGGAGCAGGTACAGAAGGGCTACGTCTGGATGAACGAGGTCAATAAGAATATTTTCGATGCTACTTACGATGATATTGTTGCTTACTTCGGCGTGGAAGGTCAGTTCGTCAAGGAAGAGTACAGCGACCACATGAAGGCAAACTACCGCTACTACAAATGGATCTCTGAGGACGACGACTCCCATTTCATCTACGTCAATTTCATGGAGAACGAGTCGGGCGTTTATACGGTGAGTGCGTACAACACCAGCGGCTTCTCCGGCACAGAAGCCATAGAAAAGTATCTGGACATCGTGAAGGCCGAGGCCGCCGAGGCGAACAAGGCAGCGTCTGCAAACGCCGAGATGAAGGACTTCTCCGTGGAGATCGCCCAGTTTGCAAAAAGACGATGTGAAGGTCAAGATCATGACGAAGATCCCGGTATCCGGCTGGTCGTTCGATGATGGACCGCGCTGCCTGGTGGAAAACGACG
>VOFG01000001.1_pt1 | contig 14000 bp, 17 predicted proteins | sample 5384171 | NCBI WGS metagenome assembly VOFG01 (sample SAMN12384726, study PRJNA508395) | human gut metagenome | isolation source: healthy gut F | host: Homo sapiens | reverse complement strand
ATCTTGTTGCTGATGCGCCGCTTCTTGCTGATGTCGCGCGCATACCATTCGTTGAAAAGATTGCGGATGGGAGCCAGCTCGTTTTCACCTTCGTCGGTGTCGATGTTGTCCGAAACAGCGACCAGCCGAATGTCGTGATTGGGGAACCCTTGACATAGCGCTTTACGCCCCGCAGCTCCTTTTCCGCCTTGCCCGCCGCGTAAATAAACTTGGGCTCGTAGGCGCGGAGGCTGTAAATGAGCCGCTCCCGGTCGTACTCGCCGTGGTACAGCTCCACACCGAAAAAACGACCTGGACGATTCCCTGAATGATTTCCGCTCTCCTTAGGTTGAATTGAATCGGGATCGCCGCCCCATGCCTCCAGCAGGAGGGTCAGCGCTTCCTTATAAATCTCTGCGCCGACACGCTTCGCTCGCCGTGGTACAGCTCCACGAAATGGACGATTCCCTTGAACTCCGCAAAGGCGGTATTGATGCAGATGATGCGCCCAGTGACGCCTCCGCCGCGCTCAAAGCCCATATGCAGCCCCGTTCCTCGGTGGCGGCATAAAACTCGCCCGACGCCTTATCCTCTCCGCGAAGATTGGCGCGGAGCCTTTGCACTGGGCGTCAGGGCTGCGGAGTAGCCGGTCTGCATGGCAAACAGCAGGGCTTCCTCAGCCTCTGTCATACCGTAGTACACCTTTGCAGAGGATCGGCAGGTCGTTGTTGCCGTTCATGTGCTTGCGCGCCACAATAGTATGTTGCCCGTCAAACACATAATAGTGACCGTCACGAAAGCTAACCTTCGGTTCGTTGGCGATACGCTCATTGAACCCGGCCACGATCTTTGCCACACGCTCGGTGTTCAGCTTGCGCTGGTACGCATCGGGAATCTCAAATCCCGGCTGCTGACCTCCATCAGCTTGTAGAGTGTCTTAATGCTGTTCATTGTCTGTGTCTCCTTCCAATTTGAGAATGTATTGTTTTGGTTCCTGCATGATTTCAATGACCTGATCTTTGTAGTCCGGCTTTTCCAATAGACCGGGGAAGTTCGTAAAAAGCACGTCGCATGTCTCGACCATGTTCCGCGCCGTATAGCGCAGGCTTACCAGTGCCGAATCCTCCGTGACGCGCTTGGAGTCCTTCATATCCTCGTAGCTTTTGTCGATAGTCACATAAACCTCTTGCCGGTGCTTTGTGCCGCTCCGGGCAGACTCCTTATCTGCTTTGGGCTTCTTTTCCGGGAACACCCTGAGCTGTTCCGCTTTTTCCCGGCGCTCCTCCGGAGATGCGCGGGCGACAGCCGCCACGTCCGTTTCTCTGGGCTTGTATTTCCGCTCAAAAGGTCATTCTTGATGCCCGGAAGGACTTCTTCAGCCGCATTTACGCCTTTTTCCGTATAGGTCTGCCCGCATAACATAGCTCTCGCTCGTTTTGTATCCTCAGCTATTTGAGCACAAGGGTTGTGTGAAGAAATCAACGGTTCGTTTTGAACCGTTGATTTTACCTGCCCACTTTTACGGTCTCCGCCGTGTGCTTTTTTCTCGTCATACCGTTCGCCTAATGAGATATTTCTTCTGCTGCGGCGTAAGGTTGCGCCGCCCAAGCTGATTCTTGCAAATCCAGGAAAGGGCTTCGTAGCGGTTGTTAAACTGCTTTTCATGGGTGCGGAACCCGATTCCCCGGATGCGCCTGCGCGATGCGGTAGCGGTTGTGACCGTCTACAATCGTATCGTTCCAGACGATGAGGGCATGAGCACAAGCCCTTCCTCTAAGATGTTTTCTTCCAGCTGGGAAAGCTCGTCCTCGGTCAGCGGCGGGCATTTCGCCTCGAACTCCGGGTCGATGGTCAGTACGGGATTCATCACGGGGCCTCCATTTCTTCGGGGACGTACAGCCCGAGGGCTTCCTCGATTGCCTCCCCGATCTCATCCATCTGCTGCCGGGTCATCCTGCCCAGGTACTTCTTCACGCGCCGCTTGTCGATGGTCTTGATCTGCTCCAGCAGCACCATACCGGGAAGCTCCAGCCCGTGGATGCGCTCGGCGTAGTAGTGGGTAGGTTGGGACGGCTTCTTGCCGGACTTGGACGTGATGGGCGCGATGATCAGCGTGGGGCAGTAGTAGTTGCCGGTGTTGTTTTGCAGGACGACCACAGGGCGGGTGCCGCCCTGCTCGGAGCCTATGTAGGGGTCGAGGTTGGCGAGATACACGTCGCCCCTGCGGTAAATCCAGTTTTCCTTCATGCGGTTTCTCCGTTCCTTTCTTTCGTTTCTTTCGATATTCCTCAAAGCGAGAAAGCAGGTCATGTCCGGATATCTCTCGCTGTTGTATCTGTCCTGTGCGTTCATATTGGGTCTCCTTGTCTTTTGTCATTTTGGTTTTTTGGGGTATGTATGCTCTCTATTTGTCCTCGACGCCCCGAGAGCAGGGAGAGCATCAGACGGCGGTGTGCTGCACCGCTCCATAGGAATCGAACCTCCCCGCCTTCATTGTGGCCGGGCCGCGAATTACGGAAGTATCATTGTCCCCAACACCTGTCGTCGCCTCCACCGGGAGCAGCCCGGCTTTTATCGTGTAAGTTGTATCGCTCGCTCATTTCTGAGGTCGTGGCGCACTCACGAAAGCGGCTCAGGGGTTCAGCCCATAGCGTTGGGAATGTGCCTGATGCCTGGATATTCAGTTTTCAAGGTTCGCTGAGCCGCAAGGCTCTGAGAAAACTGAATCTCCGTATCCCTTGCGGTGAGATTTGTCCTCTCACCTTTCAATGGACATTTTTTTGAGGAATTTTAACCATCAGGAAAAATATATTTTTGCCTTTCTTGCCCGGATGGCGCGAATTGCGTTGACCATAGGGACGCTGATGCCGTGCTCCGCAGCATACGCAGGCTGGCTTTTCCCCTCGATGAGGCATTCCCGAAAGATCGAACGCTGGCTGTCCGTCAGCGTTTTGCAGAATGCGTCTGCGAGTTCTGCCGTGAGCACCTCGGAGTCAATGCGCTGCCGCGTATCCAGCAGCCATGCGGCCTCATCCATGCTTCCGCCGTCGCGGATGGCGTCAAGGCTCAGAACCGGCCCGATGGTCTGCTGTTTTGCGTACTCCCGGCGCATCTGCTTTTCCTGACGGAGCAGCAGCCGCATCACCTCAAGGCTGACCTCCGTTTCCTCGCCGGTGGCCTTGATTCTGGCGAAATACCTCTTTCTTCCGTTTTCCTCGATTGCCCAAAGGTCGTAATCGAACTCCTTTAATGTTTTCATGCCGTGATCTCCTTTGAATTTTTTGAATTTGGGTGAAATCAAAAATTCGGAGCTCACGGGTAGCGGCAGATGTATTGTTCAAAGCGGCGTTTCATGGAAAAAGTCCCTTCCCGAGCCAAGCCGGGAAAGGACTTTCAACGCCGTACAAAGAAATCGGGCAGCAAAAAAGCGCCGTCAAAGCAGACCGAACCCATTTAACGGTTCAGTCTGACTTTGTACGGCGCTTGGCAGTCTCCTCAGAATGAATCTGATTCTCTCCGCTTGCTCGATTAAAAGTCGGTTTTTGTATTCAGTTTATCTTTTCTGCCTCGCTTTTCCTGAAAGCAGGCGGCAGACGGCCCGTTTCGCTTTCATCCTGCGGAAGCAGCCCAGATTGATGGGTTACTCCGACTTGCATTTTCGGCAGTAGACCATTTTGTGTCCCGCTGCGTCGGAGAACACCTTCTCTACCAGAAAACTGCAAAAGGGGCAGTGGATCTCCCGGAGTGTCAGCGCGGCGGATTCCCTGCGGGAATCGGACAGCCTGCGTGACACATCCGGCGAGAGCTTACGGGGAGCGCTTGATTTTCTCATCCTGCGCCACCGTCCTGTCCCAGCCCCATTTCCTCCGTGATGTACTCCGCCAGCGGGCGGTAACACAGACAGCCCAGCTCCCGCAGCCGAATGAGAAAGGCGGAGAAGGACACGCCCATGGCGTTGGCCATCTGTTTGATTCGGAGCTTGTCCGCCGTCCACAGAACGCTGTCCCCAATACGGGGATGCGGTCTGTGCATCCGTACATGGAAACTACATTGCGAACCATGAAGCGGGGCATCAGGAGGGCTGCGCCCATGCGATCAACCTGTGTCTCCCGAAAGCTGAACAGGTTTTTGAAGTCCTCCTGAGATAGATGCGCTCGATATCAAACTCTCTGTGGAAAGCAGCAGAGGGAACCGCCCTGTCCATGATGTAGTGGGCGCACTCGTGGCTGATGGTGAAGCGCCGTCTGCCGCTTTCGTGCTCCCGCCGCAGACAGCGCTCGATCACGATGGTTCCTCTGGGATACACGCGCCGGACGACGGTTCCGCCCTCATAGACGCGCAGAGGGGTCACGCCGTCCGCAATGAAGCCGATCTTGTCGCTGTCCTCTTCGGCAAAGCTGCGGTATAGCAGGGGTAGCTTCAGAAAGTCCGTAACGAACCCCTCGATGTCCACGCAGCAGGTGCGCTCCGCTTCCTTCCCAAGATATTGGCGAATCAAGCCCTCGCCCAATTCGTCGAGTTCCTCATAGGAAAAAATCCTCATGTCTCACAAACACCTCCTATGGGGGAGCGGTCAACATACCAGCGCTGACCCTCCCGATACAAATATCTTACCGCTCGGCCGATTTTTGACGGTGTAGCGGACGCCTTCAAACTCATTGTGAGAAGCAGTGCAGGTATGAAGCACCTTTGTCACCTCCCACTGTCTGCCGTCATGCCAGCGGATAAGAAGCGGGCGGATCACGCCGTCCGTATCCACCTCTGCGTTGACGGACACATATTTTTCTGCATGGGCAATACCTCCGTCAAAGGGCTTTGATCACATGGGTGGCTACGCCCTGTACCCGAAGCCCGGACACATAGATATCCTCCATGTCTTTGTTCTCCGGGTGGAGGTAATAGCTCTGCCGGTTGGTGTCGTAACAAAGCCGCTTCAGCGTGTTCTTGTCCTCGTCGGTGAGGGCAACGACGATCTCTCCGACCTGGGCGGTGTGCTGTTGCCGGATGATAACAAGGTCGCCATCGTCAATCTGCGCCCCCGTCATGGAGCTGCCGGAGGCGCGGAGAGCGAAGAAGTCCCCCTTGCCGAAGAAGGACACGGACAGGGGCAGGTATTCCTCCACCTGGGCTTCCTTTTCCTCCGGCGAGCCGCAGGGGATGGAACCGACAATGGCGGCGGGGCTCACTGCCGGATTCATCCGCCGGATCTTCGGCGTGGAGAGCGTACCGTTTTCATAGAAAACCATATCCTTTTCCGCCATAGCCACCAGGTATCTGTGTGCGGAGGAAACCGCAATCTTCATGGCTCCGGCAATCTCCCGAACGGTGGGGGTAGAGGAATTCCGCTCGAAGTAGCTTTCGATGTACTCCCGGATGCGGAGCATAAGCTCCTCGCTCTTGCTTCTCATATTGTACTTTTCTCCTATCTGGAACAAAAGTTCCTGATAGATTTATTATACACATAACTCGGAGAAAGTCAAGGGGAAAATGAGAAGGTGTGCAATCAGATGCACACCTTCGGGGAAAAATCTTCAATTTTTAACCTGACAGCCCCATAAGAGGGCATTTCAGCGGATGATTACCGTTCGCTGAAGCTCTCCAGCATCCTGAAAAAAGCCGTCCACCGCTTCCTGCGGTTCCACAATCCGCATCTTCCCGGCAGAGGCAAACACCCAGCCGTAGAAATTGCTGCTGAGATCAACGGTCGCCTCCACAGTGAAGTGGTTCTTGTCCACAATCTGCGTGGGTGCATCCTCCCCCGAAGCGGTCGATGATGCTGTTCATGAGGGCGTTCTCGCACAGCAGCGTAACATGGCATGTTTTGCCGGCAAGCATGGAAAACTCCTGTGTAAAATACGCCGACACATCGAAATCCTCGGGCTTTTTTGAATGGATGCGTTCTGCGTGATCTGCAACCCGTCGATGCGGTCTACACGGAACTTCGCAATCTGCTGCCTGTGTTCGTGGAAGCCCACAAGATAGTAGCTGTCGTTGTTCCAGAGCAGGGCATATGGGGAGACGGAATAGACTTTCCCCGCCGTTTCGATGCACGCGCTCCTTGGCGGGGAATAATCAAAGTAGCGGAAGGCGATTTTCCTTCGCTCTGCAATGGCGGTCTGGATGCGGTCTACGCTGATGTAGACGCTCTCGTTGACAGCTTTTACGCGGCTGTCGATGTACAGATGCCTTTCCAGCAGCGCGGCGTCTCCGGGAGCAACAAAGGTCGTCAGCCGTTTGACCAGCTCCTTGCTTTTTCCCGGCGTGATGAACCGCGCAGACTGCACCGCATCGATGAGGAGCTTGACCTCCGGGGCTTCAAAGTGCCGGGTTGCCACATGGTAGAGGTTCTGAACCCTGCGGTCTTTGACAATATCCACGCCGAACTCCACAAGCTGTTCGATGTCGTTGCGGAGCGTGCGCGGGTCGGCGGTGATGCCGTGTTCCTTCAATTGGGCGGAGATATCCGCAAGGGAGACCGGGTGCGCTTCGTCCGTGGCCTCCCAGAAGTATTTGAACAGGATGAGCGTGCGGTTTGTAAGTGCCATATTTTCCTCCTTTGCTGGAGCTTGTTCCTGTAAATTATAGGTCAGCTGCAATGAAGTGGATTGATGTCCATATTGTCTCCAGCAGTGGAAGGTCTTTCCCATAACTTATTTGCTGGCTCTATAATACAGTAACGGATGTTCCAATGGACTCAAGAGAAGATTAAGCGGACGATCGCAGAAAAGACAGAATATCTGACCAAACGGCATCGGATTATTGTGGAAGGACTTTGACCGAATCGCCAAAGGATGAACATACCAGTGTCCTGACCATCATAAGTATTTATACCAAAATCTATCCAGCAGATACCCAAGCAACAGGCAAAGCGCAGACAATGCAAAAATTACGAGCAGAGTGTTCCAATTTGAAAATTCTGCGGGCAAATTCGGCGCGATAATCGAAAATGACGCAAAATCGGCTGACCCTGAAATATAAAAGCAAAGTAGGAGATATGCTACAACAGGGATGCAGCCTATCGTCACATTTTTAAGCAGCATGATCATGAAATAGAGGAAATTGATTATAATACTAAACTGCAATGCAAGACGCATATATTCCAGCCAGGATAGATGGAACATGATTACTGCAAATGCAATTGTGGGAAAGACCATCAGCAAATAAGCTGAACAAAGCAAAAGCAATTCGCCAACACAAGTTTTGTGGTATTTTGTGCAGGCACGAAGCGCTTCACACCCGTCGCCTTCTACCCAGACATGGAGATATCCCATCGGCCAAAGCAGTCCACATAAGGGAATAAACACTTGTGTCATATAAATAAAAGTGCTGCGTGCCTCTGAGGAATCAACATAAAAATACTTGAAAGCAGACACGCCCGGCAGCAGGCAGTATGCGATAATGATAGGAATGAAGAACAGGGGCTTACAATTACGCAGAATAATGCGTAACAATTTCAAGCGCAGCCTCATCGTATCCCCCTTATTATATTTATATATCCATCTTCAAGTGTCGGTTGAATCGATTTGCCGGGTTGTTCTTCATTGGAAAGCACACGCAGGTATGCTTCCCCATCAATTTGCTCCCTGCGCAGGATGTAGTATGGAGAAGTCAGTTCTTTCTGCCTTTTCTCTGAAACATGCCACACATGCTTCGTTGCAGCCTTCCGTATATTTTCCGGCGTGTCCTGGCAAATATTTTTCCCGTGTGACAGTATGATTATATGGTCGCAAAGAGCTTCAACATCCTCCACGATATGTGTTGAAATCAATATCGTGCAGTCCTCTCGGTGTTGAGAAATCAGATTTTTGAAGCGCAGTCTTTCTTCAGGATCAAGTCCGGCGGTAGGTTCATCAACAAGGATTAGTTCGGGATTCCCAAGCAGGGCTTGTGCAACACCAAGCCGCCGGATCATTCCACCAGACAGTGTTTTTACCTTATCAGAATGGCGCTCCCAAAGATTTACATCTTCCAGGCAGTCATGTATGTCCTTTCCTTGGCGATTGGAGGGTATTCCTTTCAATTCAGCAAAATACTCCAGAACCTCATAAACCGTGAGTTCCCGAAATGCTCCAAATTTTTGAGGAAGATACCCCACGTTGGAAGGTGTAATGATTCTTCCATTATAACGGTAAATTCCTGCAACGCACCGCATAAAGGTTGTTTTCCCGGAACCATTTGGGCCAAGCAAGCCATAAACTCCATGCGTTAGCTGAACAGAGATATTATCAAGAACGGTTTTCTTACCGAAGCTCTTGGAAAGGTTATCAACTGTTAGCATTCTTATTCCCCAATCTATAAAGAAATTCTATTTGGTTGCATTCTGGAGCCGATTTTTTCAGATACTGATAAATTGCTTTCAAGACGAAGTTTTCTCTAACAGGTTGGCTTTATAGCTGAACAGTTCAGAAAAGAGATTGCTGGCTTCTATGTACTCTGACCATTCCTCCAAATCTTCTATTTCATTGGCAGAATCATATCGAGTAAGAATTTCAATGCTCGACCACGGGATTTCAGCAACTTCACGGCTGCCGCCAAAAATCAGATAATCCGAGAACACGTTATACAGCAGCATTGTGCTTTTCTCCTTGGGCATCGTTGCAAGTAAATGCTGTTTGCAAAGAGAATCTGCCGTAACCGACCAGTCTGCCGTTATAATATGATCGCTGAATTCGACATATCCTTCCTGACCAGAGTTGGCAGCCATAATTGTTACCGGCTGCATGAAAATGGTCTTTCCAATCAGGTCGAATGCTGCTGTTTCACCAACTTGATCGGCGAGTCTTTTCCAAGCCTCCTGATATCCGCTGATTTTGATACTCCGGGCACCGATGGGGCTATACCAGCATACGATACCCTCTTTCTCTTCGGGAACAATCATTCCTCCGTATAACGACACCGCATCAGCATTTCCAGAGAAGGTATTATCGTCGGTCTTGGGGAGATTAGATGCTACAGCCATGTTTGAATCTACATAAACTTCATAGTCTGTGGGTTCAAGATCAGTATTCACGACTATTTGCCCAGCTTCATAAAATTTCACAAAGCCAGGAACGGGGTAATACGGCAAATAGCCCGGCAGCGCAATGCCTTGATAATTGGAAAAATACTTTCCTGCACTTCCGGAATAGGAAAAGTTCAGTTCTTTCGTTCCCATAGGCGCATATACTGTAACATAATCGCCATTTTGGTCGAAATTCAACTTGTCTCCGTTTCCGTCTTTAATGGAGTTTATAACATAACCATGGTATAAGGTAAAACGATATTCGTTCCGGTCGTTCTCTTTTAACTCAATACGAACAGTTGCCTTCGTATTGTTCCGAACAGTAAGCTCAATACAATATTTTGAAACATGAAAATCAGCCGGCAGTTCTTGCTGCTCAGGATATTTTTGGCGGTAAGTGAATTCATGTTGTAATGTCCCATAGGGTCTGTAATCTTTTCGTATAATGCTATCATTGCTGCGGCAAACGAACCGCACGCCGCAAAGTAAAGAAAGAACAATAAGAACAGAAGCCATCATATAGGTTTTTCTATTTCGTCTGGGCGTTGCGAAAACTATAGCCGCAGTCAATAACAGAATCCAGAATGCTGCAAGAACCCAACGATATGCTTCAATGGATGCCCCATATATGTCGTCTGCGACCCAACTTGTATTTGGAGCAAGAATAGAAAACCAATCGAAAAACGCCAATACCGGATATCCTAATATCGATTCGCTTGCAAATATCCCTGAGGGAACAGGACTGCAAACCAGCGCAGAAACAATGATAATGCAGTATGCGACTTCACGAACAGTTTTTTGTGACAAGAGCGCCCCAACTAATATGGCAATTACTCCGGGCAAGAAGAAGTCAATAAAAATGCTGGGAATGGAATTAAGGAAGAACGCTGGGTAGTGAATTTGCAATTGTACATATTTTCCGAGTATCCAACCAAAGATGTTGATGCTCCAGATCAACAGCAGCGAGATCAAAACCATACTTTGAGAGCAAAGAAGTTTCGACCTTGAAGAAGGAATGATTTCTAATGCCTCTTGTAAGGCAGATGTCCGGGGCAGGTTGGTGTATTCGTAGCTTAAAAAGGAAAATACTATGTAGCCGACGATGCCGAGCTTCAAGCTGGTCACATGGAATTCTGCCAAATAGTTGGAGGCATTGAAAAATCGCATCAGGAAGAAATTAGACAGCAGAAAAAGGACGGCGCAAATCGCCAAATAGATAATGGAGCGAAAAAAGATTTTTATAGAAACGCTCATAGAGATGCGCATATAATCCCTCCCTCTAAGAAAACGGATTTTTATTCAAAAGGGCAGGGGTAAACCAAGAGATTATCCCCCGCCCTCAGGGTTCAGTGTAAATAAGTTCATCGTATGTTAGTTCATGCCCCGTTTACCCCCTGCCTTTAGGGTTCAGTGAGCATGTCAGTCCGTTACGGTCAGCGTTCCAGTTGCGCTGCATCCGCCAGACGGCAAACCAGGGAACCCAAAGTTTTGCTCTGCAAAGGTAGACATAGTCGCTGTGTCCCCAAGCCCCGGTGTTTCCTGAAGCCGCAGGAGCTAAAGTGAAAGTACCATAGTTACTCCAACCGCTCCCGGAAGACAATTGCAAAGCAGCACTTAGGTTATGCTGAGATGACGCACTATTGGTAGGGGAAACTTTTGCGTGATGGCACGAGAGGCTGCCGGAAGTAGCCTCATTCTGCGTAGTTTTCAAAGTCACACTCTCACTACCACTATAGGCCATCGCTGTAACAGATAGGCAGAAAACCAAAACCAGCACAACAGGAATTGCACGTAGAATTGTACGTAGAATCTTTTTCATCATTTTCACCTCCTCTATCCTTTGTGGTTTGCTTCTATTCTGAACACATAATAGAAAAGCGCACAAGCCGAAAAAGAAGCTGTCCGACTCATGCGCACAAGATTACACCCTGATACGACCTCTCCAGAATTGGGAGCCGCACCAATAGCGCCAATATGCAAAGCCGAAGCCTGTGTCGCAGGGTCGATACATGGTGTTACCTCAATCGTTGTAGATAGACGCTTTCACATCTTCATGAATAGTATACCATATCCTAAAGGCAGTCTCAACGTCTTGATCGCTCACTTTGGGACATTTTTCTTGTAAATGTGGCATAAGAACCGAGATAAATTCTCTCTTAAGAGGGGAAGCAAACGAAGGAAATCAAATAGCCACAGCCGCAGAGAGTTTCTGCGGTTTTTTACGCCCATTTTCAAAATAAGTTGTTCGCGTCTTTGGAAAAACACGCTTGCCCGGCGTTGTAGGCAGCAGAGGGAAAAATGCAAAGCTGCTGTGGAGAGAGTACGTGGAAGTCTCAGAGCAAACCAACAGAGGGAACGGATGCCGTCCTCCCTACGGAACGCCTTCCTTTGCTTTCGCCGGCAACCCGTTTCCATGACTCCAGCCTTCAAATCCCGTTTCACCAGCAATGCCACGTTTGTCGTGGATATTCTTTCGCAGAAGATTCATCAGCGATTCGTGATTCAGGGTGACGAAATACTTACTCAGATTCACTGGTACTGCGCTGGCACCACGGTCACATTTTTGGGAATGGCTCATTAAACGCAGAATCAGATAAAAAATACAGATCTTGCGTTTTTATATGGTGCAGGCGCTGACTAAACATTGGCTGAATAAGCCCCACCGCTCGAGACGGCTTTGCTTTTCTATTTACGCGCAACATTGCCCATCATTCGCAATGCCCACTTATAAGGAAAAATATATTTGCATATAATGAAATTTATACACTTGCGGCGTCGACAGATATTGCCACAATTGTGCACAATAATGGCATGAGAAGGATAGCATATTCGCTGAACATAGGTATTATTTGACTATGCAGGACGGTTCTTCGCATACTGTTTTCCAAATTAGGGGAGCGCATAAATATACATTATGCAGTTATACGCTGAGCCGTAAGGACGGACTGCCTGCACGGAGCATATCAATGAGGGAAAGTACAATGAGAGAACAAGAACTGGAAGTCGTCAAGACAGCATACTTTTGGGAGGACCAAATCGTTCACCAGACACAGGAGTTGCAGCGTGTGAATGGAGATAAGCCTGCCCGTCCCGCTCAACCGAGAGAACCGCATTTGGAAAAGCACTCCGCACAGAAGATTCCCTACCCGGAAATCAAGCCGATGGTCGATTTGCCGAAGCCTGTGCGGTGGAAGCTATCCACGTTGCCGTCCGCTGCTTTCTGAATAACTGCGTAGGGCAGCAGACGCGCATTTTCAACATTAGCTGTCATCGGTCTTTCCTCCCATCAATTCTTTCAGAAGTTTCAGCGTTGCGGTTCTGCGATAAGCGACGGAGCTTCGTACCATGTTCAGCAGTTCCGCGATCTCCATATCCGTCATTTCAAGGAAATATGAAAGCAGGATAATGTTGCGCTTCTCTGCTGGCAAGGATGTAATCGCTTCTGCCAGCTCGTCGCTGGCGATCTGACGATATAGCCGAGAACGTCAAACGTCCGATCCTCGGCAAAGTAATCATCACAAACCGAAAGCTGCTCCATGACCTCAACCGGAAGTTCCGAAAAGCTGATCTCCCGGCTTCTTCTCCGTGCCAACTCGTCAAGGTAGTCCCTTGCTTCATTCCGCAGTACCTTTTTGCAAAACGCATCAAAGGTGTGCCGTATGTGTTCTTCGTGCGAACGAGGTTCCATTTTTCTCACCTCCTTCGCAACCGCAAAGGCGGGTAATAATTTTTTTCCCCTTTCGCCACTACTACGGTGACAGGTGGCCGTATTTCCAAATATGGCGAAAAAGATGAAAAGATTTATGAAAACGCCGTGCTCTGAACTATTGAGCCAATCACACTTAACCTTTTCTTGTTCGTAGAACAGGAAATAATAGAGAGCGGAGAACTGCTTGAAATAACAAAAGGCATCCAAGCGAAAAATACGCTTGGATGCCTTGCAGTCAAAGATTTTTTTTGGTGATTTCTTGAAAACGCTTATATCTAACAGCGTTCTAAGGTGAAACTACTTTACTTTCTCAGATAGATTTTCCCATAACCCGACAAGATCACCTGATGTGAAATAATCAAACCCAGCGTTTTCAGACTGCAACCTTCCGCTTTTTGTTGCGAAAGACAGGTAGTTAATCTCATAAGATGTTCCATCTGCTAAATAAAAAGTAAATACAACACTTCCAAGAGTATCAGCAGATGCACAAGCTTTTTCTTGAACGGAAAGCTCGGAAAAAGATTTATATAAAGAATCGATCTCCGTTTCTTTGTTGACCGTCTTTTTTCTGCGCGTCGGATTCCCCGTCTTTATAGATCACTTCGATTTTTGTAACATCCGATGCAGCAAAAGGGAAAACAATATGCGCTTTCTTTCCGCACCCCACTAACCCTATCAACAACGATATAAGCAGGCAAAACGCTAATATCTTTTTCATGTATCGCGCCTCCGTTAATTGCTGGGTACAAAACAGGTTCTTGATCCAATCAAGTCGCCATCCAATGTAACATAGCTATATCAAGACCCTCAGTAATTATGCGTACCCGCGCCTTGGAATGAACTTTGTAATCTGAAATCCATGTATCCATAAAATACAAATATAAAAACAAGCACAGCCGCCAGTATAATTATCAAAACTTTAACTCTTTTTCTTTTTCATGAGCTTTTCTCCTTCTGTTTCTCCACCACTTTAGGCAATGACCTCGTTGTCGGCATCTCATTGATCGTTTTGTTCTTCCCTTTTATGTTCCTTATAGCAAGACCAATGAAGAAACCTGCTACAATACCGATGAAATTGCAGATCAAATCATCAACATCAAGGCTTCTGCCGAAAATCATTTGTAAGAGTTCCGCTATGGACGGAACAACAACAGCTACTGCATAGATGTTCTTTTATTAACCTTTTCCGTAACAAAGGGTAGAAAGAATCCCAATGGTAAAAAAGCATAGCAACGTTGCCAATCAACATTGTTTTTTACCCAGCTTCGATAACAATCTCGCCCGATAATGCTTTTATTATTGTTGGTACTA
>VOFG01001426.1_pt1 | contig 14001 bp, 21 predicted proteins | sample 5384171 | NCBI WGS metagenome assembly VOFG01 (sample SAMN12384726, study PRJNA508395) | human gut metagenome | isolation source: healthy gut F | host: Homo sapiens | reverse complement strand
TTGAATCTTCTGACCAGACCAAAGCAGCCAAGCACGAACCTCTTGTTTACCGGGTGGAGGAGATTGCCCAACTTTTGGCGATCTCTCCCCGTGCGGCGTACAACCTGTGCAACACCACGGGTAAACAAGCAGAGCTTCGACAATTGGTTTGCGGCGGTCTGAGGGAGGTAATCTATGGCATCTATTCTGAAGCGCGGAGATTCCTACCCGTCCGTTACAAGTACAAAGACCATTCCGGCAAACCCTGCGAGGGATGGGAGAGTTTCAAGACCAAGAAGGAGGCGCAGGAGCGAAAGATCACGGTCGAGAAAGAACTGCTGGACGGCACATTCCTCGTCCCCGACACCATGACGGTGGAGGAGATGCTGTACAAGCGGATCCCGATCCAGTCCACCAAGCACAAATGGTCCCCAAGACCTACACCCAGTCCGTAGCGATGGTGCAGAACCTTATCGTGCCGTATATCGGGAAACGGAAAGTGCAGGAGCTGCACACCTACGACATTGAGAAGTTCTATGCTACCCTTGCCAAGACCCCCTGCGGGCAGTACGTCCATGGCGTAAAGCAGGCCCTGACCGAACAAACAGAAAAAGCGGCTGCTGTCCAGCACCTCTATCCACGAAGTCCACACGCTGCTCAAGACCGCATTTTCCTGTGCAGTGGAATGGGACCTCATCCACAAGATTTCCCTGCCCCGTGATGCCCCCAAGGTCAATATCGAGGAACGCACCATCTGGGACGAGAAAACCATGCTGGCAGCCTTGCAGACCATCGAAAACCCCGCCCTGCATCTGGCGGTGCACATGAGCATGATCCTTTCGCCCGTGAGGGCGAAATTCTCGGCTTGCAGCCGAGGAGACATCGACTTCGATGCAGCCGATGGGCGTGGCACCATCTCAGTCAGCAAGACCATGCAGCGAGCCAACAAGGACGCTTTGGAAAAGCTCGACCCCAATCAGGTCTACCACACCTTCCCGGACAGGCGTGAGGGCATTAAAGGTAATGAGTACCTTATCATCGTAGAGATAAATCGCATTGATAAAAGTATCCACCAGTGCCTGCCGCTGCTCCGGCTGGGTCATATCCAGCTTACGGAAACGGAGCAGCCAGAACCGGACGAATTCTTCTTTCATCTTCGGTTTTGCCAGCCGTTCTTCTGCAATGCGGGCTTGCAGTTCCTTCCGCTGTTCTTCCAGCGCTTCCAGCCGCTCCTTGGTGGAACTGGTCAGAATGCCCATCTGGATGGCATTCAGCATATTGGTGATGCCGACTTCCGTTTCCTTCAACTGCTTTTCGTAGATGGGCAAATCCGTGCTTTCCTGATTTTGCAGCTCCATCACTTTGGCGATGATGGCATTCATGGAAGCGTCATCTTCCACCAGTTTCATGGTCTCGTTGACCACCAGATCTTCCAGCCACTGTTTCCGCACGGTCTTTTTTTCGCAGGTCTTTTTCTTCTTGGCAGCAGCACACTTATAGTAGGTATACATTTTCCCGGTGTGGCTGACACCGCTTTCGCCAAACATCAGCGCTCCGCACTTACCGCAGTACAGCTTGGTGGTAAGCAGATAGCTTTCCTCTGCCTTATGACGGGCAGGGGCCTTTTTATTTTTCGCCAGCTTTTCCTGCACCTTGTTGAACAAGTCCTCTGACACCAACGCCGGGATCGCATTGGGCTGTACCACATCCCGCAAACGCAACTCGCCGATGTACCGGCGATTACTCAACATCCGCTGAATCGTATTGTAGGACATCTCCCCGCCCATTGAATTTTTGATGTTGTGTGCCTTTAACCAATCCCGCAGGTCAGTCATGGTCGCACCGTCCGCATACTTCTGGAACGTCTGCTCCACATACGGAGCCAACAACGGGTCGGGCTGGTAATGCCGGGTCTCATCGATCATGTAGCCGAACGGAATCGTGCCGCCATTATAAATACCCTTGAGAGCATTTTCGGTCATGCCACGCACGACCTTTTCAGACAGGTCAGCAGAGTAATATTCGGCGTAGCCTTCCAGCACCGATTCCAGAATAATGCCCTCCGGGCCAGCCGAAAGGACTTCCGTTGCCGACACCAGTTTCACGCCGTTCCGCTTCAGTTGGGTCTTGTACCGGGCACTGTCGTAGCGGTTCCGGGCAAAGCGGTCCAGCTTCCAGACAATGATGACATCAAAGATGCCACGTTCGCTGTCCTTTGATCATCTGCTGGAACTGCGAGCGGTTGTCCGTTTTTGCAGAAACGGCACGGTCAATGTAATGCTTCACCACCGTGAAGCCGTTCTTTCTCCGCATAGGCGGTGCATTCCCGGATCTGACCTTCAATGGATTCTTCACGCTGATTGTCGCTGGAATAACGGGCGTAGATCACGGCAGTCATGGCAGGCACCTCCCATTTATACATCATTGAACGGTAGAGCGTTCTTTCAAAGCAATGTTTCGTATAATGGATATACCACATTTTGTGAGAAAAAGCAAGATACTATTTTCACTTCTGTGCAATGGTCATTCCCTTGCGCCCAGCAGAGAGAATGACCATATTTTACTTATAAAATCGTTCTTTCATCATGCCGTTTTGGGCTGGTCTGTCGGTTTCTTCTGGGGCTTCATACCCCAGAACACAGCGTTCATGGCCACCACAATGAGGGCCACCACCGCCATAGACAGAAGCCAAGGCCCAGCCAGTGGGTGGTGCCGAATACGGTCATCCAAAGTTCATTCCAGTTCATGGGTTTTCCTCCTTTACAGCAACTCGCCATAGTGGCGGACGTAGGCTTTTTTTTCAGACTGGTCGCCAGCACCATATAGAGCAGGATGCAGGGGATCAGGTAAGCAAAATAGGCCGCGGGCAGTGCAACAAATCCCAGTGCCGCGCCAAAGGGCGTGAAGGGGATCATGGTCAGCACCGCAATGCCGGTCATGGTCAGCATCGTCACGGGAGCGGACGCCCGGCTCTGGATGAATGTTGGGGTGCGGATCATGTGAATGACCAGCGTTTGGCTCCACATGGACTCCACAAACCAGCCCGCTTGGAACATTCCGATGTATTTTGCCTGCATCAGAGCCAGCTGTGCCCCACTGTAATGAGCCGCCAGATCGTTGAACAGCACGCCGCCGGACACGAACAGCGGGCAGAACACAAAGTACATGAAAATATAAGTCGTGAAGTCGAAGATAGAGCTGGTGGGTCCGATCCAGATCATAAAGCTGCCCACGCTGGAAGCATCCCATTTCCGGGGTTTGGCGATAAACTCCTCGTCCACGTTATCCCACGGGATGGCGGTGCAGGAGAGGTCGTAGATCAGATTCAGGAAGATGAGATGCACGCTCATCATGGGCAGGAAGGGCAGCAGCGCCGAGGCTGCCAGCACCGAGAACATATTGCCAAAGTTGGAGCTGGCCGTCATTTTGATGTATTTGATCATGTTGGCGTAGGTCTTGCGCCCCTCGATGATTCCCTGCTCCAGCACCATCAGGTCTTTTTCCAACAGGATAATGTCAGCCGATTCCTTTGCCACGTCCACAGCAGTATCTACCGAAATGCCGATGTCGGCAGCTTTCATGGCGGCGGCATCATTGATACCGTCCCCCCATAAAGCCCACGGTATGACCGTTTTCCCGTAGAACCGAAACCACACGCGCTTTCTGGTCGGGCGTCAGCTTGGCAAACACATCAGTGCTCTCTGCTGCCCGTGCCAGCTCTGCATCGGACATGTGATCCAGATCCGAGCCCAGAAGCATATTGCGCACCTTTAGCCCCACCTGCTTGCAGATGGTGCGAGTGACCTTGTCGTTGTCGCCGGTAAGGATTTTAGTGGTGACACCGTGGTCTTTCAGTGCCCGGATGGCATCGGCGGTGGACTCCTTGGGCGGGTCGAGGAAGGCCAGATAACCCAGCAGCACCATGTCCCGCTCGTCCTTTACGCCAAAGGCATCCACCGGGGAGGGGTTGCTTTTCTGTGCAATGCCAAGAACACGGAAGCCCTTATCATTGAGTTCATCCACGGTATGCAGAATTTTTTGCTGCGCAGGGCATCGGTCAGAGGCTCTACCCTACCGTCCTGCTCCGCATAGGCACAGATGGCAACATTTCCTCTACTGCACCTTTTGTCACCATCTGGGTCTTGCCGGTTTTGTCCTGCACCACCGTGGTCAAACGGCGGCGAGTGAAGTCAAACGGAATTTCATCTACCTTCACATAGTTTTCCGACAGGTCTAACAGCCGGGAATCGGCCGCTTCTTCCTCCTCGGTCTTGTGGATGATGGCAAGGTCCATCAGGTTCTTGTATCCGGTCTGGAAGTAGCTGTTCAGGTAGGCGTGGCGCAGCACACGGGTGTCGTTTTCGCCGTTGACATTCAGGTGGTATTCCAGCACCACCTTGTCCTGTGTCAGCGTGCCGGTTTTGTCAGTGCAGAGAATGTCGATAGCGCCGAAGTTCTGAATGGAGTTAAGATTCTTGACGATAGTCTGCTTTTTGCTCATGGAAACTGCCCCTTTGGCAAGGCAGGTCGTTACGATCATGGGAAGCATCTCCGGAGTTAAGCCAACGGCAATGGAGATGCCGAAGAGGAACGCATCCAGCCAGTCGCCCTTGGTGATGCCGTTGATGAAGAACACCAGCGGAACCATGACCAGCATAAAGACGGATCAGCACCCACGAAACGGCGTTGACCCCCTTGGTGAAGCTGGTCTCTACCGCCTCCCCAGCCACGGCAGAGGCCATGGAGCCGAAGAGAGTCTGGTCGCCCACGCAGACTGCCACGGCGGTGGCGCTGCCGGAGATCACATTGCTGCCCATAAAAGCGATGTCGGTGTAGTCGGTGACGCTGTCCCGGGGAGCACTGACTAGCGGGGTCTTTTCAATAGGTTCGCTCTCGCCGGTCAGGCTGGCCTGACTGACGAACAGGTCCTTTGCCTCCAGAATGCGGACGTCCGCCGGGATCATATCGCCCGCCGAGAGATGCAGATATCTCCCACCACCAGATCGTCCATGGGGATCTCCACCTTCTCCTGCTCCTGCCGGGTGACCATACAGGTGGTGGTGATCATGGCCAGTAGCTTTTCCGCTGCGTTGCCGCTGCGGGATTCCTGCACGAACCGCAGGGTGCCGGAGATGAGCACCATGGTCAGGATGATCACGACCGTCAGCGGGTCAAAATCCTCCGGCGCACTGCCCAGCAAGGGAAAAATACGGGAACACCATATCCGTCATGGTGGACACCAGTGCCAGACAGAACAGAATGGCGGTAAAGGGGTTGGCGAAGGCTCCCGCCAGACGCTGTGCCAGCGATTTCTTTTTCTCGTGGGTCACCTTGTTGCTGCCGTATTTGGCACGGCTGGCGGTCACGGCATCCTCATCCAGCCCTCGGAGGGTGGTGCGGAGATTCTTCATCACCTCGCCCTCGGGGTTGGTGGCGGCGAACTGGATGCGGCGGTTCTGCTCATCCCGGAGCACCGTCTTTGCTGCCGCCTGCCGAACGGCCATGCGGTTTTGTTTTTTCTGATTCATCTTCTTGTTCATTGGGTTCACCTCTCTACTCACTTTTTACGATACCTCTGGCTTTTTTCGATGTGCCAGACATCAAAGCCTGCGATGATCATCCACGCCACCATGGCTCCCACGAACCAGTGGTCTGAAAATCCGGCCCAAAGGCCCTTGAGCAGGAAAATGATGCCGTTCAGCGCAATGATCTCCCCGATGTTGCGGCAAAGCGGAACGATGGCGATCTTCTCTTTTTCTTCCGGGGGCATATTTTTCCATGCAGACAGATGGGAGTGTCCATTTCCTGTGGCGAACACAAAACCGCCAAGGGTGAAGAGGACACCAAAAAGATGCAGGTGTAATCCATAGTCGTTTTCTCCTTTCCGATGTGCTACATTGACTTCCCTCTTCCATCACAACACCTCCCAACCTGCGCTGATCACTTCCGGCAGCTTCAGTGCCTGCCCTACGATGCCTTCCAGTACGGTGCGCTTGGATTTGCCCGAAGAGCAATATTCCGCGACGATCTCCACCTTGTCTCCCACCACATCGCCGCTTTCCAGATTGGTCAGATACAGCGTTTTGCAGGAGTTGCTTTGGATGAGAAGGGCCCGCAGTTCCTGCTCTGCTTTTTCCTGACAGGTGACAGAGATGCGGTATTGCTTTTCGTTCTCCTCTCCGGCAGCGATGGGGTTCACCTTTCTTGCAAGGGGACGCAAAATCAGGTTGGAACCGATGAGAAGGGCCGCCGCCGTCACCGCCATGGCGTACATCCCCGTGCTGGCCAGAATGCCGATGGCAGCCGTACACCAGAGGGTAGCGGCGGTGTTCATTCCCCGCACCGAGCCGCTGTCCTTAAAAATGACACCGCTGCACAAAAAGCCCACGCCGGAAATAATGCTACTTCCCACACGGAACACCTGATCGGAGCCATACAGCATGGGAAACAGGGTGAAAAAGCTGGTACCCATGCAAATCAGAACATTGATGCGGATGCCCGCCGGGTGCCCGGTCAGCTGCCGTTCCAGCCCGATGAGAAACCCCAGCACCATGGAGAGGGCAACTCTCAAAACAAAATCCATGTAGAGCATTCGGCTCACCTCCTTCCAACACCCCTAGAATACAAAAATCGCAAGGAAGATCCCATGGCCAAAGCCTTGCGATTTCCTTTGCGATTGAGCAAGATTTATGATTTTTTGCTTACAACTGATCGTTGAACTTATACCCGATGCCCCAGGTCGTCAGGATGTAGCGGGGTGCGTCCGGGTCCGGCTCGATCTTTTTCCGCAGTTTGCGGATAAACGCCATGATGTTGCTGTCATCCAGCAGATAGTCCTCCGACCATACCGCCCGGTAGATTTGTTCTTTGGTAAACACCTCGCCCCGGTTCTGGGCCAGAAACCAGAGGATGTCGAACTCCTTGGGGGTCAGGCTGATTTCCCTGCCCTGCATGAGCACCCGGCGGCTTTTAGGAAAGATTTCCAGCTCCCCTAGCTGCAAGCTCTCTGCCGGGGCGGGTGTTTCTCCTTCCCCGGATGCGCTCAACAGCAGAGAGGTCACCTCCCCTCGCAGCAAGTCCTGTACACCGGCGCAGAGCTCTGCGGCATTGTCGCTTTCCGGCGGCTCCTTTGCCAGCATTTCCAGCAGCCATGCACCAAGGACGGGGTCCATGGGCACAAATCCAATCTTCTTTTTCATGGCAGACCCCTCCTTTCAAATCAGCTGATGGTGCTTTTTTGGTAGAAGGTCTTTACCACCGTGGTCAGCAGCATATACGCCAGCGCCACCACCAATAAAAACCGAAGTACCAGAGAGGGAGCCTTGTCAGCCCGAACAGACCGCCGCCCTTGGTAAAAGTGAGCCCGGTAAAGACCACGATGCCCGCAAGGGTAGTGACCATCACCGGGGCAGAGGGGCGGCTCTGCACAAAGGGGATGCGGTGGGTGCGTAAAAAGTGCAGGATGAGCACCTGCGTCCACATGGACTCCAAAAACCACCCGGTCTGGAACAGGGCAACATAGTGCAGCTGCATAGCCGGGTCGGTCAGGTGAAGGTAGGTCACCCCGCCGCAAAGCACCGGGCACAGAACGTAGTACAAAAACAGGAAGGTCGCAATATCAAACACCGAGCTGATGGGCCCGAAGGAGAGCATGAACCGCCCCAGCGTCCGGCCCGACCAATCCCGCGGGGAAAGCGTTTCCTCTTCATCCACGTTATCCCACGGCAGAATAATGCACAACACATCGTACAACAGATTCAGCAGCAATAGCTGCAAGGCGGTCATGGGCAGGAAGGGCAAAAACGCACTGGCGCAGACAATGGAGAGGATATTGCCGAAGTTGGAGCTGGCGGTGATCTTGATATACTTGAGCATATTGGTAAAGGTCTTGCGGCCTTCCAGAATGCTCTCTTCCAGCACCCCAAGGTCTTTTTGCAGCAGCACCACGTCTGCGGCGTCCTTGGCAGCATCCACCGCCGTATCCACCGAGATGCCCACATTGGCCTCGCACAGGGCCGGGATGTCGTTGATGCCATCCCCCAGGAAGCCCACGGTATGGTCATTCTGCTCTAAAGCCGACACCAGCCGCACCTTCTGCCCCGGAGTCAGTTCTGCAAAGACGTGGACTTCCTCCACGGCGGCAGAAAGAGCACTGTCGGTCATTTCGTCCAGCTGCGCCCCCGTCAGCACCCTGCAGCAGGGGATGCCCACCCGGCGGCAGATGGACACCGCCACATCCGCCTGATCTCCCGTGAGCACTTTTGGGGTCACCTCCAGCCGTTTCAGGGCGGCAATGGAGGCTTTGCGGTCTTTTGGGGGCATCGAAAAAGGCCAGATACCCCACCAGTGTCAGGTTTTGCTCATCGGCAGGGGTGATGTGATCCGCAGCGTCCATCTCTTTTTTTTTGTGCCACGGCGATGACCTTCATGCCGTCCTGCAGCATCTCGCTGACCACCGCCGCAACGCTCTGCGCTGTGCCCTCTTCCATGGGCAGCACCTGCCCCCGGTAGGCCACGGTGCTGCACCGGGCCACCACATGGGAAACATCTCCCTTCAGGATGAGCTTTCCGGTGCCGTCTGCCGCCGTCACAAGGGTGCTGACCACCTTCCGGGCATAGTCAAAGGGAATTTCATCCGTTTTGCGGTACTGCGCCAGCAGTTCTCCGAAGTGCGCCTCTCGCCCCGGCATGGTCTGGCAGGCCAGCAGGGCATTGTCGATGGGGTTCCGCACCCCGGAGTGGTAAAAGCTGTTGAGAAAAGCCAGATCCAGCGCCTCGGCGCTTTCATTGCCCAGCACGTCCATGTAGTATTCCAGGAGGATGCCTTCATTGGTGAGAGTCCCTGTTTTGTCCATGCACAGAACATCCATGCTGCCGAATGCCTGCATGGCATTGATGTTCTTGATGATCGTCTGTTTGCGGCTCATGGCAAGACTGCCCCGTGCCAGACAGGCGGTAATGACCATGGGCAGCATTTCCGGCATCAGCCCCACCGCCACCGACAGGGCAAAGGCAAAGGATTCCAGCCAGTTGCCCCCAGGTGATACCCAGCAGCAAAAACACCAGCGGGATCAGCACCCCCATAAACCGCAGCATTACCCATGCGATGGAGTTAGCGCCTTTCTGAAACGCCTGTTTTTCCTCCGGGTCGTCCTTGGCAAAGCTACCGTAAAGGGTATTTTTGCCCACTGCCACCACAACGCCCTCGCCCTTGCCGCTGATGACGGTGGTGGCCATAAAGGCGAGATTTTCCAGTTGGGTCACGGGGCGGGGGCTGCCGTAGGAGAGGGTGCGGCAAGTCTTTTCCACCACGGCACTTTCCCCGGTGATGGCGGCCTGTGAGAGAAACAGGTCCGTGACAGCGGTGAGCCGCAGGTCGGCCGGTACCCGGTCTCCTGCCGAAAGCAGCACCACATCCCCCACCACCAGTTCTTCTGCCGGAATGTCCAGGCTCTGACCGCCCCGGCGTACCCGGATGCGCTGGTGGATCAGCCGGTCCAGCTGCCGGGCGGCGTTTTTGGCGCGCAGCTCCTGCACCAGACGGATACCGCCGCTGATGAGGATCATGGAAAAGATGATGATGGCGGTGGTGACGTTTTTGGAAAAATCGGAGGCCAAAAACCATCCGTCACCAGCGAAATGCACCCCAGCACAAAGAGGATCACGTTGAAGGGGTTGATGAAGGCCCGCCGCAGCCGCCGGAGCATGGTATCGCTGCGGCGGCTGCCGAAACGGTTGGAGCCGTATTTTTCCCGCTGCTTCTCTACCTGTTCCGGGGACAAGCCTGCCGGGGAGCTGCCCAGCTCCCCGTAGAGCTGCGTCACCTCCCGGTAGGCGTATTTCCTGATGCGGCTGTCGAACAGGGTGGTCTTGGACACAGTGCGCCCCTCCTCTGGTGTTTATGGATACTTTTATTGTAACATGGATGCGCTGAAAATCCACCGGCCGTTTCTTGTTTTTTCTTGCGATTGCAGGGAGGATCAGGCAAGATCGACGATGCTGCCGCATCCGTGAGATTTCGGGGCATTCTTCAAGGATAAGTCCTACTCTCTCCACTTTATTTCCATAAATTTTTCAAAACCCTCTTGACGAATTCTACATACGGTGGTATTTTCCTTGTAAATCCCACTGATTTTGTGGATTGGTTTGAAAAAAATCCACAAGATGTGGTCGTGTTCATTTTGAACACAGCCACAGAAAGTGGTTGGTTATCACCATGAGACCCACCACTTCCGTGAGGAAAAATCCTCGAAAGAATTTACCGCCCCGCAACACACCCGATTCATTTTGCCGCCGTTTCACCCGACAAAATCCATCGCTGCGCTGCGTGGGCGGTATTCTCCTTTTGTGGGGAACGTACCTTGAAAATTTCATGAGCCGACCGGACGTGATATCGACTTTCTGTCAACGCCGCTGCACAAACAGGGGCAGGAATTTCGTTCGGAGCAAACGGTGACCCCATTACATGAGCAGCACAATCTCTACTTTTTTTTGCGTCTTAACAATTCGGAAACATTTGTTGAAAGTTGATTTTGAGCGCAGCGGTAGAGGGCAAGAACCGTCCCGTGGACACAAATTTTCAATTCTTGAAAATGTTCTGTCCATCCGGGACTTCACTTCTTCAAACGTCTGAGTTTTCTAAGTGATCTTGTTGGGGCGTGCCTGCCCCAAACCCTGCTCATATTCGCACCTTGCGGTGCGAAAGAACGGCGTGTCGTGCTTACATAACTTCACCGAGGAGTTATCGAACAGACAGGAGGTTCAATGAACAAAACGAATGTTCAAAACCGAAACCCAGCAACCCACCGCCACGACACGCCGAACAACAAAACGCACATCATCAAGTTCCGTGTGACGGAATCTGAAAAGATGGAACTCAATGCACAGCAAAACTCCTTCATCTCTCCCTGTCCACCCTCATCCGCCGTGCGCTGCACAATGCGAAGATCGAGCGCACCGTTGTCGTTGCCGGCGGCGGAGAAGAAACCCTGACTGCCGTTTCCACTCTGCTTGCCCAGTGCAGCAGGGTGGGCGGCAACCTCAACCAACTCGCACGACACTTCAACTCCGGCGGAGCAGACACCGAACAGCTCCGGGCGAAACTTCTGGACGAACTTGCAGACCTGACTGCCTTCCGGCTCAACGCCGAGAAAGTTCTGGGTAAACTGTATGGCAACGCTGAAGCATATCGCCTCTAAAAATTCGGACTACTCTGCCGCTGAGACCTATCTGGTTTACCAGCACGATGAATTTTCCGGCAAGAAAATTCTGGATGAACAGAGCAGACCCAAGCTGCGGGAATCGTACATTCTGGACACCCTTGAATGCGGCGAAGCCTCGTTTGCAATGGCCTGCCTGCTGGCAAACCGGAAGTACGACAAGAACAACCACCCGGATGACATCAAGAGTCACCAGTATATCATCAGCTTCGACCCGCGGGATGCAGCCGAAAATGGGCTGACGATGGAAAAGGCACAGGCCCTCGGCCTGAACTTCTGCAAAGAGAACTTTCCCGGTCATCCTGCTATCGTCTGCACCCACCCGGACGGACACAACCATTCGGGAAATATCCATGTCCACATCGTGATCGGCAGCGTCCGGACACGAGAAGTGGAGCGCAAGCCCTATATGCAAAAGCCCCGTGACTGGCGTGAGGGCATGAAGCATTCCAGCACAGCCCAGACCATGCGGCACCTGCGTGTCGCAGTCATGGAAATGTGTCAGGATGCCAAGCTGTACCAGATCGACCTGCTCAGCTCGAAAAAGCGTGTGAGCGAGCGTGAATACTGGATGAAACGGCGCAGTCAAATGAAACTCGACCGTGAAAACGCTGCCCTGCTTGCCGCCGGACAGCAGCCTACACAAACGGAGGTTTGAAACCGCAAAGGAGACTTTGCGGAAACAGATCTCGGATGTGCTGGACAATGCAGCGAGCTTTGAAGATTTCTCGGACAGGCTCTTGCAGCAGTACGGCATCACGGTCAAGAAAAGCCGTGGGCGGCTTAGCTATCTGCCTGCCGGAAGAACAAAGTTCATCCGGGCGCACAGCATCGGCGACAAGTTCGAGAAAGAACTTGTGTTTGCCGCCTTGAAAGAAAATGCCAAGAGCCAGCCCATTATCCTCCACAGCAATCTTGAGGAAAAACCCGACCGAATCAAGAAGCTGGTCGATATTCAGGTAAAGCTGAAGCAGGGCAAGGGTATCGGCTACGAGCGTTGGGCGAAGAAGCACAACCTCAAAGCCATGGCGCAGACCTTGATTCTTTTGCAGGAGAAAGGTCTGCTCAACGAGGACGCACTCGACCAGAGAATTGCAGAGCTTGACACCAAGTTCCATGAATCGCTGGCCGTAGTGAAAGACCTCGAAACCCGCATGGCAAACAACCAAACACTGCGCCGTTATGCTGCTTCCTACAAGCAGTACCGACCGCTCGCGCAGAAACGGAACGCTGCCAAATCCCCCGCAACCTTTGAAGAACAGCATCGTGCAGAGCTGACAGCATACCGGACAGCAGCAGCCTATCTCAAGGCAAACAACATCACTAAACTGCCAAGTCCGAACAAGCTGGAAGCGGAATACTGCGCTCTTGCTTCCGAAAAGGCCCAGTTCTATGAGCAGTACAAGGAAGCCAAGATCGAACTGCTCAAGCTGAAAGATGCAAAACAGAATGTTGCCCTGTTCTTCCGGGAGGACGAACGGACGCAACATCACGAGAGATAAGGAGTTGTGCGTATGATCAATCTGAAAATCGACCCGGAGTTCCAGAATCAGATTCCGCCGCTGACGGACGATGAGTACAAGCAGCTTGAAGAAAACATCCTCAAGGAAGGCAAGCTGCTCTCTCCTTTGATCGTCTGGAACAACACCCTCGTTGACGGCCACAATCGTTATGCAATTCTCCAGAAGCACCCGGAGATTTGCTTTTCCACCATGCCGCTCCGATTTGAAAGCAGAGAAGAAGTCCTCGCATGGATCTGCAAGAATCAGTTGGGGGCGCAACCTCACCCCGGAGCAGAAGCTGTTCCTCATCGGGAAGCAATATGAAGCGGAAAAATCCTCTCATGGCGAAGCCCGCAAAGAATCGCATGATGAAAATGGCCGATTTCACCGGAGTTCTCAAACTGATAACTCCGGTGAAGCCATGAAAACCTGCGAACGAATCGCAGAGGAAAATGGTGTAAGCAAGGCAACTGTACTTCGCGCATCGAAGTACATGAAAGGTGTTGAAATTGCTGAATCCCTGATTCCCGGTATGCGGGAGAAGATTCTGAACAAACAGGTAAAAGTCAGCAAGGCTGATATGCACCGCCTTGCACGAGCCAACTATGATGCCCGCGCACAGACCTTGCAGGAAATCCTGCACCCGGAACTGAAAGTTGAACCGAAACCGGATGCCGATGGCATCATCCGGGAACCGGGAAAGGCACCTGTATTGCCGTTTCAGAAAATCGAATCGGTTTACGACAGCGATGCTTACCCGGAAGAAGTGCGGCATGATTATGTCGCACTGGAACACGTTACAACACGTTTCCGCACAGAGTTTGACTATCTTCTGAGAACTATGCCAGACACAGCACAGCGAGAAGTCATTCTCGAAATCATCCACAAGCACAAGGAGTACCTTGCTTCGCTGGAATCTGCGCTCGCAGAGGATGAGCAGACAGCATAACAACAGGCACATTGTATGCTGTCAACAGAAATCCAAAGGAGTGTGCGTTTGAACAAAGAGAAAAAGTCCACAAATATTTCCCCTTATCCCGATGAAGCCATCGAACGACTGGCACGGGCATTCTATCCGGCGATCCTTGCCTGCTGGAACAGCGAGGAAAGTCAACGGGAATTTGCTGCATGGCAGGCGGAACAGGCTCATATCGCAACCAAAGAAAAACAGGAAGTTCCCGTCGGGGAACTCCCTGCCTTACTTATCGTGTGTGGATTTTTGCAGGGTGCGTCCGGCAGGGCGCACCCTGTTTTTTGCGTTCAGTCCTCTAATCCGTGACTTCCAGCCGCATTTCTCAGAT
>VOFG01001355.1_pt1 | contig 14001 bp, 12 predicted proteins | sample 5384171 | NCBI WGS metagenome assembly VOFG01 (sample SAMN12384726, study PRJNA508395) | human gut metagenome | isolation source: healthy gut F | host: Homo sapiens | reverse complement strand
TTGCCGTTCGCCCGGTCAAAGAGCAGACAGTCCAGCTCATCCTCGAGCGACTTTATGCTCTTGGAGACGGCGGACTGGCTGATGTACAGCGATTGGGCGGCCTGTGTGCAGTTGGCAAAACGGCTCACTGCCAGAAATATCTCTATCTGCTTGTCATTCAAGCATAACCCCCCTCTGCAAAAGTCTTTGCAGCAATTTTCTGTAGGTGCTCCGTTATAGAAAAACTAAATTTGGAATATGCATTCTTCAATGGAATTTGTCAAAACAGCCACAATGCGCAATAATAAACGCGCACAAGGCTGTCGCGATCCGGCCTGATCGGATCCGACCCAAAGAAAGGAGAGTAGAAATGAAAAACAAAAGGCTAATTGGCTTTATCCTCGGCATCCTTGTTGCTGTTGTCATCGCGGTCGCTCCGCTGGAGGGGCTGACGCGCGAAGGTCAGCTCGCGCTCGCGTTCACACTGATGACTGTTGTGTGGTGGGCGCTGCAGGTGGCGCAGTCCGGCTATGTCGGCGGCGTGTTCCTCCTGCTGTGCTGCCTCTTTAAGCTCGCCGAGCCCACGACGATATTCGGCGCGTGGACAGGCTCGACGATCTGGCTCATCATCGGCGCGTACCTGATTGCGGGTTCCGTCCGCTCCTCCGGTCTTGGCGAAAGGATATCCTATGCGTTCATCCTCCGCTTCGTCAAGGGCTGGCGCAGCATCATCGTTTCCATCTTCGCGCTCACATTCGTGCTGTCTCTGCTCATCCCGCACCCCTGGCCCAGAGCCTTCCTGATCATGAGCGTCATGGCGGTCGTCATCAAGGCGTCCGGCATGCCCAAGGAGGACGCGGTCAAGGTTGGCTTCACCGTGTTCGCCGCATCCGTTCCCGTTTCCCTCATCTTCCTCACCGGCGACGCAACGATAAATCCCCTCGCGTGCAGCTATGCCACCGGCGAGACCGTCAGCTTCGTGCGCTGGTTCGTCGTTATGGGTCCCCGGCGATCATCTTCTCCCTGCTCACCATGGGGCTCATCCTTGTCCTCTTCAAGCCCACGGCTGAGGTCAGCATCAACATGACGGAGATAAAGGCCTCTCAGGCAGCTCTCGGCAAGATGTCCGAGAAGGAGATCCGCACTGCCGTCTGGGTCTGCATCGCGATCGTCCTCTGGCTCACCAACGGCATCACCGGGCTCGACATCGGCTGGATAACCCTCGGCGTCGCGCTGATGATGAGCATGCCTCTCATCGGTGAGATACTCACTCCCGCTGACTGGAGCGGCGTGCCTGTGCACGTGCTGGTGTTCCTCACCTCCGCAATGGCCATCGGCAAGGTCGGCGGCGCGACCGGCATGAACGCATGGATCGCCTCCACGCTGCTGCCCGCCACCATCCCCAACAACATCATCGTTCTCGCGCTGTTCATCGCGGTCATCGCAATGATCATCCATATGTTCATGGGCTCCGTCATCGCCGTTATGGGCGTCGCGATCCCCTCTATTCTTGCATTCACCAGCGCAATGGGCTATAACGCCCTCGTCGTCATCGGCATTGTCTACCTCGTTGTCGCCGGTCACTACATCCTGCCTTTCCACCACCTAAATATGCTCGTCGGTCAGGGTGAGGAGAACGGCATGTACACCCAGAAGGAGACCATCAAGATGGGCGTACCCCTTATCCCGGTCGTGTTCGTCACGGTGCTCATTCAGGTGCTGTGGTGGAACATCATCGGTCTGCTGTAATTAAAACCGCAACTACATAGCAAATTTAGAAAGCGAGGAATAAATAATGGCTAAAATAAACGATCTGAGATCCGCAATCGAAGCGCTCAAGCAGTACCCCGGTCAGCTCGTCGAGACGAACGTCGAGGCTGATCCGAAGGCTGAAATATCCGGCATTTACCGTTACGTCGGCGCGGGCGGCACCGTCATGCGCCCGACGCAGGAGGGCCCCGCGATGATATTCAACAACGTCAAGGGTCATCCCGATGCGCGCGTCGTCATCGGTATGCTCGCCTCCCGCAAGCGCGTCGGCATTCTGCTCGACGAGGACCCCACCAAGCTTGGCTTCAAGCTCAAGGACGCCGTCAACAACCCCATCGCCCCGGTCGAGATACCCCAGAAGGACGCAAAGTGCCAGGAGATCGTCCACCTCGCCACTGACGAGGGCTTCGATATCCGCAAGCTCATCCCCGCGCCGACCAACACCGAGGAGGACGCCGGTCCTTACGTGACCATGGGTCTCTGCTACGGCACCGATCCCGAGACGGGCGAGAAGGACGTCACCATCCACCGCCTCTGCCTCCAGAGCAAGGACACCATCTCCATGTACTTCGTCCCCGGCGGGCGCCATCTCGGCACCTTCCGCGAGAAGTATGAGAAGCTCGGCAAGCCCATGCCCATCTCCATCAGCGTCGGCGTCGATCCCGCGATCTGCATCGCCGCTTGCTTTGAGGCACCCACCACGCCCATCGGCTATGACGAGCTGTCCTGCGCCGGTGCTCTGCGCGGCGAGCCTGTCGAGATGACCAAGTGCGTCACCATCCCCGAGCAGTGCATTGCGAACGCCGAGTACGTCATCGAGGGTTATATCGACCCGACCGAGCGCATCAGAGAGGACATAAACACCGACTCCGGCAAGGCAATGCCCGAGTTCCCCGGCTACACCGGCGGTGCGCAGGCGGCGCTGCCCGTCATCCATGTCACGGCGGTCACGACGCGCAAGGATCCCATCATGCAGACCGTTATCGGCCCGTCCGAGGAGCATGTCTCCATGGCCGGTCTGCCCACCGAGGCTTCCATCCTCACCATGATCGACAAGGCCATGCCTGGCAGAGTGCAGAATGTCTACTGCGCCTCCTCCGGCGGCGGCAAGTACATCGCGGTCATCCAGTTCAAGAAGTCCATCCCCTCCGACGAGGGACGCCAGCGTCAGGCGGCGCTGCTCGCATTCTCCGCGTTCAGCGAGCTCAAGCACGTGTTCCTTGTTGACGAGGATGTCGACTGCTTCGACATAAAGGACGTTATGTGGGCAATGACCACGCGCTTCCAGGCGGATGTTGACCTCATCACCATCCCCGGCGTGCGCTGCCATCCGCTCGACCCGTCCAACGACCCCGCCATGTCGCCCAGCATACGCGACCACGGCATTGCCTGCAAGGCCATATTTGACTGCACCGAAACCAGGATCGTCCGCAGCAGCTGGAAGGACCCGCGCACTGGGTGCCGGAGCTTTTCTAAGAACACCGCACAAAAAGTCCAGGAACGGCAGGATGTGATATAATAGCAATGGATAAGCAGATGACGATTTCCGCATTCAGCGATGAGTTGGCACAGGTGCGGAAAAGAAGAAAGAGTTTCTGACCCAGATCCGGATCGTCCCGGAAGGAATGGCTATGCCTGATCCAGTCGTGTATTACTTGAGCGCGGCAAAAACCCTATCCGCTGGAGACCATGACTGTACTTGTTGCAAAATTTGTATGACCTGAGATGAGGCAACCGTAGCAGAGGTGATCGACAGCCGTGCGTTTTCGGATTTCTGCGGCATCGATTCCAGTAATCAGGTTCCGGACGGAGATACCCTTGGTCGTTTTCGCAATCTGCTGATTAAGAACGGATTGCAGGAGAAGTTGTTCTCTCAGGTGGTTGCCGCACTTATGGAACGAGGTCTCATTCTGAAAAAGGGAACGATCGTGGATTCCACCATTATTTCCGCCCCTTCTTCCACCAAGAATAAGGAAAAGAAGCGGGACCCGGATGCACATCAGGTGAAGAAAGGCAATACCTGGCACTTCGGCTATAAGGCACATATCGGCGTTGACAGGGACAGCGGACTGGTTCATACCGTGGAGGCAACAGCAGCTAATGTCCATGACGCCACAGAAACATCCAAGCTGCTGACCGGAGATGAAGATGAAGTATATGGCGACAGCGGTTACCTCGGAGCAGAAAAGCGCGGCGATGCGATCATCCGCAACAAGGCTGGTCGCAAGATCAAATACAGAATCAACCGCCGTCCATCCCAAGTGAAAAAGCTGAGCAAAAGCGGTCAGTATGCCGCAAAGAAAGCAGAACACGCAAAGTCCTCTGTCCGCGCGAAAGTGGAGCACGTATTCGGTGTCGTCAAGAAACAGCTGCGTTTCCGAAAAACACGATACCGAGGGCTCGAAAAGCAGAGAGCCAAATTCAATATCATGTTCGCGTTAGCGAATCTGATTCTGGCTGACAGACCCTGCCTGGCAGCTTGAATCAGTGCGCTCCTGCGAGCAAAAGCACGGGCGACCTAATTGATTCTTACAAAATGGCCGCCCGGTAATGCGTATCGTAGCAGTTGTGCGGTATTGCCCTAAGCTGAAATACTAAGAAGAAAATACATATTGGGGCTTGTCCCCAATATGTATTTTTGAAAAAAGGAGAGACAGCCATGAGACTTATAATCGGGATAACCGGCGCAACGGGCGCACAGCTTGGGTGCAGAATGCTCCAGGCACTCAAGGGCTTCCCGGAGGTGGAGACGCACCTTGTCATCAGCGAGGGCGCGAAAGCCGTCATCAACTGCGAGACCGACACCAGCCTTGACGAGATCATGGCAATGGCGGACGTGGTGCACGACAACCGTGACCTCGGCGCGCTGATCTCCAGCGGGTCGTTCGAGACCGACGGGATGATCGTCATCCCGTGCAGCATGAAGACCCTCTCCGCGATAGCCCACGCATATGACGATGACCTGATCGTCCGCGCGGCGGACGTGTGCCTCAAGGAGTGCAGAAAGGTCGTGCTTGTGCCGCGTGAGATGCCGCTGAATACCATCCACATCCGCAATATGCTCGCCGCGTCCGAGGCGGGCTATGTGATAGTGCCGCCGGTGCTCACGTTTTACAGCAAGTATGACTCGCTCGAAGCGCAGGCGGATCACATCATCGGAAAAATACTGATGCAGTTCAGACTTAAGCCGTGGAGGGGGACTGAGAATGTCTATTGAAAAAAACGTACTCACGGCAAATGTGACCGAATACAAGATCGCGGCGGGGACGCGCTATGAGCTGTGGGCGATCGCCGTGTGGTGCGGCGCGCAGCTGAGCGTGACGATCGGCAACCAGTGCGCGCACATCGGCGCGGTGGCGATGGGCTGCCCGCGTCCGCCGGTCGACGGCGTGGAGAAAAAGGCGTCCATCAGCTCGATTTCCGCCTTTGCCCACAGGGATGAGCATATGGCGCGCGCCGCGGCCATAAAGCTCGCGACCGCGCTGAAGGAGCATGTCGGCGTGACTGCCGGTGTGCATATCGACAACGCGGAGAAGGAAGAGCTCGTGCTGCTCATGCAGGAGTGCGACCAGCTCTGCGACGCGATCATTGTCGACGGGGGAGCGCGCCATGAGTGATGAGCTTATCCTTGTCGACATATTCGACAGACCCCTCGGACACGGCGAGAAGCTGGACGTGCACCAGCGCGGGCTGCTGCACCGCGCGTTTTCGGTGTTCCTTTTCGACGGAGACAAAATGCTTTTGCAGCGCCGCGCCGAGGGCAAGTACCACAGCGGCGGGCTGTGGGCGAACAGCTGCTGCTCGCACCCGCGCTATGGCGAGGAGCTTGAGGAGGCGGTGCACCGCCGTCTCCGGCAGGAGCTCGGTGTCGACTGCGCGGTGGAGGAGCGCTTCTCCTTTGTATACAGAACGGAGTTCGCGGACGGACTGAGCGAATATGAATATGACCACGTGTTCACCGGCGAGTATTCCGGCGCGGTCTGCCCCGCGGCGGACGAGATCGCGGAGGTCAGGTGGATGACGCTGGACGAGCTTGCGTCCGCCATGACGCGCGAGCCGCAGAAGTTCGCCTCGTGGTTTATAATCGCGGCATCCAGACTGATAAGATCGATGCAGAAATAAATGAGTACAAAAGAAAAATGCATACGCTGAATACAGCAGCAGACAGCCGCAGGACGGTCAAACCTTCTGTGGCTGTCTTGTTTTATACCCGTTAATATAAATATTATCTTTCGTTCTCAGCATCTGCTGGTAAGCTTTCATCTGGTACTGCCAGTCTTGATCTGAGTGCCGGATAAGATTGCCCACTATGCCCAGCAATTTCGAAAAAGTATCCCAAATAAAATATGTAATTGACCGCGCTCGATATGTCTTTTTGTGCCGCTTAAACGGTCGTTTATGACAAAACACTTCACGGAAATTGCTGAATGCTGTACAATGTGCACACATTGAACGCGCCGAAAAACGGCAGGCGTAACATTTAGGAGGTTAGAACCAATGGCAAAAAAGAAAAGCGGAAACGGAGGAATGAGTCAGCTTGATATGCTGCTCGGTCTCATCTGCGCAATCTACTTTCTCGACACAATCCCATCCGGCACAAACATGGGGTGGACATCCATCACATGGATACTGATTGTCGGCGCACTCTTCTTCTTCACGGGCTCCCTTACCTGCGCTGAACTCGGCGCAGCCTACCCCGATGACGGCGGCTTTGCCGGATGGGCGTCCAGAGCGTTCGGACGCAAGACCGGCGCCTACATCGGCTATCTCTACTGGGCGTGCAACGCCGTATGGCTTTCCTCAAACGCGACTCTGTTTGTCAACGTCTTCCAGGCAACCTTTGGCATCCAGCTAAGCAAGTTTGCCGCGGCGATACTCAATCTCGCCGTTATCTATGCGATGCTCTTTATTCTGACCTTACCCAGCAAGAGCAGCAAGGGTATGTACAACTACGGCGCTATCGCCAAGATAGCCATCGGCATCGGTCTTGTCATTGCGGGTATCATCTGCTTTGCAAGAAACGGCGGCTCCAAGATGAATCCATTCTCCCCTCGGCGCACTCAAGCCCACTCTCGGTGCAGCGCTCATATACATCCCATCTCTCGTTTATAACTTCCTTGGCTTCGAGACGTCTGCGGCAAACGGCAGAATGGATAACCCGGCAAGAGACGTTCCTCGCGCGGCAATCAAGAATGTTCTCATTGTCGGCGCGCTGTATATAGTCTCCTACACCGCGATGCTTTGGGCACTGCCTGTTAAGGATGTCAATATTACCACCGGCATTATTCAGACGATGCAGGCTGGGTTTGGTACGAGCGGCATTATGGGCGGCGTTGTCGTCATGGCTGGTATAGTATACCTGTCAATTATCTTTATCCAGGGCATGCTCTGGATTGGTGCACCCTGCAACACCGCGGCAATCGCCGGCGAGACCGGCGACCTGCCCAAGATATTTACCAAGCGCAACAAAAATGGTCAGCCCATCGGCGTTATCGTTATTTCCGGCGTCATGGCAACGCTCATGACTCTGGCATCGAATCTCATTACCGGCTCTGCGGAGGACGTGTTCTGGGCAATCTTCTCCTGCACCAGCCTTCTGCTCATAATTCCTTATATCGTCAACTTCGAGGCTTACTTCAAGCTCAAGAAGACCGACAAGGAGACCCCGCGTCCCTATGTGTTCCCCGGTCCCAAGTGGCTGTCCACCCTGCTCATCAGGATTGCTGAGCTCATCGCCATCGGCACCTGCGTGCTGTTTGTATGGACTCCCGGTGTTCCAGTCAATATGACACAGCTCGTCTTCGTCGTTATAGGCACGGTCGTTGTTCTCGGTCTCGGCGTCATTCTGATGAAGAAAGCGGAGAAGGAGCACATGACTCAAGCCGAATAATAAGCGAACAAACACCCAAGCCTAAAAATACAACACCATAAAAAGGAGAGTTAAAAATGAACGCAAGCATAGTCTTTAAAACGGCGTTGTCTACACTGCAGACAAGGATCGTACTATTGCGGAGGCTGTCGCCGTTGTTGACGGAAAGATAGCGTATGTCGGCGACAACGCCGGTGTTGAGGCATATGTTGGTCCAAAGACTGAGATTGTCAATCTAGGCGGAAAAATGCTCATGCCGTCCTTCTTTGAGGGGCATGCTCACTACACCAGCGCGACTTCAACCGTCGTTGGCATTGACCTTGCAGGTATGGATAAGGAAGAGGATTACGTTGCGGCAATGAAAAAATTCGTCGCGGAGCACCCCGGCTTGACAGCACTGCGCGGGCAGGGCTATCTTGAGGCGGTGTTCCCGGGGATTGGCCCTCGCAAGGAGGCTCTCGACGAAGTGTCTACCGAGATTCCCATAGTCGTCCAGGCTGAGACGCTCCACTCCCTGTGGTGCAACTCCAAGGCAATTGAGATTGCCGGCATCACCAACGACACTCCCGACCCGGAGAACGGGCGTATAGAACGCAATCCTGACGGCAGCGCCCACGGCTGCTTCCGTGAAAAGGCTCAGGATCTCATACTAAACGCATTACCCGACTTCACCATCGAGCAGTACAAGGAAGGCGTCCTTGCATATCAGGAGAAGGTTCTCTCCTACGGCTTCACCGGTGCGTACGATCCCTGGCTGTACGCCAATTCCAACGCTGTCGAGGCTATCAAGCAGCTCGACGACGAGGGCAAGCTGAAAATATACTTCCGCGGCGCATACTGGATGGATCCCCACCAAGGACCTGAGCAGGTCGAAAAGATAGTCGAGGCGAGAGATAAGGACAACAAGAACCGCAATATGTTCAAGACCAGAGCGGTCAAGTTCTTCATGGACGGCGTTCTTGAGTCCATCACGGCGTTCCTGCTTGAACCATACGAGAAGGCAGACGGGCGCCCCTGAAGGCTGGCGCGGCGACCAGATATGGGACCCCGACAACATGAACAAGTGCGTTGCCGCCATCGACAAAGCCGGCATGGGCATCCATGTGCACTGCGCGGGTGATGCCGCTGTTAAGCAGTCCCTTGATGCAATCGAATATGCCCAGAAAGTCAACGGGCGCGAGGACAGACGCCACTGCATTACCCACATCTTCCTTGTTGACCCCAATGACATCCACAGATTCAAAGATATGGGCGTTGTTGCGATGCTCAACTCTTATTGGGCGCAGATAGACGAGACCTACTTCGTCAACGGCACCTACACCGGTATGGATCGCATTGCCCACACCTATCCCATCAACTCTTTCTTCAAGGCGGGCTGTGTTGTCGCAAATGCCAGTGACTATCCCATCACCGCCGTCCCCAATCCTTTTGTCGGAATGGAGATCGGTGTGACGAGAATTGCTCCGGACAACTATCATCCTTGGGTCCTTAATTATGACGATCCCAGGATCCACGGAGATTTCTGGCCAGAGGAGCGCGCGTGCATTGAGGATATGATCGACAGCTTCACAATCGCGCAGGCTTACGCCAACTTTGTTGACGATGTCAGCGGCTCTATTGAGGTTGGCAAGGAAGCTGACATGATAGTAGTCGATCAGAACATTCTCACGTGCAAGAGTGAGGATATCGGGCTTGCTCAGGTCGAGCGTACTCTGTTCAGAGGCGAGACTCTCTACAAGAAGTAAAATAAAGCAGATTATTTCGCATCTATGCAGATCAGTCTCCGGTCACCATATGAGTAAAGGCTGGGGACTGGTTTTGCTTGAGTAAAAAGCTTTTCTGGAGGACCGATGTGGAAACTCTTACATGGATGGCTGTTCTGCCGCCGCTTCTTGTTGTTATACTTGCCATGACCACAAGGAGTATCATATTCTCGCTCTTGATGGGTATTGTCTTTGGACTTGAAATATATGGGGTTGCGGCGCCGCCGGAGGTTCTTGCCGGAAGAAATGTGCTTGATATGACGATATATGGTCTGAAGCTGATGGTGGGAACTGTGGGCACGACGAAAAATCTCCTGCTCATCTTCTTTCTTGTGGTACTCGGCGGGATCATTGCCATTCTCACGGCGGCAGGCTGTGAAAACTCCTTCTCCGCCTCTGCCGTGCGCATGATAGAGGGCAAGAGAAGCGCCGAGGGCTTTACTTTCTTACTTGGCTGTGCTATATTCGTAGATGACTATTTCAATGCTATAACAGTTGGCAATGTAATGGTTCCCATAACGGACAGATTTAAAATATCCCGCGCAAAGCTCGCGTATCTCATAGATTCAACCTCTGCTCCGGTGACAATACTTATGCCTGTTTCAAGCTGGGTGGCAACGGTTATATCTCTCCATGCCAGAGCTTGCGCGCTATGGCGTTGAGGTTTCTGGAATGCAGGCATTCCTCAGCGCCACGGTCTTCAATGCGTATGCATGGCTTACACTGCTCATGGTCGCGGCGACGGTTGTTTTTGGGGCGGATCTCGGTCCAATGAAGAGATACGAGGATGATTATGCCAATACCGGCGTTGACAATAGTATATATGTGGACGTAAACGAAAGCGTTATTGATGACATGGGCGTCAAGCATAAGGGCACGGCTGCGGATATGCTTGTTACCATTATAAGCCTTGTAATGGCGACGTTCCTTGTCATGCTCTACACCGGCGGCTTTTTCACCGAAGGGCGGGGCTTACAAGCGGCACTCATGTGCTGTGACCCGGACAGCTCGCTTGCATGCGCGGCGCTTATAGCGCTGCTCGTTTGCTTCGTACTGCTTGTTGGAACCAAAAACTGAGCTTTTCCCGCTTTAACGAGGCGTTCACAAACGGTGCCAAATCCATGGGCAGCTCGGTTATGATCCTCGTGCTCTCGTGGGGTTTTCCGAGCTTCTAGGCAGCAGTATGCTCCGCACAGGCGGCTGCATTGCGAAGGTGCTCGGCGGATGGCTTCCAGGGTGGGCGCTCCCGGCCGCCATTTTTGTCATTTCCGCACTTATTTCTTTTTCCACGGGTTCTTCGTGGGGCGCGATGGGCATAATGCTGCCTACGGCGATAGCCGTCTGCGCGGCAGTCGATGCTTCTTATATGTATATGGTTCTCGGAGCAGGGCTTTCCGGCTGTGTTTTCGGAGATCACTGCTCCCCGTTGGCGGATACCACTGTGCTTTCCTCTGCTGGCGCAGGGTGCAGACACCTTGCCCATGTCACGACGCAGCTGCCATACGCGGTTATAGTCGGCGTGATTTCGACTGCGGCGTTTATCGCTGTTGGGCTTACCGGCAGTGTGGTAATTTCATATCTGGGCGCATCTCTGGCGATAATTACCCTGTGCTTTATTATTGGAAAGAGGAATAAAACTGCGGCAAGATAGAAGCCGCAAAAGGGAGAAGAGCATGTTCAGGATTGCCATCTGCGACGACAACAAATACGACATAAAGACCATTGCCTCGGCGCTGGATATACTGCGCGAAGATGGGGTGGAACTTGAGACTGCCGCGTATACGGACGGGTTCAGCTTGATAAAGGATTTTGAGAAGGGAACGCGCTATCATCTGCTGATTCTCGACATGGTCATGGACAGCATCAACGGCATAGAGACCGCAAAACGCATCCGGGAGCATGACGTTTCAATGCCCATACTCATTGTGACCTCAACGAGAGAGTTTGCGCTGGAGGGCTATCTTGTGAACGCCTGGCGGTATATAACAAAGCCGCTGGATACCGAGCGTTTTCTCGACGAGGTCAGAACCATACTCAACAATGTTTCTGAACGCGACGAGACGTATTTTGTTATCGACAGCAGCAAGGGACTCACAAAGCTCAAGCTTGATGACATCCTGTACTTTGACTCGAACCTTCATACCATCACCGCGCACACCCTTAAAGAGCAGTATCCCTTCCGCGGGAAGCTGTCTCAGATTGAGGAGGACTACGCTGACAGGGATTTTTTCCGCATACACAAGAGCTATCTCGTGAATCTTCAGCATATAAAGAAAATCTCCAAGCTTTACGTGACGCTTATAAACGACGAGGTTATCGACGTTTCAAAGCTGCGCGCGGCGGCACTTAACGACGCGCTTCTCACGTATGCGAGCAAGAACAGCCGCCGCCCAAAGAAATAGAAAGGGTGCTCATATGGAAATAAAGGACAGCCTGCCCCTGCTTTTATTTGTGGGACTCAGCGAGACATGGTTGGTGCATTTTCAGCTTTCAAGCCTGATGAAGCGTAACCGTCGTCCAAACACATACTATTTCGCAATGCTGACGATTTATTTCCTCGTCAGCATATTCGACGCGGCGAATAACTTTCAGGTGTATTATGTCTTCATGATAGCGTATATGCTCATCACTATCACGGCGTATCTTTTCTACGAGGGCTCGAACAGCTCGCGCCTTGGCATATCGTTTGTGTGCATTGCGCTCAACTACTCTGCTACGCTGTACTCTTTCGTGCTGGCATATGCGCTTTGCGGTGTGTCGTTTGACAGAATCCCACTCAACCTTAACCCGAGTTATCTGACGCAGTTTATACTGACTCTGATGACTGTGCTCATCACAACGCTTGTTCACAGCTACGGCAAGGTGATGAGCAACAAGTTTATCCCAACGCTGATCACTGCGTTTCTCATTCCGTTTTTTATTTTTTACCTTGTCTTGAGGCAGTATTATCTCTATGCTGAGATTCTTTTGACTGGTACCAAGCTTGCGGACAGTCTCGTGACGGCGACACTGCTGTTTCTTACGGCGAGTATGCTGTACTCGCTTTACAAGGTAAATGATTCACTTACGGAATCGCTCAGCTATTCGGCGACACTTGAGCAGATGCTGGCAGTGCAGGAAAAGTATTATACTGACCTGCAAAAGCACCAGCAGGAGCTTCGCCGCATCAACCATGATATAAAAAGCCACACACGTACCATGGTTTCCCTTGTCAAATCGGGACAGTATGAGGAGGTCGTGAATACGCATATTCGCTCCAAAATACGATTGCCTCCGTGACGGCGCCCGTGACCAACTGCGACAATCTCCTTTGTGAACGCGCTGCTGAACGACAAACTGGGAAAGGTAAAGCAGGATGGAGTGGAGCTTCGGCTGTGCGTCATGATTCCACCTGTGCTGGCAATAGACAATGTGGACATATGTATTCTGCTTGGCAACCTTCTTGACAACGCCGCCGAGGCTTGCGAGCAGATGGACAGCGGCGAGGAGCGCTTTATAGACGTTGATATCAGACTTTCCAGCGGCACGCTGTGCATCAATGTGTCAAACACATACAGCGCAAAGGTCATATACAGGAAATCGACATATGTCTCGACAAAGGAGAACAACGGTTTCCACGGCATCGGGCTTTCAAACGTCCGTCAGGTCGTCAGCAAATACGGCGGGCGGCTTGAGATAAATCACGAGAACGGTGTGTTCAGCGTGTCCGCGTATATGGTATATATGGACGGCGAGTAAAAACAAGCCCGCCCTCCGAAAACGGGGTGGGCTTTTGCTGTAGATCCGAGCATAGAAGAATATGCCATATAATAGGGAGGCCGATGCCATGCTGGCATGACATCCCCCGCCTCTTTTCCGGTGAGGCGGAAGGTGACGGCCTTATGCACCGTGCACATATTGAGGCTTCTTTCGTGTGCGTGCGTATGGTATGATATAGCTGTTAAGACCGAAACATGGGGCAGCTTCAACGGCTTTTCAACTGCGCTTCAATTTTTGTTGACAAGAGTTTCCGGACACTCAAAAAGCAACAAATTCAGTACGAACAAGGGCAAAAAAAGAGCGTATATTCACAAAACGGAAACAACTGCGCAAGAAAATGTATTGAAAACGCGGCGGAGGAATGGTATTATATTTTAGCAAAAAGAGCCGCTCCCGGCGGCCTTCTATATCGAGGAAGCCATCGAGGAGTGACGCGCTGCACCCCATAACGCGCAAGGAAAGAAGATTCGATCGTTAAGAAACATTAGGAGGAAAAGAGTTATGTCAACCGGAATCATCGCGATCGCCGCCGCGCTCGCCATCGCCATCAGCACCATCGGCCCCGGCATCGGCCAGGGTCTGGCCGCCGCCCACGCCATGGACGCCATCGCGCGCCAGCCCGAGGCCGCCGGCACCATCCGCTCGAACATGATTATCGCCATGGGCCTGCTCGAATCGCTGACGATCTACGGCCTGCTGATCGCGTTTCTGCTGATCGGCAAGCTCGGCTGAGAAGCCCGGAACAAGGGAGGCACACGCTTTGAGCATCAACATCTCCGAACTGATCTGGACGGTGATCTGCTTTTTCGTGCTGCTGGTGGTTTTGAAAAAGCTGCTGTTTGACCCGCTGGTGTCGTTCAT
>VOFG01001340.1_pt1 | contig 14001 bp, 18 predicted proteins | sample 5384171 | NCBI WGS metagenome assembly VOFG01 (sample SAMN12384726, study PRJNA508395) | human gut metagenome | isolation source: healthy gut F | host: Homo sapiens | reverse complement strand
CCCAGCGGACCAACAACATCTGTAATATAATCTCCTTCGTTCAATTCACAAAGTCGGGTAGAAGAAAGACCAACTTCCTGTACTACCAGTGTGATGGTGCCTTTCTTTATCGGCACCGGCGATAGTAAGTGGCATACGTTCTCCTTTTCACCGACACGGACAATGACAGAAATGTCCGGCCTTACGTGACTTAGCAATTAAAGGGTGCCTCAATTTCCAATTTAAAGACCTTTTCCGAGAAATGTTCTTTTGAAATAATTTTATTCATTTTGCTATACTATAAGTTCGTTGTTTTTCTGAGTTGATTGTAACAAATTGATAATTTATGCAAAGGTAGGATTATTTTTTAAAGACAAAAAAGAAAAAGCCGCCCTTTTGTGAGGGGCGGCTGATCCTATCATGATAAATCCGTTTTTGATTTTGTTGCAGTTTGTTCTTGATGTGAAAAAGAGATTATTTCTTTGTTCTGATTTTATATCCTATCATTCCATAATATAGGATGAAAAGGAAACAAGGAACACAGATCCAGTAGGAGGTCTGGAAGGCTTGCTTGCATCTTGAACCACACCATACACCCATGGGGATAACTGCTCCACCGGCACATTGCCATGATTGGCAATGAAGAGCCGGCTTTGGTGAATTTGCCGAGATCCGCCATTGCAAGCGGCCATAATGCCGGCCACATTAATGAGCATCCTAATGCCATGAATGAATATGCAATAGATTGAAATTTCAGCCGGCATGGTTGTACTAATGCAGAACCAATGATGGCTATGATGGCACATATTTTCATTGCGGTAGCCTGGCTCAGATATTTAGGGATTAAGGTTGCGCCGCAAATGTATCCGACTACCATACCAATGGAAGGGATAAATCCGTAATTGTCACCCGGCTAGCTCAATGCTTTTGCATATCCGGTTGCAGTTGCCAAGGCTATGGTTTCCACATTAAGGCGATAATGCCTAATACAACGAAAATACCGACAATAATACCAAATGGCTGGAACAAATCTTCCATTTTTATTTGGTCTATGGTTTTGCCGATTACTAAGGTAATAAAAAAGAGTAGTAGCAGGCCAAGCCAGTTTGTTGCAAATACCCATGATGGAAATACGTTTTGCGGCAGACTCTATAGGTCCAAGAATAGTTACATATGGATTTACTGACGCTTGGAGTACTGCATTGGCGGCACCACAGATGAATGAGGCGAAAAGAAACCATACAATAGATTCTGTAGCGGCTGCTTGGATGAATAATCCGAAAGCGATAGCGAGAAGGATGAATGAAAGAGCCATTGGTTTTTGTAACCGATGGCTTCAATGCATTTGGTGGCCGGTATACCAAAAATTAGGAATGGAACAAACGTGGCGGCAAGCAGGAGATTGGATTCTGAAGCCGACATTTCCATTGACCGTTCTAATACCGGCATTAGGAAAGAGTTAATGCCCAATGCAAAACCAATTGCAAAAAACATCATGCCTACAAAGGCAAGAGGTACCATGAAATTTTTCTGTGAAGTATTCATAATAATAGGTTAAATGGTTAGTAATCAGGTTGAAATAATAAAAAAGAATGTCATTCTGCATACAAGACAGAATCTGTCGGGAAAGATCGGATTCTGAATAATACTCAGAATGAGATTCAATATATGTAATTAGCTGTTATTAGTCAATCATCTCGAATCCGCAATAAGGAACTAATGCTTTAGGGATACGGATACCTTCCGGAGTCTGATTATTTTCTAATAAGGCTGCAACAATACGCGGCAAAGCCAGTGCGGAACCGTTCAAAGTATGGCATAATTCTGTTTTCTTTTCGGCAGAACGGTAACGGCATTTCAGGCGATTAGCCTGATACGTATCGAAATTGGATACAGAACTTACTTCCAGCCAACGCTGTTGTGCTTCCGAATAAACCTCAAAGTCAAAGCAAAGTGCAGCTGTAAAACTCATATCACCACCGCAAAGGCGGAGAATGCGATAGGGGAGTTCTAATTTCTTCAACAGGCCTTCTACATGGTCCAACATTTCCTGATGTGACTGTTTGGAATGTTCGGGTTTGTCAATGCGTACCAGTTCTACTTTTGAGAATTCGTGCAAACGGTTCAACCCACGTACGTCTTTGCCGTAAGATCCGGCTTCACGACGGAAACATTGAGTATATGCGCAATTCTTGATAGGCAATTGTTTTCGTCCAAAATCACGTCACGATAGATATTGGTTACAGGAACTTCTGCGGTTGGAATCAAGTACAAATCATCTACTTCACAATGATACATTTGTCCTTCTTTGTCGGGAAGTTGTCCTGTTCCGTAGCCCGATGCGGTGTTTACTACCGTCGGTGGCATGATTTCTTCGTAACCGGAAGCGCGGGCTTCATCCAGGAAGAAATTGATTAATGCGCGTTGAAGACGTGCCCCTTTACCTTTATATACAGGAAAACCTGCCCCTGTGATTTTCACGCCCAGGTCAAAATCTATCAAGTCGTATTTTTTGGCAAGTTCCCAATGGGGAAGCGCATTCTTGGGGAGTTCGGTTTCCATACCGCCCATTTTTTCCACCACATTGTCTTCAGCGCTTACACCTTCGGGCACACTGTCATAAGGAACATTGGGAATGGTGTAAAGCAGGTTGGTCATGTCTTCCTGTGCTTTGTCCATTTCTGCTTGTAAAGCTTTGCTGGTTTCTTTGATTTCGGCTACACGTGCTTTAGCTGTTTCAGCATCTTCTTTCTTCCCTTCTTTCATCAGTTGCCCGATAGATTTGGAGAGCGAGTTCACTTCTGCCAGGTTTTTATCTAATTGATTCTGCGTGCTACGTCTTTTGTCATTGAATGCAAGCACTTGTTCTATCGTTGCTTTTGCATCTTTAAAATGCTTCTTTTCCAGTCCGCGGATTACCTCTTCCGTATTCTCTGTAATTTGTTTAATGGTAAGCATATCTTTTCAGTCTTTTTGATATTTCTTGAATTAATGGACAAAGATAGATAAAAAAATGGTAAGGTGTATGAGTTATTCGTTACTTTTGCATCCGGATTAGAAAATGAAAAGTAAGAAAGATGAATTATCTTGAGATAGCGGGCGCTTTAATCGGTCTGCTTTATTTATGGTTTGAATATAGGGCGAGCATTTGGTTGTGGCCGGTCAGTGTCATTATGCCTGCCATTTATATAGTTGTTTATTATCAAGTGGGTCTGTATGCCGATTCTGTTATCAGTATCTATTATTTGTTGGCTGGAATTTATGGTTGGTGGATGTGGTTGCGCCATACGCCGGATAAAGGGGAGAAGCTTCCGGCACACCGTCTAAGCCGCTGCTGTTGCCTATGTTTGTTGTGCTTTGCTTGTGGTGTTTGTGCTGATAGGGATTATTCTCGAAACTTGTACAGATAGTACGGTGCCCTGGTGGGATAGTTTTACAACAGCACTTAGTATTATTGCCATGTGGATGCTTGCACATAAATATGTGGAACAATGGTTGGCATGGCTGGTTGTTGATGCTGTTTCTTGTGGTATCTATATTTACAAAGATTTATATTTCACTTCTTTTTTGTATGGACTTTATGCGGTAATCGCTTGTTTCGGTTATTTGAAGTGGAAACAATTAATGAATTTATCTTATGAAAGAGTATAAATTACCGATAGGATGTGACGTGCCGGAAACAATTATTCTGGCTGATGGTGATTGTTGGCGATGGCGATTCTTTATTGCCGGATATTAAAGAGCGATATGCTTCGTTGATTCATAGTGAGGCAGAGCAGGAAACAAATGATTTGAGTAAGGCATTTCGCTTCTGCCTGTCACAGGAGAGGAAGCGTATTACTATCATGGGGGGCTACAGGAAAAAGAAGATCATACAATAGGGAATGTCAGCTTGCTGGCGGATTATATGGAGCAGGCGGAGGTTAGTATGATGACTGATTATGGTATTTTTGTTCCCATAAGGGAGGACAGTATGTTTGAATCTTATATCGGTCAGCAGATTTCTGTTTTTAATATGAATAGTACGGCTTTATCTGCCGAAGGGTTGGCTTATCCTTTGTCTGTGTTTACCAATTGGTGGCAAGGGACTTTGAATGAGGCATTGGCCAGGCATTTTATAATCCGAACTGAAGGTAAGGTTTTATTTTGTAACTGATTATGCTTCTACAGCCGGAACAACAGAAACAGATCTTCTGTCATTGCGACCTACTTTAAAACATACTGTACCATCTACCAAAGCGAAAAGAGTGTGGTCACGACCCATACCGATGTTTTCACCCGGATGGAATTCTGTACCTCTCTGACGAAAGCCAAAATATCTTAACGAATGTTCACGGCCGTTTAGAACTACCTACACCTTTTTTATGTGCCATTTCTTCTTAAATTTTAAATGATTAAGCAATAACTTGTTTAATAGTTAACTCTGTAAACTGCTGACGATGACCGTTCAGTTTTCTGTAACCTTTTCTTACTCTTTTTGTGGAATACGAGTACTTTGTCGCCTTTTACCAGCGGAGAAACTACTTCACAAACTACTTTAGCACCTTCTACAGTAGGAGCACCTACAGTTACTGTTCCATTGTTGTCTACCAACAAAACTTTTTCAAACTCAACAGTTGCGCCGTTTTCTGCGTTCTGAATGTGGTGTACAAACAGTTTTTTGCCTTCTTCAGCTTTGAACTGCTGACCGTTAATAATCCCAGACAAATAATATAAAGATTGCTTTGTAACTTAAATCAAAAAATATCATTCAAATGTGCTGTTCCGGTAAATGGCAGGATCAGTAAAGAAATCCATAAGATTTGGCAGGCTATATAAACTTGTGCAAAAAAGTTTTCCGTCAGATTTAGTCTACGTCCGATAGAGGTCCGGCAGAAGCTTAACCGGGTGCTTATTGTAAAAAGAGGGAGCAGAGCAAGGATGCTGAAGGCTTTGTTGCCATGTATCCAACTTTTCATCAGGTTACCGACTGCAGAGAGAAAGCTATTTTCTGTGAAATAATTGTTAGTCATTTCGTTAAAGACATTTTTCATTTCACTTCCGGCTTCGCTCAAATCATTCCAGATATCTTGATCTTCATAGGGATTATCTTGTTGGGCCATGTTTGCCAATATGTTTTTTCTTATTTCCGATATGGTTGGGTCTTGTTTGTTGGCTTCTCTTCCTAAAGTGGCCATCCGTAAGCTATCTTGTCTTGCCAAAGTCGTACCAATTTCTTTCATCAGACCTCTCCAGTCATCAATCTCGCCGTTTTTTGCTTTTATTTTTTGTTTAAGCTCCTTTTTTATTTGTTTGCTTATTTCTTTTTTTTAGCTCATTGGGGTCTTGATTGCTGAATTTTGCATCGATTTGTGCTTGCATTGATTCTGATAAACTGTGAGTTTGGGCCCACTGTGCACTGTCTGCATAGGTAATACTTTGTCCTAGATAATATTTGGTACAACTGTCTGATGTCTGTTCCTGTTGGTACTTGATGTCGTCCATCAGGCTGGCGATAGTAGGCTCTTCTTCCATTTCCTTTTCCGATAGTTTTATCGCTGCCGGGTCAATGAGTTGTACGCCCATGATGTATAGAGCAGCCAGAACGAACAAGGTTTGAAATGGTTTATAGTAATGTACACGTTTTCCCTTCAGATAATCCCGTATCATGTATCCTGGTCGGTAGAGTAGTTCTATCAGGTTACGGCTGAAACCATGGTCTATGTTAAAGAACCCACTTAAAATATTCTGAAAGGCATTTCGTATGGTAAAACGTGGCGTGTGGCGGTTTTGTCCGCAATGGGGACAATAATTTCCTTGAAACGTGTTTCTGCAGTTCTTACAGACGCAACATGTCGGATTTTCTTTTATTTCATGTGAATTTATGAATTAATGGAAGTAACGAAAGATTGTCTAGTATTTGCCGGTGTGGGTAGACCATCAGTTCTTCGCGGGTTGTCATGCCATTGAGCACACCTACGAAGTCTACTTTGGCTGCTTGGGCGGTTTCTGCGTCCACTGTGCTGTCACCGATGTAGAGTGTTTCGCTTTTCCGGCGATGCAGCCGGCGTAGTGCTTTTTTATACCTTTGGGATCTGGCTTGGCTTTTTACATCCTCTCCTCCGATAATAATGTCAAAAAATCTTTCGGAAAATGTTGGTCTACCATTTCGCGGATACGAAAACGGAATTTAGTGGAAATGATACCTATTTGGGCACCTTGGCTTTTCAGTGTTTTCAGCACGGTAACCGTTTCAGGAAAAAAGAAAGTGTTGACAGTCATGTATGTATCTGCTTCCTTTACATATTCTTTTTTATATTCGGCTAATGTTTCGGGAGTAGTGATTCCGCTCAAAATACTGAATGAATCTTCCAGTGTTTTTCCAATGGTGCGTTTTATGGCTTCATCACTGCTGCCCGTATGCCCATGGCGTTCCAGTACATTACGAAAGCAGATAACGATGCCGCGTGAAGAATCGGCTAGTGTGTAATCAAAATCAAAAAGGTATGTTGTGTATTTCATTCTTTCAAATTAAATTCATTTTAGTGTAATGAATATATTGTCCGCAAGGATCTTGTCAAGGACGGCCTCCACTTAACCAGTGTTTACGGTAATAATCTTCATTCAGGCCGCTGATTATGACTCCCCGGCTGGTACTGGCATGGATGAACTTATTATCTTTCAAATAAATACCTACATGACTGGCAATCCGTTTTTTTCTGCCGTTATGGAAGAATACCAAATCTCCTTCGCGCAAGTTTCTCTTACTTACTTTATGGCAATCTTGGGTACGTTGGTCATCCGAATTACGTTTCAATTTTTTGTGGTATACCTTTTTATATAAATGTGAAGTCAGTCCGAACAGTCCACTCCCCGCTGTTACCACCGCCACGGTAGGGGACTCCCAGCCATGCTTGCTGATTCTACGTACAGTTGGTGATTGTCTTTCATGTCAATATCCATATTCAGACGGATGGAGGCACGCGCCAGTTCTTTGTAGTTATAACGTGGGGCAGAGGTACCGCATGAAACCAACAACATGGCCAGTGTACCTAATACCAGCAAATGGAATAGTAGTTTTTTCATTCTGTTACATTAAAATAGTCCTCTAATTCCTTTTCGGCGGAATTCCCTTTATTGTCAATATCTCGGATAATCTTTCCGTTTTCCAACAGAGCGATGCGTGGGCATATATCTACTGTGTGGTTCAGATTATGGCTGGATACCAGTATGGTGGCTCCGGTTTCTTCATTATAAGCTTTCAGTAAATGCTTGATAATGGACTGCGAACTAGGGTCCAGAAAGTTGAACGGTTCATCTAGAACCAGTACCTGCGGTTGGTGCAAAGATAGCCGAAATGATACCTATTTTCTTACGAATCAGTTTTTTTTTTGTCCGATGACTTCGCCATTCATAAAACGTTCAAACCTAGCGACACGTTTATCTACTTCTTCTTTTGTTAGTCCGTACATTTTTCCTACAAAGTAGAAATATTCTTCGGGGTAAGATAATCTATCAGGAAACCTTCGTCAATGAAAGCTCCCGTTATATTTTTCCATTCCTCACTCCGGCTCACATCGATGTTTCCGATATGTACACTGCCTCCGTCGGCTTTCAGCAAGTCCAGCATCAGGCGGAACAGGGTCGTTTTTCCTGCTCCGTTATTGCCCACCAGTCCCAACATGTTACCGCTTTGAATGGAGTAATTTTCTATGTCTACAGCCACTTTCGGGCCAAAAGTTCTTTTGTAATTGGTTTATTATGATATTCATACGCAATTCGTTTTAACGTGAGTCACGGAAGCCTTCCATATTCTCATAACGGCGCTTCATGAAACGGTTATAGATATTTTTATCCAAATATTGTGGGTTGCAATCAGTAACAACCCTATAATCATCATGATGATGCAGGCTGTATCCTGTTCAAAGAAAGCTGTCAGAGCTTTGTTGATAATCAAGGGCAGGAAAAAAAGCACATGAGATGATAATGGTCTGGAATAAGGAACTTCCCCGATTGCTTCGCATGACATTGGCGTTTAACGGGAGTGTCTTTTTATTGTACACAGCCAGTTGCAGCATCATGGCGAATACGAATCCTGTTGTAAACAGCATATAGGATAGAGCCATGAGGAAGGGTATCTTGCCCTTAGCTACAGGGATCATCATAATCAGGAAAGGGATGAACACGATGATGCAGTTCAGGTAATACTTGGCACGAAGCAAGTTATAGATAGATTCCTTACGGCTCATAAGACCATCCAGATAGTTGCCCTCAAAAGACATCACTTGCCCCAGGGTCATGATACTTAAAATGGCAAAATTGTATATGCAGATAAAATTTATCATTCCTGTTCCGTCATACACATCCGTGAAGGCAATCAGTGCCGAAAAAGCCAGCATGATGATAAATCCCATGCGGAATTGTGTCTTTACGGTTTTGTTACGGAAACACAGTTTTAGTTCCAGACGTAGATATTCACCTACGTCACCATAGCGGTCCAGGAATTTATATTCGGATACATGCTTCATCTTGGTGTCTTCCACTTTGGCTATTTCATTATAGATGAAGTGTAGCTGTAGCTTGCGATTTACTAGCAGAAGTAACAGAATGGCTGCTATGACACCTAGAAAGGCGAGTATGTTTCCTTCTATAAATCCTTCTCCCAAATTCATCATGAACGTGGAAACCGGGTTTCCTTCGGGAATAAATTCAGTTCCCGCTAATAATCCGTATACTCCGATCGGGAGAAGTATATAAAGCAGTTTCTCATTCAGTAAAGTTTTGCATATCAAATACCAATAACTGTTCATAACCATCAGAAGCCAAATGCCGCACAGATAGCATAGGTGAGTCCGTAGAAACGGATAATCGTAAGCAGAGCAAAAGGTATGATCAGGAAAAACCAGAAGAAATTGTAACTGCTGATTCCAGATTGTAGTAACAGGGTATCCACCAGCTTATTCTTTTTACCGGCATAAGCAGATAGGGGCTTGATCTCTTGCGACATGGCCGGTTGTTGCAGATCTTTAGCAGTAATGCTGTTTACGGTATTTGTGTAGCCGGTGTTCATGTCTGTCCTTCCCAGAAATATTCACCCAGTATATTTACCCAATAACTGTTTTCTTTGGCATTTTACTTGTATTTCTTCAGCATGAATTCTTTTACCTTGTTCAAATTTTCGGCAGACGGTCCTTGGTCGACAAACTGATTCAGTTCATTCAAAATGATATCCGTCATTTTGGCACGTTTGGCAGGATCGGTATCGAAATAGATTTGCAGAACCGCTTTCTCTTTGGATATTTGGTCAGACTGCCGAATGCGCTTTACCTCCGTACGTACCGCCTTCTTTTTCACGCACACTTTCGGTATACATGATATTCAGTATCTGTGAAAGCATACTCATCATGATTTGGTTTTTCAGAGTATATGCACATTTACCATTGTTGATAACCAGTACAGAGGCTTTGGGCGTTTCCAGTTTTTTGCTGAAAATGTTCTTATAGTCACCTTGGCGCATGTAAAGTCGCTGGCGTCTTTGAAACGGTCTTTGTACATCTCCATAACTTTGGTATAGTCAATCTTGTCCACCATATCGGCTTTCATACGGATAGTACGCGGATGTCCCATATAGAGGGCTTTTTGCAACGTATCCTGTAAGGCAGTCATGGGGTTGGCCTCTTGATTTGCCAAAGATGCTTGCAGACGGTTCTTGAATGAAGTGAATGCATCATTGTCCATTCGTGGAGCCGTGAATGACAAATAGACTAATTGCATCAAGGTCTCAAAATCTTTGGGTGAGCAGCTTCCGCTCAGCCCCTCTGTATTGCCACCGACAGAAGCACTTACACTCGCTTTTTTACCTGCCAATACTTTCTCCAGATCAACATTGCTGAAGTTACCCAAACCGCCGATACTTGCCACATCATTCATGACATTGATATTGATAATTTCATCATTCGGGAACAAGGAACTGCCACCCGGACTGAAAGCTCTCATTCTGATTTCATCCGCTTTGAAATCGGTCGACTTTAAGATAACGCGTACTCCATTGGATAGAGTCAGGATAGTAGAACCGAACGGACCATTTTCCTGTTTTGTAATCTTTCCACCTTGGGGCTTTTCAGAAATCAAAGGTTCATCAGAAACTTTGTCTTCATAAGCAGTCAGTGTTTCAGCTTTTACCTTATTGACAGCAGCCAAAATTTCTTCCTTGGATGGAACTTTTAATCCTTCCTTTTCTGGGAAGAATACATTTACTACCAGATTGCTGTCGGTAACCAAGGCCGGGATCAGACTGTTTACCATTTCCACAGACAGGTTGGGGACGATCTGATTCATAATGGCATATTCATTTTCAATACCTGGAATCGGTTCGTTGTCAATGAAGTGGCGTACATATTCATCCACGTATGCACCGTTTTTCACTTTATTGCGTTCGTTGTATGCAGATTCTAGCATACGCAGATAATCCGCTTTGGCGCGGGCATATTCGGACGCGGTGAAACCAAATTTATGGACCCGTTCAATTTCGCGTACAATGGCAGTTATTGCACTGTCAATTCCATCTTCTTTGCTTGCTACTATTCCTGTAAAGGCATCTTTTGTTTTGGAAATCAGGAATTCTTGGTCGCTGACTTGAGCGAAGATGAAAGGAGGATTGGCTGTTTGGGTCAGTTCGTTCAGACGGGCGTTCAACATATTTTCTATCATGGATTTCATGTAGTTCACTACCAGATAATCCATGTTTCCCTTTTGTTCATTAGGAATAGCTTCATGTTTGTAGCATAAATAAGCTACTGGGTTTGCCTGTTCTTTATCTGTTTCTATTGCTACAATAGTTTCCTTATTGTCGGGAACTTGGAAGTATTCTCGTTCTGCCGGGTTGTCTGGCATTTTAATAGGAGAGAATATCTTCTTAATCTTTGCCTCAATCTTGTCTACATCTATATCGCCTACTACGACAATACCCTGTTGGTCCGGACGATACCATTTTTCATAATAATCGCGTAATGCCTGATAAGGGAAATTGTCTACTACTTCCATAATGCCGATGGGAAGCCTATAGGCATATTTACTTTCCGGATAAAGGGTAGGAGGGCTTTTTCGTACATACGCATCATAGCGTTTGTGCTGGTACGCCATTCCTCATGAATCACACCGCGTTCGCTGTCTATTTCCTTAGGATCCAGTGTCAGGTCGTCGGCCCAGTCATGCAAAATCAGCAAACAAGAATCTACAACGCCGTCACGTATCACGGGAACATTGGAAATATTGTATACGGTTTCATCTATGCTGGTATAAGCATTCAGGTTTTCACCGAATTTCACCCCTATGCTTTCCAGATATTGGATGAGGGTTTTGTCGGGAAAGTTTTTAGTCCCGTTAAAGCACATGTTCTAAGAAGTGTGCCAAGCCTCGCTGGTTGTCTTCTTCCAAAATGGAACCTACTTTTTGAGCGATGTAGAAATCGGCTCTTTTTTCCGGGAGTTCGTTGTGACGGATGTAATAAGTCAATCCGTTGTCCAATTTACCGATGCGAACGTTAGGGTCCGTCGGGATGGGAGGCATTTGCTGTTGTGCAAAGCCCACCGACACGCTACCTAGAATAATCCAGGCAATTGCCATCTTCCTTAGAAAATGTGTCATAGTGTTTGTTGTGGGGTTAGTTTGTTTTTATTATAATAAGTCGTTATGGTTCATAACACGTGCCTGCATAATCTTGGATGCGCGTAAGAACGGTTTGCGTACAATCAGGTAAACCTGTTTGGCCAGTCCTGCCAGATAGACAGCCTCCTCGCAAGCAGTGTCACCGCCACCTACTACAGCTACGGTTTTCTTGCGATAGAAGAAACCGTCGCAGGTAAACGCAGGCGCTTACACCCATTCCGGCATATTTCTGTTCGTCTTCCAGACCTAGATATTTGGCGGTGGCACCTGTGGATATAATTACAGTTTCTGCCTCAATCACTTTTCGTCATCAATGGTGATACGGTAAGGACGTTTGCTCAGGTCGGCGGAGGTTGCAATGCCATTGCGGATATCCGCGCCGAAGCGTTCTGCTTGTTTGCGCAAGTCCTCCATCAGTTGGGTACCGCTGATACCTTCGGATATCCGGGGAAATTTTTCCACCTCGGTAGTGATGGTCAACTGGCCTCCGGGCTGTAGACCTTCATATAAGACCGGGGCGATGTTGGCACGTCCTGTATAAATGGCGGCGGTGTAGCCGGCAGGACCTGAGCCGATGATAAGGCATTTAACTTTTTCTGTACTCATAATACTTATTTCTTTACTTAATTTAATTTGATGAATATTATATTATCTCTCTATCTTGAACTCTGCTTGTTATCGTAAGTCTATCACTTCGGCATTTGGGAATTTCTTTTTTATCAAACTTGAATGTCGCATTGTCCAGCGGCTGGTTGGTTTGGTAAGAAGTGACGATAATCTCATTTGCCGATTTATTACTTTGTTCTACCTTTATATATAAAGGCTGATATGTTTGGGAAACGAACAAGGTGATGGATGTGATATCCTGTTTATTCTCCGAGTCAGTATCACTTCAAACCCCTGTTTGCCGTTACGGCTTTTGATCCCTGTATACTTATAATTATATCCGCTTTTGTAAATGGATAACAGTGCATAAGGATTGATGGTTTGCAACTCTTCCGGGGTAGGATTGCTCACATTCACTTCTTCGCTGCTTTCCAGATAACTCCATTGCGTTGTTCCGTCAAACCAGCTTTGTATTCCGCCACTGTTCAGATAGAACCGGTTGCCTTTTGCAATAAGGTTCCATTGCTTGTCCTCCAAAGGTGGCACGGATGCCTCCGGCCTGTTGCAGGGCATTGGCGGTTTTTGTCCAATATCTCCCGTGCCTGTTTGTCCTTTTGTGCGGATAGGCTGACTGAAAAAGGAAAAGGATTAATACCAGTAAATATGTTCTTTTCATTTTATCATAACATTATTAAACAACTTATTGTTGCAGATTGTTCAATTTCATTTCCAGGTCTGTTTCATCCATGCAGAGTACGTCACGCGCCTTGCTTCCTTGAGTGGGGCCAACAATTCCAGCTTTTCCAGTTGGTCCATGATACGCCCCGCACGGTTATAGCCGATAGAGAACTTGCGTTGGATTAATGAGGTAGAGCCTTGCTGGTGAATCACGACCAGTCTGGCTGCATCTTCAAACATAGGGTCTAACCGGTTCATGTCTACTTCGCCAACGCGCTTTCACTCTCTTCGCCTACATATTCGGGCAACATGAATGCGGTGGTGTATCCTTGTTGTTTACTGATGTAATTGGCTATTTTTTCCACTTCAGGAGTATCCACGAATGCACATTGCACACGTACCGGATCATTACCTTGCAAGTAAAGCATATCTCCCTTACCAATCAGCTGTTGTGCTCCCGAACGGTCCAGAATAGTACGTGAGTCCATCATGGCAGCTACACGGAAGGCAACACGTGCCGGGAAGTTAGCTTTGATAGTACCGGTAATAATGTTCGTTGTCGGACGCTGGGTCGCGATAATGGCATGTATGCCTACTGCACGTGCCAACTGGGCGATACGGCAGATTGGTAATTCCACTTCCTTACCCGCAGTCATAATCAGGTCACCGAACTCATCAATGATAATCACTATGTAAGGCATGAAGCGGTGTCCTTTTTTTCCGGATTCAACTGCCGGTTGCAATACCGAAGCTACGTAAAACCTTGATGATGCGGTCTTTGTTGGCGTTTTGCTCTTCCATGTCAATATTAGGACCATCATCTTCATATTCATTTAGCAAATCCAGACTAGGGAATTTGTAGTTTTCCAAATCCAGACGAGGGTTGTATGGTGGAAGTACGGGACCTTTGTACGCCTCGTCTTCTTCATTTGTTTCTTCACTGATTGAAAAATCAGGTTCATCTGTATTTTCAACTTCCTCTTCTTCGTTTGTGTAGGCAGTTCTTCTATCACTGCCGGTTCGGTAACCTGCTTGCTCTCAAAAAGGAAGGGCACTTGTTCTTCCACTTCCTCTTCTTTCTTTGTCGGTTGT
>VOFG01001164.1_pt1 | contig 14001 bp, 25 predicted proteins | sample 5384171 | NCBI WGS metagenome assembly VOFG01 (sample SAMN12384726, study PRJNA508395) | human gut metagenome | isolation source: healthy gut F | host: Homo sapiens | reverse complement strand
TTTGATATTTTTGAAAAGTATGAAAAACACTTAATGTTTCAGCTCTGAAAATTCTGCTAATCGTTAGTACAGCTGCCACTTGAAAACCACATACCAGAGGCTGTATCAAATCAATCAAAAATCTATTTTTCACTTGAATCCAAAGCAATAAAAATTACTTCTAAAATAAATGCACTTATCAAAACAGCACAATCTTTCATTCTGCTATTTTTAGCTACGTTTGCTCTTCGAAAAAGGAATCCCATATAATAGTACAGCAAATATTCTATCGATACAGATATTTGAAAAATATTCAAGGGAACGTATCTGTTCAAAAACAGCTTCCCAATATATAAAATAACATATAATGCCAAAATGGTATGAATTGGCAGACCCTCTCAATAAAATCACTGAAAAAAATAAAATACCAAATAGATCCAGAAAAGCATGGGTAAAAACCATAGCTGTGCCGGCGAAATTGCAAGAATAAAATTTTTAACAATAACAGTCCATGAACCCCCTTGAATAAAAATTTCCGCCGGTATTGCCCATAAAATCGATACTATATAAAACGGAAACAGTAAACGCATCCAGCGTTTTACTATATCTTTTTTCCATTTCTATAACCATGCTTTTCATATCGAACCATATAAAATAAATAACCCGAAGCAAATGTAAATGTCTGTATATGAAACGAATTCAGCCACATAACAATATAGGAAAGACCCTGACGTAAAGTGGTTTGATACAATTCTGATCCATTTTTCTGCAAAGCAAGTAGCGTATGATACAAAGGACACAAACATCATAATAGTTTTAACTGTTGTTACTGCTGAAGTTCTTCTTCTTTATTTACCAACATTCAATAAAATGCGCCTTCCTAAATAACTGCAGCTTATTTTAAAACAGATATTGTATGAAATCCATAATATTGTGCTACTGCAGTATTGATCCACATGGTAGGATCTTTTGACAGTATAATATTTTGTGTGTTTTCTATATCAGTAGGAAAATCTTCTTTTGAAATGATAACATCGCTTCCTTTTTTCATAAGTTTCCAGACTTTTATAAAATTCCTTACAGGAATAGTAATGATCTTCATATATTCCATCCTGCAATTCTTTCTGAAATTTCTGTGATTTTTATGTCCTGTGCTCCAAAACCATCCAGCATCAAGCAGACACTTGCCGCCACTGTCATTATCAGAACTACGATTTCTTTCAATTGCTCTTTTATTCTTTTCGCAATTAAAATACCAAGCGTAAATGCCAAATTAAAAGCTGTTATAATAATACTCATATCAAGTACAAATTGCATCTATTCGGTACATTGATTCCACTATACCCTAACGCAAGCGGAAACGCTGTAACCACAGGTGTAAAAATCCCAAAAGCTAAACACTAATCGAATTTTCAGATTTCCCGTGAAATCACGCTTTACAAACACCAAATATCCGAAAAGAACAAATAACATCATAAATAATGCATAACTTGTGTTATTAAAGAAGAAATCCCTCCTGCATGTCCTACTGAATCATACGGAACGGAAGCGGAAATCCACAGTACTTTTTTCATTTTCCAGTCTCCTTTTATTTGTACAATATTTTTTACTCAATATAAAAATTTACGAATTCCATTAAAATATAATGTTCCAAATGTCTTTCCCCATAACACTTTATTATTATGAAAGATCATAATAGAGATTTTTTGATATGCTTTTGCAACTCTGTTACTTTTCTCTTTCATGAATTCTCTATAGTATTCTTTTGTAATAGCATTCTACAGTAGAATCAAAGTTCGCCTTTTTTTCATCATCCGGCTCATTTTTCCATACTTTATACCAGACACTTTGCAGTTCCAACAGCCAATCTGCTAAATATTCTCTGTATGCTTCTGATAAACCGTTCTCCTTAAAGAACTGAAGTACTATTTTTTTTGCAACGACTGTTTCATAATGGTATTCTTTTGGCACTAATGTAGACGATAAATTTGATTTCATGTGCCGATGCAGATAGTATAAATCATTGATAAAAACAATCTTCTGCGCATAAAAGAAAAGCATTGGCACAAATAAAACATCTTCGAAATAGACCCAATACAGATCGTTTTCATAAGCTTCCACTTTTTTCAGGGTTTTTGATATCAAAGATCGTTTTATAATCTTGGCCCAGATCGGACCGACGCATCCAAAATCAGCTTTTTGGCATATACCTGATCACAGAAATTTCTTCCTGACATGACAATTGGATCTGCTTCTGTCTTTTTTTCTCCGGAATGTTTCAATCTCTTTACAGCTCCTATCTTCCACGCACGCAAATTATATCGCCTTTACTTTTGTTTTGCATCAAACATTCATACATATCAGGAACAATATAGTCATCATTATCTATAAAACTAATCCATTCCCCTGCTTGATCTTTTAACCCATCTTCTTGATATTGATAATCCCTTATTTTGTTCATGATGAATCACCTGTATTCTTGGATCTTCTGCTGCCAATGTATCGCAAATTTCCCCTGAATGATCTGTTGAAGCATCATCTACCAGAATCAATTCAAAAGATCTATGCGTTTGTGCCAAAACAGAATTTATACATTGTGATAAATATTTTTGACTGTTATATACCGGAACAATTATACTTAACTCAACATTTTTTTCATTCACCATACTATCATTTCCCATAAGTATCTCAGTATTTTTCTACATATTCCTTTGAGTTCAAGATTCCAATCGCTTCGCCTATCATACGCCCATATTTTTTTTTTTTTTGAAAACCAAAGCCTCTTGAAAAGCCACCGATGCTTTTGCATAACGCGCTGCTTTTTCAGGCGTACACTTCTGCATCTCATATTCCGCATAGGAATCACATGACAATTTATGATAAAAATATTTGTCCTGAATATATCTCATCATCAAATACTGCTTATATAAATTGTCTCTGGAAATACTCTGTCTGATAATCTGTACTTCAAAATAATCTGATTACAATTTCCTAATTGATATCCTGAATCTATTGCACGAAGCAACAGATCATAGTCTTCACATCCCTGTATATCTGCATATCCATTTAAAGCTATATAAGCACTTTTCTTAAATAACCACGCCGGATGAGGCATACAATTATTAACTCTCATTTTACGAACAATATCTTTATGTGTGACCGGTAAATTATCCATATTGTATAAAACGGCATCATTCTCGTCTATCACTTCCACATATCCGGACAAAAAATCGACCTTATCATTTTCCATCCTTTTCATCTGCACTTCCAGACGATTCGGACAGGAAACATCATCTGCATCCATAATTGCTACATACTCTGTTGCACTCAATAGAATTCCCTGTTTTTTGTCAACGGACACCCCATATTTCTGCCGTTTACAAGGAACTGTATTCTGCTGTCATTTTCCGCATATTCACTGATAACTTTTTTAAGGCATCGTTATCCGGATCATCAAGAAGAATAATATAATTAAAATCTGATAAAGTCTGATTTAAAATAGACTCTATTGCCTGTCGTACAAATCGTTCTTTTTCCCTGTAGACCGGCATTACAACGCTTAATTTTGCCATTGTCAATCCTCTTCCTATTATATTAAAGCAATATCATAGATTTTGTATACACATCAATTTGCCCGGAATAGTCCTTATTCCAGGTAGCAGGTGCAATTATGACTTTGTCTTCATTAGCTGATAAATAGGCCCCCCACCAGCTAAATGTACTGTTCGCTATAATAAAATGTTTACACTGATACATCAAACGTAATTCTTCATAATCAAGATTATTTAATTCTATATACTGTACATTGTAATCAAAGTGGTAATTTTCTTTAATCCAGTTTATTTCCTGCAAATTATCTGAAAATATATAAAAAACAGAATTTTCTACTCTTTCTGCAATATACTCCATTCCTCTTTTTATAATAAGTTTCATCGCATACGACTAATGCTCTGTTTTTTTCATTTGACACATAATCTCCCCGCCGTATGTGAACGCAAACCGCATTACATTGCTGCAATTCTTCAATTTTTTCTTTTTTTTATCAGAGGGTTCTTTTTTTCTTACATGCAATTCTTTCTTAATCTGATCTCTATAAAGTTCAAAGTACGATTCACTCTGATAATATCCAATTACTTTTTTTACCTTTGCAATATTGCTTCCATATGGATAGTAGGTAAAACAATCATCTGTATAGATCTTCCCCTTTTTACACATCTGCTGAAACTGCTTTTCTCCATGCAGTTTCGCACCATTATATTTTCCGCAATGCAACAAACTGTGCAATATCCGGTACTCCGCACAGATATCCTTTTCCTTTATTCATAAAAGTGATTTCTTCCGGCAGATTTAAATAACTCAAGACATTATTAAAATACCTTTTTCTTCCGGACCTAATCCTGCCAATGTCATGAAATAAGGGTTAATCTCTAATTTTTCATGGTACTGCAAGGATAAAGCTCTTGCATATGCGTATTCAAACATCTGATTTCCCATTCCTGCCATCAGATTCAGTCTAATCATTCTCGTTATTCCCCACTTTTACTTTTAAATTTTCAATTTCATTCCCAGTTTCATGATTCTGAATTGCAATTTTTTGCGTCAAATTTTTCACCTTTTCTTCCAGCTCTGCCATTCGAATTGACATAATAAAGGTTCTCAACAACAAAATGAAAATCATAACCAGAAAAAGGAAATTCACAGGAGCTACCATACCGCATAAATGTGTCAGCCACTGCACCAATCCCGAAATATACTAAATAAAATAAACAGAAACGATAACGCCACCCAAAATATAGAATGTTCTATCTGAAGCTGGGACTTCCTGATTTTATGAATTACATATCCAAAAAAACAGAACTGATACAAAAATCAAAGCCAATCTGAAAAAAGTGCTCATTCCAATTCCTTTCTCTTTCGAAACATTTGAATTACTAAAATGGAAAAACAAACCTTAACCATATAAATAATGGAATTCTTCCAGTTTAAGTAGCTTTCCCCCACCCTCACGTTCTGACATCTGTACCTGTGCTTCGACTACTTTTGCCCCACATTTGATCAGGTAGGAAATTGTATCCGGCTCCGGATTAAAGTTCATCTCAGTCGTATAAGCCTTCATAACCTTTCGATTATATATCCGCATTCCAGATGTTGGATCCGTAATATTCTGATGTGTTGTCCATTTAATCAGAAAACGAATAATCTCCGATCCGAACATTCTCAAGCTTTTTTCTTTTTTATTTCTTTGAATCTGGATCCGATTACAATATCCGCATGCGTCTCTTCCATGCAATCCACAAGCTTTTCAATATAACTTGCCTGATGCTGACCATCTCCATCAATCTGTATCACAGCATCATACCCATATTGATACGCATACTTCATTCCTGCCTGAATACCTCCAGACAATCCAAGGTTAATCGGCAAATCCAGAAAATTAAACCTGTTCTGTTTGCAAATTTGTGCGGTATTATCCTTCGATCCATCGTTCACAACAATATAATCATATTCTGGATAAGTTTCCTGAACGCTATAAACGACTCTTTTAATATTTTTCGCTTCATTATATGCTGGGATGATCATTAACAGGCGCATTTTTCTCTTCCTTACGTAAAATAATTGGTTGCATAGTGTACGAACATCAAAACTGCAAATAATATGTTGCAAAAATACCAGGGACGCATACAGGCACACTTTTTCTCTGCTGATCTGCAGATTAAAAAAAATCTGTTTTTACAATCAGTGGTATCAATGTAAAACAAGGCAGGAAATATCGTCCCTGAATTCCCATTATCCTTGTCGAGCGCTTTGCTGTAAAGATAAAGAACAAAGAAACAAATACTCCTAAGTAAATCAACCCGGTAATTCCTACAGCAATGCAGCGTTTTACACGGGGCAGCAGATTTTTACCGGTATCCTCCAATGCCATAATCATCAGAACAACGATTCCAATTCTCATGCCCGGAAATCCTGTAAAAGTATCCAAATAATTATATCTTCCCTTTCCGACAACTTCGCCGAATGTATTATATAAATATTCTCCTGTATAGCCAAATATTGTACGCAAAAAATACATGGAATGTATTCTCTATATTCTGCAATGCATAAGGCAATGTGTTCCATGCATCCAAATCTTCGTCTGCTGTCATATTATTATTAAAACCAACTGCATTTTTAATCACCGGAATTATATTGATCCCGATTAGTAAAATCACAGCAAGACCTACTATTGTACCGATCATAAGCTGCTTTCTATTCAAATTCAATTTTCTGACAGGCAATAAGACTACCAATAATGCCATAAATACATAAATCAATTTAATCGGAATCATCAAAAGCAGCAGCAAACATAAAATTCCCAATTGATGCAGTTTAATTTTTTTCTCCTGAGCATTCAGATAAAGGAAATAAGATACAATTAAAATACACAGGCACAAATTGATGCCATCATAAGAATAGGAACCATATAAGTAAATTACTTCCGAACCAGTCCCAATACAGATATGTAAGTTTTGGCATATGGCAGAATTGTATCGCCAATGCCGTAATCCCTGCTTCAAACAGGAGATTAAACAAGCGTCCCATCAACAGCAGTAAATTTCCATGAATATTCAAAAGTCTCGCAATCGAAATTCCAATTGCAGACGGCAGATATGTCCACGGTGCCTTTTGAACCTACTGTCGACTGCATATCAGCTTCTTTTATATTCCCTGTCGCTTTTTTATTTCAAACGAATCGTACCACTCAGAAATACTTGAAATATCATGCAAATAAATGATACTGTCTTTATCCGCCTCATCCAACAGCACATAATTATCCTGCTTCACTTCTTTCCAAGCAAAGTATTGAAAGTCCATATGCTTCCAAAAATGAGCCTCTTCATCCGGAACACCAAGCGGAGGCATCACAAAATTAAACAACAGCCCACAGTATATTGCCACGAAAAATATTTATGTTCGATTTTAATCTTCTGACTCTGCAAAAAGTAGTGTAAGGGCAAAAACACCGGCAAGACAGATCAATGATAGCCCAAGATAAAGGACTTGTAGGAACCGTTATATTCAATAAATCGAATATGTCCTGTTCTCGAAATCTCTCCGTCAATTACCGCCTGAACTTCATATTCCTTCTTCTCCAGTTCAAGTTCCTGTCCTTTTTCAAACTGCTGAATGGATGTATTATTCCCTTGATTTCTGAAATCTGATAGTCATTTTCCAAAACCAGTTTTTTCCCATCATAAACAGACAGATGAAGTTCCATCGGTTGCTCGATAGTTCCGCTTATCGTTATTTCACGAACCTTTCCGATCGTCGGACAAAAACTTCCTCCATCCATCCCGATTGTATGAACGATCGGCATAGATTCTCCGGATATTCGAAGTGCCCACAGCAAATAAAGCATGACTCCTGCCACTATAGTAATTACAATCGATTTCAATATCTGGCGTCCAAACGTTGAAAGATTTTTCATCATTTTATCCTTATCTGATCTCAATTTGCTTTTTTCATTTGTTATGCACCATAATACGATGCATACCACTCTGCAAACGCCGTTAATCCTTTTTCCAGCAGCGTATCCGGTTTAAATCCAAAATCCTTTTCCAGCTCCGATACATCCGCATAAGTCTGATAAACGTCTCCCGGCTGCATTGGAAGAAACTCTTTTTTCCGCTTCATGATTGATGATGCCCGCTTTCATCAGGCACTTTTCCAGTGTTTCAACAAAAAATTTCAGACTCACCGGCTGATGATTTCCAATATTATATACCTTCACTCTTACTCCGTCTTCATTTGCTTCCGGGCTTTTTGCATTACAGCAGATACCCTTTTACGATATCATCGATATAAGTGAAATCCCGGTACATATCTCCGTAATTGAACAACTGAATTTTCTCGCCTTTTACCATTTTATTGGTAAATCCGAAGTATGCCATATCCGGTCTGCCACATGGGCCGTACACGGTAAAAAACCGAAGTCCGGTACATGGAATTCCGTATAGTTTGCTGTACGCGTGTGCAAGCAGTTCATTGGACTTTTTTAGTTGCTGCATATAAAGAAACCGGTTTATCCGTCTTGTCTTCTGTCCGGTAAGGAACTTCTTTGTTCAATCCGTAAATCGAAGAACTGGAAGCATATACCAGATGCTTTACACCTGACTTTCCGTCATCATAAGAATGCCTGCAGCATTCCAGAATATTGTAAACTCCCAGAATATTGCTTTCAATATAAGCATCCGGATTTGTAATCGAATAACGAACCCCGGCCTGAGCTGCCAGGTTTACTACAATCTCCGTTCCCACTCCCGAAAAATCTGCTCCAGAAAGCTGCGGTCTGCAATATTTCCCTTATAAAAGGAGAAATGATCCCAGCAGTTCAATTCCTTTAACCGATATTCTTTTAAACTGACATCATAATAGTCGTTCAGGTTATCGATCCCGATAACCTGAACGACTGAATCTTTCTGCAAAATGTTTTTTGCAAGATTTGAACCGATAAATCCGGCTGCACCGGTGATTAAAACTATCTTTTCATCTCATTTATCTTCCAATACTATAATATTCCACGCCTGCTTCTTTCATCTTTTCCGGATCAAAAATATTTCTTCCGTCATAGACAAGCGGTGTCCTCATCAGTTTCCGGAACGTTTCCGGTTCAACTTTTCGAATTTCTTTCCACTCTGTAAAAATAAAGCAGATGTTCGCATCTTTTAAAGTTTCTTCGATCTGATCCGTATAGGCGATCGTTCCTTCTCCCACAGCTCCTTCCGGATATTTCTTTTTAAAGTTCTTCATCGCTACCGGATCATAGGCAACAATATCCGCACCGTTTTTCAGAAGAAGCGAAAAATATTATCCAAGGAAGGCACCTCTCTCGCAGATCATCTGTTCCAGGCTTAAATGCCAGTCCCAAAACTGCAACTTTAAGTGTTCAAAGCTGATCATCCGGTTGCTCGCTTTATAGAAGAGCGCCGTTTTCTGATCCGCATTGACATCCACTGCTGCCTCCACTGTACGCAGACGATATCCGACCTTCTGTGCCTGAAATTTCAGTGCTTTTGTATCCTTCGGAAAGCAGCTTCCGCCATATCCGATTCCGGCTTTTAAAAAATTTGCACCGATTCTCGCATCATAGCTCATTCCTTTTGCGACATCTTCAATGTTCGCACCGATTTTTTCACAGAGATTTGCAATATCATTCATGTAGGAAATCTTCAGTGCCAGAAAATCATTGCAGGCATATTTTGTCATCTCTGCAGAACGTCTGTTCATCGCAACAATCGGCAGCTGAAACGGCTCATAAATTTCCCGAAGCAGCGCTTCTGCTTCTTTACTTTCCGTTCCGATGATAATTCTGGCAGCATGCAGGGTATCATGTACTGCAGATCCCTGCGCTAAAATTCCGGATTCGATGCTACCTCGATATGAAGCTCTTTTCTTACCAGAAAATCTTTTGATAAACTGCTCAACATGATCGTTCGTTCCGACCGGAACTGTGGATTTTACCACCACAAGACAGTTCTTTTTCGACATTTTCCGCAATCTGGCGGCAAACGGTCGCGATATAGCTCAAATTGGCAGAACCGTCCGGCTGCTCCGGCGTACCAACCCCTATAAAGATCGCATCCGGATCTTTATAAGCGCTTTATAGTCTGTTGTATAATGCAGTTTTCCGGCTGCATTATTTTTCTTCATCAGCTCTTCCAGTCCGTCTTCATAAATCGGAGAAACACCGGATTCCATCTGCTTTACTTTATTTTCATCCACATCCACACAAGTAACGTCATGTCCTTTTTCTGCAAAGCAGACACCTGCTACCAGTCCTACATATCCGGTTCCTGCCACTACAAGTTTCATTTTGTCCTCCGTCCGCATCTGCCTTATCTCTTTGCTAACTGTATTATTGAATTACATCCTCTTTATTTCGTAATACTACATTTCCTCCGGATACTTCATAAACAAGATCCGCGTTTTTGATTGTTGTCAGTCGATGTGCAATAATAATCATCGTCTTAAGTCCCTGCAGACTTTCAATCGATTCCATGACAGCCTGCTCCTCCGTACTGCTGTCCAGCGCAGAAGTTGCCTCATCCAGTACCAGAATCTCCGGATCATGGTAAAGTGCTCTTGCAATTCCGATTCTCTGACGCTGACCACCGGATAAACGTACCCCGCGGTCTCCGACATAAGTGTCCAGACCTTTTCAAGCCCCTGTACAAATTCTTTCAGCTGCGCTTTTTCGAGTGCTTTCCAGATGGCATCTTCATCGATCTGATCCTCATAAATACCAAATGCCACATTATTGCGGATCGTATCATCCGAAAGGTAAATCGACTGTGGAATATATCCCAGCTTTTCTCTCCAGCTTCTCAGATTCTCATAAACGTCATGCTGATCCATCCTTACCGTTCCGGACGTCGGAGGAAGCAACCCGAGAATAATATCCGCCAGTGTTGTCTTTCCGGCGCCGGACGGTCCGATCAGGGCAACCGTTTTCCCTTTGGGAATTTCCACGCTGATATCATGCAGCACTTCTGTATCCGAATCCGGGTAATGATACGTGATATGCTCCGCAAAAACACCCTGTTCAAATTTCCAGTTTTCTGCTTTACCGGCCCACTCAATCTCTGCCGGCTGATTTTTTCAATCTCTCTCAGATCCTGATAAATCATATCCAGAGAAGCCTTATTATACATCACCGAATTGACATATGCATTTATCTTTCCTACTGAAGGAAGCAGTCGGAATGCTGCAACGGCAAAAACTGCCATCTGCGGAATAAACGTATCTAATGCTCCATGGCCAAATAACAGTTTGACAATAATGGCCAAAACCAATCCAACAATTGCTACTGTCTCAACAATATGTTTCGAACAGCAGCCAACAATTCATTCACACGTGCTCCCCAGATTAACTTTTTTATAATTTGTTCGATAGGAATCAATAAAATATTTTTCTCTCTGCAGGATTTTAACTTCCTTGACTCCCCCAAGAGACTGATTAATCCACTGGATTAACTTGGCGTTATAAAACTCATTCTGTCGCCCCAGTTTACTGGATACTTTTTTGATATCATAAAAAATATAACTACACAGACTCCAAGTAAAAATCCGATTAAAACCGTTATGGAATGGCTTGTATGAAATAAATACAGTCCAAGCGCGAAACAGGTTACCGCTTCTACTGCCAACTGTAAACACGAATTAATCAATGTCATAAACTGTGAGGTATCGGACTGCAGGCATCTTTGCATTTCTGCAATATTCTTAGATAAATGAAATGTATAAGGTTCATTCATATAAGTGGTCAATAATCTTGTTGCCAGATTCATTCTTGTTCGATAAGAAAAAAGTTAAAATTGCATTTTGTTCAAACATCAAATATATATTTTTGATTACATAAATCACTGTAATAATAAGGGATAATGCAATCAGATATCCTTCTATACTGTCAATATTTGTATGTTGGAAGAAAAAATTGCAAAAACGTATCATCCGAAATGGAACTTGTCTGCATCATAACTTCAATAAATGGATTGAATACTGCAACAGCCAAAAGCTCCAGCACACTCCCAATCAACATCAATGCTACCAGCCCTACCAGCTTAACTTTATCCGTTCTGCTGAATATATATCTTAACTTCTGAATCATTCGTCTGTTTTCCTCTCTGTTATATGCATTGTTATCCATTTATTCTGATCCAGTCTTCACAAACTGCATCCGAAAACATCAAGATGACTGAACCATCTTTTGGGCGATACAATAATTTTATCCGGATTGCGATTCAACCAGGCTCCCCACCAGCTAAAACTGCTGTTTGCAATAATATTATGGCTGCACTGACTCATCAAATACATATCCAGATAGTTCTCTTTCCCATGATTACAATTTACAATTACAGAATCTCCTTCTGACAGATTTTCTCTGACCCATTCCGGATCATTCGAAAAAAAAATAGAAACGTGCATCCGACACTTTTTCTTTCATATACTGCATTGCATTTCTGTAATATTGCAAGGTACAGATATTTCCATACTTTCTATTATTTTCCGGAAGCAGATAATCTCCTCTTCTGACATGAACAGCTACTGCCTGTTCCTGCAAATCTGATCCTGCATTTTCTGCTTGCTTCATTTATTTGATTTTGTGGAAATCGGAACAGCTCGAGGAGTTCTGCGCGAAACTCTTTAAAATATTTTCACACTGCCAATATCCACTTAAATAGCCATTTTCAATATCAAAAATCTCCGGTTGATATCCGACATCCAATTTTTTCACTATAATATACACATTTTGGTTTTCCAAACACCTGATCTGCAAGCCTGTTTATTATCAGTCGTTTCTGATCCGTATAGCCGTTTCGTTCTTTTTTTATCAATCTCATACGGCAACCGAAACAAATCTAATTCAAACGGCATACTCTTCGGTTCTCATAGGAAAAAAGATCCAACTTTTGCAGGTTTCCCCATATGCAGATATTTTTGATATAACGCATACTGAAAACATCTGGTTTCCAAGCCCGCCTGCTACTTCTATAATTATCATTTTTCTTTATCCCTTTCGGAAGCTTCAGCCATTCTCCCCATACTGTATCATCTGTATCCGGGTAATCGGCTCAAAACCACATCCGGATAAAACGTAAGTCTCCAAAATAAATTTGTTTTCTGTAATATAGCAATCTACCCGTAAAAAACGGGATATCTTTTGATAGTTTTCTGCTCATTTCAGCAATTCATCCAGGAAAACGGCTTTGGCATAATCAGATCTTCATCATCCGGATATGTAATTTTTGTCTGCATCAATTCCCAGTCTACGGTATACAATCTTCGACTTATGTCCTTTAAATCGGTCATAATCTACTTGTATAAACTTCGGTTTCCCATTGAAACAAAAAACTTTGTAATCTTTTAAATCATCTCCGGATTCATCCGTCAGTAATTCTTCTGCCACAATACATGGCTTAATTCCATGATAAGCCCATTCCCGTCCAAGCATTGAATAATCGATCTTTAATGCGTCTCCAAGATGTCTTACGGCCTCTTTCTTATTCAGTTCAGCTTTATCACGGCAAATAACTATGCTTTGAGAATCATGCGTACATTTTAATACAAACTGATCCGGCAGGCTGTCAAAATCGATATCTTCCGCCTTCTGCCACACTCCCAGCAATGGAATCAGATATTTACTTCCAAGTTTTTTACGGATATATTCCCGAACAGCATACTTATCTGCCATCTCATGATATTCCGGATTTCTGTCATGTAATTTCAGCCACTGAATCTTTTCATTAAAGGTTTTGGATTTTTCAAATGAAGCGGTTTATGAAATACGATGCGATATCGAATTCTCAATAAAATAGAATCCGGCATTACCTTTCCGAAATGATTAAACAGATAATTTAAGCTTCTTTCATATAAATTCATTCAATTTCTCCCGATATCTTTCGAAAAGAATTATCTCTTTCCTCTTCATGAATAAATACTCTCGGTTTCGCCAAAACAACTGTCGCACGATCCGGCGTCCTTTGTCACAACACAATTTGCTCCAATTCTGCACCGATTACCGATTCGAACATTGCCAATAATTCTGGCTCCCGCTCCAATATAAACGTCATTCCCAATTACCGGTGCGCCAAATCCCTTTGCTGTCTTTTAGCATATTGGATCCTATTGTAACCTGTTGAAAAATTACACAATTTTTCCCAATTTTCGCGCCCTGCGAAATATATACCCCACTCGGTCCATGCGGAAATACCGGATATCCTTCAAATTCCGTTTCGATCGGAATATTTGCCCCATTTTTCTCGAAAAATACGATGCAGAATACATCCATACAGATTTCGTATCCACTTTTTCTGAGAATATTTTACTTTTTCATATACCATCCATAAATAGTCAGAAGATTCCCTTTTCTGCTGACTTGTAAATTCATAAATCAACCAACTGATCAATCGAAACATCCCATATTCCTCTTTTTCAATTTCCGCCTTGCAGTTCGTTCGCAACAACTCCTGATGTACTTCACATG
>VOFG01001137.1_pt1 | contig 14001 bp, 25 predicted proteins | sample 5384171 | NCBI WGS metagenome assembly VOFG01 (sample SAMN12384726, study PRJNA508395) | human gut metagenome | isolation source: healthy gut F | host: Homo sapiens | reverse complement strand
AGGTATAGTAAAATGGTATTAGACTGGATTAAGTTAACGTCTAGTGAAGGTTGTGATTTATTCTCTAAATGTAAATGACGTTTTGAAGAGAATTTGTTAATAGTATTTTTATAGTTAATTTTATGTTTTGCAGATGTTACCATAAAGGTATATAGTATAGAGCATGTGATGGATATAGTCACATGTCTATTTTTTATAAGGAGGACGCTATGCAACACGTTCAAACCCGCAGTACTACGTCCGCGTTAGTACTCACAGCCGTATTGATTGCCCTCGCAACACTGTTTACCATGTACACGAAAATTCCAGTACCTGGCATTCGCGGCTATTTCAATGTAGGAGATGTCGTTATTATGACGTCAGCTCTATTATTAGGTCGAAAATATGGCGCCTATATTGGTGCTATCGGTCCAGCGTTAGCTGATTTATTCCTCGGCTACGCAGTCTTTGTACCAATCACCTTCGTGGTGAAAGGCATTGAAGGCTATCTTGTCGGTACTGTCTATAACAATAAGACAACTACCTCTGCCTTAGCGGCAACTATCCTAGGTGGTATTATCATCGTAGCAGGCTACTTTATCGCTGAATACTTCGTCTTCGATCCAGGTGTAGCCATTGCTAGTATTGTGACTAATACCATTCAAGCCGTTATGAGCGTTATTATTAGCATGATTCTCTATGCTATCTTGCGTAAACGATTGGGATAGGATTAGTGCTTCACAATTCATATACAAATTATGATATAATTTGTATATGAGGAGGTGCTTTATGGGGTTATTACGTGAAAGTATCCGGCCATCGTCGGATTTAAGAAATAAATATAATGAAATCTCTACAGTTTTGAAAACAGGGGATGAAGCTTGTATTATGACGGTAAATGGTCGTGGTGATACGGTATGTATGGGATATGAAACCTATAATAAATTGAAAGCACAGATAGAATTATTAGAGGCTATTGCTTTGGCAGAGGAAGATGAACGAAAAGGTAGAATGGGTCCTAATTGAGGATACTTTTGTCAGCATAGAACAGTTGTTATCTGAGGCGGAATAGTTATGGAAGACACTGCTTATCGTATCATTATTATGGCGCAGGCCGATCAGGCATTGCATCATATTGTTCTGCATGTAAAGCAATCTTTTCCAATGAAACTGCCAAGTCTGTTTATCAAGAGATTAAGGATAGAATTCTTTTATTAGCGGATAATCCTTATATGGGCATGATTCCAAGACATACTGTTTTACGTAATAAAACTATCGTATGTTGATTATTAATAAAAATATTATTCTATATCGTGTCTTTGATGATGAAAAAAGTGCGCATATATAATATATTTAGTCAACGGCAAGATTATTTACAACTTCTGCAAGGATTGTAGATGTTTAGTTGATTTGGTATAGATGAATAAAGGGAGACTCCGTTGTGAGTCTCCCTTTTGTAGTTATTTCCTTTGGAGCATTGATAGTGCTGATTTGTCGTAATAACGACAAATAGCCCTTCGTTACCAACTGGTAGCTGAAAACGAAAGGCCATTTCTACATGTTTTATAATGTTTTGGGATGAGCCTGACGGAACCACTCGTTGGCTATCTCTTTATTACATTATAAAAGGGGTTGACATATATAGTCAATTCGAACTAGATAAGTAAATATGACATCATTGTAAATTAATTGGAACTTGGACTGAATGGACATATTTTATTTGTTTTGTTAATATAAAACTCAATAATAATTTTATGTTGTGTGTTATGATTGGTGAAATTTTATGGTTAGAGTTTTATATTTATTTTTATTGCTAGTTGTTTTGAGTCCTATTAATGCTTTTGCTGATTATCAGAGGGACACGCTTGATATACAACGCTCTCTTAATGAGCAGATACAGTCTCAGTTAAAGATTCCGGCAGAAAGTCCTTAGAAACGAAGCTTAATAGAGATTATAGTTTTACATTAATGATAAGAACGGATTCTCAAGGACGTATTACTTCTGTTGAGTTAGATTCAAATGAGAATATATCTAATGATGAGATATATTCAAAGTTAGTACAGTCCGCAAAGGATACCGTTTGGAATATAGGGTATATTGATGTTAAAGAAGAACTTGTTTTTATGTTCCCATTAATTTTATAATATCCTCTAATGACGATGTAAATTGACAGTCTCTAGAATTCAGACTATACTATAAGTACAAAAGAGCCAGTTAACGTGTTCTAGGCGTTAGGCTCATCAAAGAATTAGAATTTGATAAACCTAACGTGTCTAAGTATTGCAGTACTTAGTCTTAAACGTTAGGTTTATCTTATTTTGTAGTCTATTTACTAGTTACTTTTTAAGAATTAACACTACGAGGGGAGCGAATAAAATTATTAATGATAATGCTTCGTATACAGTCATAATGTCACCTCCCTCGAAAAGACGGAGATGAACCTAACTCATGTTAATGGCTCTTTCGTTATTAGTATATAGCGGATTTTGAATATTGAAAAATACGAATTAATTTCGTACAACTTTTACACGAATAAAAAGGGAGACTTTATCAAGAGTCTCCCTTTGTTAGTTTTAAATAGACTAATATTTATTAATAGATTTTTATTACTGTCATTCCTTAATTACAGTATGTTTCGTTCTTCAAAGACCGCTTTCACCGTGAACAGTGCGTTCAGCACGCGTGGAAATCCCGCATAGGGGATGCAGTGGGTACAGACCTCTACGATTTGCTCGGGCGCAATACCGACATTGAGTGCCGCATTAGTGTGTACTTTCAGTTGAGCCTCGCAACCACCTAGCGTTAAGAGGGATGCGAGCGTAATCAGTTCCCGTTCCTTGAAATCCAGGTTGGGGCGCGTGTAGATGTCGCCGAACAGCGCGACCAATAAATCGGCTATGGCCGGTGAAATCTCTTGAATTGTGTTATACACCTCCTCGCCGTGCAGCCCGTCAATTTGTTTCAATGTGTTCATACCGATGTTAAAACGTGTTTCTTTCATAATTATTACCTCCGTCTAGACGTATGATATATGCTCGAGTATACTTGAGGTCAAGGTGGTGAAAGTATGAAAATCGGTGAATTTTCAAAATTGGGGGGACTGTCTATTTCTACATTACGATATTATGAGGATCAAGGGTTCCTTCACATCGAGCGGCAGAACGGCATTCGCAATTACCATGCGGAGGATGTGGGGTTTGTGCAGTTTATTAAACGCTTGAAAGACATGGGAATGCCGCTTGCGAATATCAAGCGGTATACGGATTTAAGGTATGCCGGATCTCATACGGTTCATGAAAAGAATGACACTGTTACAAGACCACTATCGGTTTATTGAGGCCGAAATTAAACGATTGGAAGGCTATAAGAATAATCTAGAAGATAAGTTAGAGTTGTATGAAACTTTAATAAAGAGAAATGAGATTGATTAGGTTTTTTATTGTAGATGGTATATAGCACTTTGTATCAATGTGGAGGTAGGTACCTCCTATTAATCATAATTTGACGATATATGGTATTCAACCTATAATATGAGTAGATAGCCGAGCGAGTAGAGACGTCAGGCTCATCTCAAAAAAACTGAAAAAAAATCAGGAAATGGCCTTTTCGTTTTATCTAGCTACGAGCTGTAACGAAGGGCTATTTGCTTTTTGTAAAAGCAAATAAGGGCAATAAGTGAGCCGAAAGAAATGAGAATTGTCAAAATATCTATGACAATTGATAAAATTTCAAAATCACTCATAGTTTCACCCCCTTCTAAAAAGAAGAGAGGCCCAACCTCGTCGGCTACACTATTATTATAATGCGAACTAATATGCGATACAATAAGCATTGATTAATAGAGATATAACTATTTTATAGAGTAGTTATAATGTTTTAGTGGAATAAAGTTTTATATGGTATAATACTTTCATTATGTAGTGAGAAAAGGAGATCTAAATGGCAAATTTACCTAACTGCCCTAAGTGCGGCGATGAGTACACATATGAAGATGGTCATATGTTTATCTGCCCTATGTGTGGCAATGAATGGACAGCGGCTGACGCACAAGCTGCAGCTGAAGCAGGTATCATTCGCGATGCTAACGGCAACGAGCTCGCTGATGGCGATACAGTTGTTGTTGTAAAAGACCTCAAAGTAAAAGGTGCGGGCATCTTGAAACAAGGTACGCGTGTAAAAATATTCGCCTCATCACTGATGCAAGCGATGGCCATGATATCGATTGTAAAATCGATGGTTTCGGTGCGATGGCATTGAAATCTGAAATGGTTAAGAAAATCTAACTATGAATAAATCCCTACCGATAAAAATCGGTAGGGATTTTTTCGTGGTATAATCAACTTATAATGCATATAGCGTATGAGAGTATTTAGATGAGAGGAAACTATGTTAAAACGTGTTGTGTTACTAGCCTTATTGGCGTCTATGATGGGAACTGTTAGTTCTTTAGCGGCAGATTTAAAGCCTGCGGACAAGCGTAATTATGAATTGCAACAACAGATTTCTTATAATGTGATCATTCCTAGTGAGGCTTTTAAAACGAGTGCTGACGGAACATTGATTGTTCCTATGGAGATTAAGACCGATGATAAGGGCAATATTGTGGCCGTTGAAGCAGGACCTAATAATTGGAAATTAGATCGTGAAGCGTACCCCATCTTTGAAGAGGCTGCCAAAGAGGCGGCTTGGAATACAAAACATGTTGATACAGATGAAACATTGGTTGATAACCATTCCAGTTAGTATTGTTATGCTATCCGGTGATAAGCCTAAGAAAAAATAAAGGAGGGCTTATGGAAACTACAAAGGATTTAGAGAAATATACTTACGATCTTCTGGCGGAGCGTGGCGTTACGTTAGAGGATATTGCAGAGCTCGTTTTATATGTTCAAAAACCATATATGCCGAATTTAAAACTGAAGAGTGTCGCACATGTGGCTTCTGTACTATCTAAACGGGAGGTGCATAATGCGATTATTACGGGTATTGAGCTTGATAAGTTGACAGAGCAAAATAAATTATCTCAGCCCTTGCAAGGTATTGTGGCTAATGATGAAAGCCTATATGGTATCGACGAAATCTTAGCTTTTTCCATCGTTAATTTATACGGGTCCATAGGGTTTACAAACTATGGGTATTTAGATAAGGTGAAGCCAGGTATTATCAAAAAACTAGATAGTGAACAGGGTGGCTCATTGTAATACCTTTCTCGATGATTTAGTAGGTGCTGTGGCGGCCGCTGCAGCAGGGGAAACTGGCACATAATGAACCAAATCGGGTGCGACATGCTATAGCAGAAGAATAGAAGTCCGTCATATATCTACTTGTTGATAAAGTATGAGGTGGGCTTCGATGACTCATTGATATGTTATTAACAACAACTTGATAACAATTTATAGAGTTGGTATATATATTGATGTTATAAAGAATAAAGTATAAATAATTGATTGGAAATAAGTATTTGTTTTGTAGACTATATACAGGAGGAACTATGCAAAAGGTTCTAGTTGTTATCGATATGCAAAAAGATTTCGTAGATGGCGCTCTTGGTTCAGCGCAAGCGCAGATGATTGTAGATAATGTGCGCAACAAAATTGAGAAGCTTTGACGGCCCTATCATCTTTACACGCGATACGCATGATACTGATTATCTTGGAACACCAAGAAGGAAAGCTTTTACCAGTGCCACATTGTGTTAAAAATACCGAGGGCTGGCATATTGTGGATGGCTTGATTGAGGCTGCAGAAGGTCGATCCATTATGAGCCCTGTATCATTTGTAGATAAACCAAACTTTTTGCTTCTTTTGAGCTGCTCACTCGGTTAGAAGGGCATGGATAAAGTGAAATCCTATTGAGTCTATCACGCTCGTTGGTTTATGTACCGATATATGCGTTGTTTCTAATGCGATTATACTGAAAGCAGGCTTGCCAGAAATCCCTGTTTCATGTATTGACTCTAGCTGCTGTGCAGGTGTTACAGAAGAATCCCATCAAGCGGCATTAACAACAATGAAAATGTGCCAATGTATCGTTGAATAATTTGTTGTTATCACTATAGTTTTTATGTAGAACTATGTGTTATTCGGTGAGTAAAAGTCATTAACAATAACTAATTGAAAGGCTGTAAAGTTATGGCCATTTTTATGAGATATTGACGTTTTATATTGGTAAATTAGATAAAGAATAGAAATTCATATCAATTTATTGGCTGAAAAATCATATTGACGATTTTCTATATACAATGTAGAATAAATAAAAATATAATTCATATCAATTAAATAAAATAAAGATGCAGGTGCATCGAAACGCTTTCACCAGAACGAATGATACGTACTGATACATAGTTCTATGCCCTAAATTTAAGGAGGACTATCTATGAAACCTTTCGAACTCGCACCATTACCGTATGCGTATGATTACCTTGAACCTGTTATCGATACAGAAACAATGAAATTGCACCATGATAAGCACCATCAAGCGTATGTTAATAATTTGAACGCTGCTATCGCGAAATACCCTGATCTAGCTTATGGCTGTGTAGACTGCATCCTCGGCGACATCGCTAATGTGCCAGAGGACATCCGCCAAGCAGTTATCAACAATGGTGGCGGTCACAAGAACCACACTATGTTCTGGGAAGTCATGACAAAACCAGATACGTCTAAATTGGAAGGCCCTTTGAAAGAGGCTATCGACGCAGAACTTGGTGGCTATGATGCCTTTGTTGAAAGCTTCTCCGCTGCGGCAGCTACACGCTTTGGTTCTGGCTGGGCTTGGCTTGTGGTAAATAAAGATGGCAAACTAGAAGTAACATCCTCTGCGAATCAAGACAATCCTCTATTAGAAGGTAAAAAAGCCATCCTTTGCCTAGATGTTTGGGAACATGCATACTACTTGCACTACCAAAACCGTCGCCCAGACTATATCAAGGAATTCTTCCGCGTTATTAACTGGGATAAGGTTTCTGAAAACTACGAAAAAGCCTTGAAACCTCATCATCAATAAGATAGTTTAAATCCTCTCAAAACTAGATATATTTTAATAGATAACGGATAGTTGATATATTCTCCTCCATACTTGACTGGGGATGTATTATCTATCCGTTATTTATGATCGATTATCCGGTGTAAATTTTGATATTTTTAGAAAGAACTTTCAAAAGTATAGCCACGGATACAGATTTTCTAAGCGATATCGTTTATCATAGGGTCCATAGGTTATTTTAGATAAACCTTTCACAGTATATATTGCCTTGTATACACAGTGTTACGTATAGAGGGCTACTCACATAAAGTAATAAACAATATTTTTTTGACACGAGGGGATCAAAATGGAAAAAAGAAATTAGATTTATCCAAATCGGTATATGATTTGGTGAAAGAATATCCTGAAGTAACAGATATTATGAAAATTTAGGGTTCAGCGAAATCACAAACAAAGTGATGTTGAACTCTGTTGGTAAAATCATGACCATCCCGAAAGGGGCTAAGATGAAAGGCGTATCCATGATCGATATCGTGGGTGCTTTTATGAAAGCTGGTTTTACATTGGAAGGTGAAATGCCAAACCTATCATGGTGATGATGGATCTGCTAATGGTGCTCCTGCAGAGGCAGCTACTACTCACACAGAGGCATCTAATGCTAATGACAAATGCAGTAAACCAGTGCTAATGCTACTAAAAAGCTAACACGTAGAAAGCTAATGTAGAAGATACTGTTCAAGATAGCGAACGTGTAGAACAATTAAAGGCTTCTTGAAACGTTTGGGCACAGGCGAAGAGCTTGGTTCTGTTCGTGAAGACTTTGCTAGTCAATTCAAACATGTTGAGGCTAGTGAAATCATGAAAGCCGAACAAGGTCTTATGCGCGAAGGTACACCTTTAGAAGAGGTACAACAATTATGTGACCTTCACTCTGCATTGTTCCATGGTTCCACCATTCATGAACAAATGGATGCAGAACATGCTAAGGTAGAAGCTGTTCTAGAAGCTCAAGAAAAGAGCAAAGCGTTGTGGCTTTGATTGAAACTGCAGGTCATCCGTTAAACCGATTAACCGAAGAAAATAAGGCGCTCGACGCGTTGATTGAATCTATTCGTCCAAAAGGTAGCAGATAAAACTGCCACTTATGATGATGTGAATATAGTGCGTCAACTATCTGTTCACTATGCTAAAAAGGGTGACCTTTATATCCAAATTTGAAAGTAGATTATGCAATCGGTGGTCCATCCATGGTTATGTGGACTGTTGATGGCGATATTCGCGACCAATTAGGTGATTTAGCTAAATCTAGCCAAAGTGTAGATGATTGGTATAGACGTTTTGATGAGCTTCTTACGTGCTCAAGAAATGATCTACAAAGAACAAAATATTTTGTTCCCAATCTGTGCAGAAAACTTCAGCACTGAAGAGTGGTATCAAATTTACAAAGATACAGCGCAATATGAAGAAATCTTTGGGGTAAAACGCACTGCTTGGCCAGAGGCTGAAACCGCATTAGCTACACAAATAACAAAAGCAAGTGGCGATGATAATACTATTGCTCTAATAGGTGGTAGCTTAACTGTGGATCAATTAAATGCCATGCTTAATACAATGCCAATGGAGGTAACCTTCGTTGACCATGAAGACATCAACCGTTACTTCAACGATGGTGAAAAGGTATTTAAACGTCCTACTACAGCTATCGGTCGTGATGTGTACTCCTGCCATCCACCAAAGGTAGAACCTATCGTACGTGGTATTATTGATTCTTTCCGTAAAGGTGACCGCGATAATGTGGCAGTATGGCTTGAAAAAGCAAGGCCGTCCATTCTATGTAAACTACATGGCGGTACGCGACCAAAATAATAACTATATTGGTACATTAGAACTCGTACAAGACATGCAATTTGCAAAAAGATCATTTCGCTAGAACTAAATAAGACCTATATGTGGTAACCTGAATAGGTAACATATATAAGATATATATAGAAAAGTAAGACATATATAAAAAGAGACTGCTCTAACACCATTTGATGGTAGAGCAGCCTTTTGTATGCCTTATAGTTTACCGCACATACATCGCTGTATGTACTAAGTTTGTGTAGGGGATAGTATGATTGATATGATTATTATGCTTAATATGGCTGATATTTTAAATATTTCTAATAATGCTGTGGGTAGCGGTTTTTATGTTTTCTAGGCTCGTTGCCAAGTTCAGACGTACAAAGGTGGCGTAGTTTTTGCCTCCAAACCATTCACCAAAGCTTGGTGCAATGCGGCATTTGTTTTCAAATAAGTCATGCATATCTTCAGGTTTAACATAGGCACCAAAATCGATCCAAGCCAAATAGGTGCCGTCCATAGGGCTAATGCGGATGTGTGGTAATGCTATACAAAGCTCTCGGCACAGATATTCATAGTTTTCGCGAATGACAGCCAGTACATCTGTTAACCATGCCTCGGCCTCTGGGTGAGTGTAGGCTGCTGTGATGGCAGTTTCGGCAATAACGTCTGAGTCCGTATGGTATACATGAGCTTTATAGGCGTTGAATTGGTTCGTAGCTTTTCGTTAGGAATGATAACCTCTGCGTGGTGCAAGCTAGCCATATTGAACGACTTTGGACAAGGAGGACATGGCAATCATGTTATCTGCATAGGCGCCGTTAGATACGGTTAATGATGATGTAAAGGCTGTTGGGCCTGTAATAAGGTCTTGATGGATTTCGTCGCTTATGATGAGCACATGGTGGCGCTGTCGGCAGATGCTAAATAATCGGCCCATTTCCGCTTCCGTCCACACATGGCCGATAGGATTATGCGGATTGCAGTGAATGAACAGCTTCACATCGTGCTCGATAATTGCTATTTCAAAGGTCTCATAATCGACAGTATAGCGATTATCTTCGTTCCGTTTCATCGGAACTGCGATGATGTGACGTTGTGCATCGCTGGCGCTCGTATCAAAGGCGCCGTATACAGGACTTTAGAACGGCGATGGAATCGTTTGGTTTTTGTGAAAGCCCCAATACACCACATAATACCGGTAATGACATTGGGGGCGCTTAGCGAGCCAGTCCTGTTCAATACCGCAGTTGTGACGTCGTTTGTACCAATTTATGACAGCCTCTATATAATTTGGATTTGTCATAGTATAACCTAACGGATTGGCTTTCACATAGTTACAGATGGCATTTTTGGATGCACTGAGGTGGCATAAAGTCCATATCTGCCACCCATAATGGTAATAGGTCGGTGCGAGTGAATTTTAAATGCTCACCGTCCCATTTTTTAATGAGAACCGTGGCGGTCTATATAGTATTTGCTAGTGAATTTGCTGTGTTCATAAGAAACCTCATATAAGGATATACCTTGGCTTTTATATCTTTAATTCTTATATGTATGTATTCAATTACGAAATAGATATTTCTATTCCGTAAGGTGTATCTCTAATTCTTATTACTGTATCTATTATCAGTATACATGCATCCTATTATATGTAAATGGACTTGTATAAAATCTATGCAATCCTTGCATGAATAGGGGCTATATTCGTATACAAAAGGTGTTATATTTGCTTGACTGTTGGGACTTTCACAATTTAGAATATACTATAGAATAGTGTGAGTCTGACCAGTGACCACACGTCTATCGAATGGTTACAAAAAAGATAAATGTTAGCAGCATGTGGCGGCGTCCCTATGTGAGAGGGCTCATCGGAATGCTTAGGTGCATGCAACGCTGTAAGTATAGTATACTGATCCTTGTTAGGAGGCATGTGCCATGAGTAACGAATTAAAACCACTACATTTTGATGCGGATTATACGATGGAGGAAGCGCTCGCGGAGGCGAAACGTTGTTTAAATTGTCCAAAACCTTTGTGCCGAATGGGTTGTCCTATTGAAAACGAAATACCTCGTTTCATCCAAGCTATCGCACGTGGTAATTTTGGTGAAGCTAATGATATCTTAGCGGAACGAACAAATTTACCGTCTATCTGCGGTCGCGTATGCCCACGAGAAAATCAATGCGAAGGCAACTGTATCATGAATAAGGCGAAAAAACCGCCTATTAACATCGGTAAATTAGAACGCTTCGCGGCTGACTTTGAAAGCATCAATGAACTTCGCAAGCCTAAGAAAATCAAACAAGATCTCGGTAAGGTAGCTGTAGTAGGTTCTGGGCCTGCAGGTTTGTCCGTAGCTGGTGATGTGGCTAAACTCGGTTATGAAGTAACCGTATTTGAAGGTCAATCTGAACCAGGTGGCGTACTCTTATTCGGTATTCCAGAATTCCGCTTGTCCAAAAGCCGTTGTACGTCGTGAATCGCTCGTCTTGAAGGTTTAGGTGTTAAATTCGTATGTAATACATTTATCGGCCAAGATAAAACTTTGGACGATCTCTTTGCTGAAGGATATGATTCTATCTTCATCGGTACTGGTACGCATATTCCTCAAGACGTGCGCATGGAAAACGATGAAGTACCTGGTGTATTCCAAGCAATGTACTTGTTGACGAATGTACAATTGGTAGAAAATGGGGAACTTGATGAAAATCAAATTCCTGTTAAAAAGGAGACCGTGTTATCATCATCGGCGGTGGTAACGTAGCGATGGATGCGGCTCGTACATGCGTACGTTTAGGCTGCGAAGCGGTAACAGTAGCATATCGTCGTAGCCAAGAACAAATGCCAGCCTTGTTGTCTGAATACGAAGAAGCCCGTGCTGAAGGCGTTCAATTCCAATGGTTCCTTCTCCAGTAGGCGTAGAAGGTACAGATAAGGTTGAAGGCTTCAAATACGAAGTGATGGCGCTTAACGAAGATGGTGCAGGTATCCACGGCACTGGTAACTTCAAGTCATGCCTGTTGATAAAATCATTATCGCCGCAGGTCATAAACCAAATGCTCGTCTTGTAGGTGAAGGTAATAACCTTAAAAGTAGATGAAAAGGTTATATTATTACATCTGAAGATCCATATGGTATGACTAGTCGTGAAGGCGTGTTTGCAGGTGGTGACGTTGTTCATAAACCTGCTACCGTAATATTGGCTATGCGTGAAGCTAAAAAAAGCTGTTGATGGTATGGTTAAATACATGGAAATCAAAAAGCACAAGAAAGCGCAAATCAATAATTTTATATAAATACATAGAAAGGACTATACAGTTCAGCTGTATAGTCCTTTTGTATTGTTAATAGACTTATTATTCCTAAATGTATTTTAACAATATTGCGTATTTACTATATATCGCATTTACTATATATCGTATTTATATCGTATAGTCTTCTTGTATTATGAATAGAACTAGGTGATTTTATAAATCAAGTGTATGCATAATGTATGAATACTATATAAAAAATTGCAATATATAGATAATACCTGTATTTCTAATCTACTATCTGTATTTTTAATGATAATAACTTTTATATATACTAAAATTCCACGAAATGATGAAATCCTACGCAATGTAAATCTGCATAGTACAAAAGCCTTAACTAAAATGATTTACACATTAGTTTTTGTTAAGGCTTTTTGTTATCGCTTTTCAACCACTACTAGGAAATGATTGAGTCTAGATTTATAGTAAAGGCATAAATATGTGTTGAAGGAGAAAGTAGATAGAGGTTGCCATGAATCCTATCGTATGTTGTCAAGATCTACAAGTTCGACAAGAAGTTCACGAGCTTGGTGTATTGATTTTACTTTGGCGCAGACAATTGGGAATGACTCAATATCAATTGGCAGATAAATCTGGTTTAGCCCAATCTTATATTAGTGACCTTGAAAGTGGTGCCGTAGATCCTCGGTGGTCCACAATTTACAGAGTCGTGTATGGACTTGGAGAAATGAATATACAAGATTTTTTGAATGGGCCGCAAACCATTAGAAGCCTAAAGATTCATTAATGATGGTGACTTCCATAGTTTGCATATTGCGCATCTTTTTATAGTAAATCGTTAATGCATTGCATATGCGGTCGGGAGAACCACAGTCATAGCATTTTTCTTCTAATCTAGCACATGGATTGAGAGAGCTCTTTTTATTCTTTTTACTGTTGAGCGGAGCGGCCACATTGCGTGCGCGATAGATGGCGGAAGCTAAATCCGGCGTGATTTTGTTGATGCCTAGCACAAAAAATACCTCTTGAGAGCCAAAGAGTGAGGCGGCAACACGATTACCCGTACCATCAATATTGACCATTTCCCCCGTTTGAGCAAGAGCATTGACTGAGGTGAGAAATACATCACGTCCCATGGTGCGCAATGCGGTGTCGCGGGAAGCTTTCACCAGGAAGGGGACGTTGGATATCCGTTACATCTTTGTTGACTTCGGATAGGGCTTCATAAGCGTTGAGTTTTAGTAACGTGCGAGAGTCCCCGATGGCTACATGTTTGTTTTGAATACGATCTTTAAATAGGAAATAGCTTCAGTACCTGTTTCGAAATAATGGACTACAAAATTATTGCGTTCCAAGGCTTTAATTGTTTTTCTCTATGTCTATAGGTGTGTCATTGTATTTTGGATGTATAACAGCGTTGATCGTTGTCTCTGTATTCGCCATAAGACCTCCTAAATGGGTGTATAAGAATATAAATTGGCATTTGGCTATCCGTATTTTGTTTTTATTATTGTAGCGTATTATGTGTAAAGAGTTCAATTATTGGTATGTAGTTCATAGATAAACATTAATTGAAGTGCTGTATGTTAAAATTTAAAGTAAAACTTTAGGAATCTAATCCAATTTTATGCTTAAAATAATAAAAATTTGGAATGAAATCCAACTTTATGATAAAATTAATATAAAGTTGGAATGGAATCCAAATTTATTAGGTAAGGATATGATATCTGATATTACTAATACATGGGTTCCATCTATGAGAAGGTACATAGATGAGGAGGCCCTTATGAAGTTAATTCAGCGCCAAGGATATCTAGATTTTTACGGCGTAATCGAGAGCGGCCTATTATTAAGGTCGTTTCAGGCATACGCCGTTGTGGTAAATCTACATTGTTTAGGCTGTTTAAAGATGAGTTATTG